>JAALOO010001463.1_pt1 | contig 15899 bp, 12 predicted proteins | sample 7257641 | NCBI WGS metagenome assembly JAALOO01 (sample SAMN14085613, study PRJNA598686) | mite metagenome | biome: ENVO:01001000; feature: ENVO:01001002; material: ENVO:01001226; isolation source: single female mite from University of Michigan culture on fish food culture... ...
CACGGCAATAACATCCTAGAGGTGCGTGGCAGCCTGCATCAAACATATTTAATACCTTGCGTTCTACTGCGATTGTATTAGCGACCTTGTCGTCATTAAGCTGTTTTAGTAAATCACGTAAATCTTGATCATTTTCTCGTATTTGAATTGCCAGTACTCCCTGGGCGGGCGCTGGTATCACTTCGATTGGGCGGAGTTCTTCCAAATGAAAATCAGATAAATCCATACCTACTCTTGTTACGCCGGCTTTTGCGAGAACAATCGCATCATATTTTTCATCACGGAGCTTTTGAAGTCGAGTTTGGATATTACCGCGTAGATCTGTAAATTCTAAATCAGGACGTAAGGAAAGTAATTGTGCTTTACGTCTGTTGGAGGAAGTACCAACTGTCGCGTTATGCTTTAACGATAATCGTTTTTTGATATCTACACAATCCTTATGTACAATTAACAACTCTGAAGGATCTTCTCGTTCGGATACGGCTGCGATTATTAACCCAGGAGGGTTTACTGTGGGAATATCTTTATGCGAGTGAACAGCTAAATCAACCTGTCCTGAAAGTAATTCTTCTTCTAATTCTTTTGTGAAAAAACCTTTTCCCTCTAACTTGTCTAAACGAAGATGTTGGATGATATCGCCTTGTGTCTTAATTATTTTTAATTCCGAGTCGACTCCAATTGCAGCGAGCCGATCTTTGATATAATTTGCTTGCCACATCGCAAGTTGACTACCTCTGGTTCCAATGATAAGTTTTCTGTTCACTCCTGATACTTTATGGTTGAAAATGCTTACAAAGCTAGGTAAATACGAATACAATCCCGACGCTTATTGTCAGAATTACGCTATATTTCGAGAAAAAAAATTAATTATTTTCTGCTTGGGTATTTTTTACTAAAATATCTTTAGCCATTAACATCGGAACCTTGATATATTTCTTTTCCATATAATTAATGACTTTTTCAAGTGTTTCACGAGCCTGTGGGTCAAGTTTCTGAATCTCTTGAGCAAAAACTTCGTTTATAGCAAACGATTTTATTTGCTTTATTTTTTCTGGCACCTCACGCATTGCCAATTCTACACGACGCTGTTTGATGACTGGCAAAAACTCTCGGATATTTTGTTGAATAATAGCATCTGCACTGGCCAATTCGCTATAGCGGTCTTGTTTGTTCTTTTCAGCGATCGCTTGCAAGCTACTTACTTCAATATATTGCATATTGAAATTCGCAACGACCTCTGCATCAATATCATTTGGAATTGCTAGATCAATTACGATTTTTTTATCTGTTTCTCCGTTGAGGAGCATACTATACAAGTTCTTGTCGATTATTGATTCTGGAGAACCAGTACAAATAATCATCACATCGAATCCATTTTTATACTGACCTAGTGCTGAAAGTGAATATGCCTTAGCATTTAATTCTTTAGCCAATTTTTTAGCATTTTCGATCGTGCGATTAAATACAACAAAATTACTGTGTTGGTGTTTTCTTAGGTATTTTGTTAGATTTTGGTTCGTTTCTCCCGAACCGATGACCAATATACGAGGGTTTTCTGGTAATTTATTTTCTTTTAGTTTACGATATGCTAGGGATACAACTGAAATGGGGTTGCGAGAAATATTTGTATAGGTATAAACCTCTTTTGCGGTTTTCACCAAGCGGTCCATTATTAAACGCAGGTAATCTCCTGTGAATCCAGCTTCGCGGCAACGTTCGTAAGCTTTACGAACTTGTGATAATATCTCTTTTTCACCAACGACCAAACTTTCCAATGAACATGACATACGAAACAGGTGCGTCAACGCGTTCATTTCTTCATATCGGGTAACTTGCCCCAAATAGCACTGTAAACGTTCTTCGGGTACGCAAAAATTCATTTGGTCCATAAAATCAGCAATGAATTGATCGTTTAGATCATGCGCCCCACAGAATACAAATTCAACACGATTACATGTTGCGATATAAAATATTTCTGGAATGTCCAGTCTTGTTTTTAGATTAGCTAGCCTATCTTCCAACTCTTCGTTGCAAATAACTAGATTACCCAGGTCTTTTAACTCGACATGTTTGTGGGTGAACGCTATAACTTTTAGATTCTTCAAAGCTTTATTTTGCTCAATAATTTTTCTCCTGCAAATGTAGATTAAATGGAATGCTTTTCTGTCAGAAATCTGTCACTTGCATGAATTTAGAATGATTTTAAATAGTCGTATTGTTTTGATATTTAGTGTGTTACTGTCTTGTTTGTTTTATTATTTATATAAATCATTTTTTTACATACGCATAATTGCAATATTTCATCTAATCAGAGGTCAAAAATATATACTTAATAAATGCTTTTTTGTGCATTAATTGTCATTTGAGTGTGTATTTCTATGTTATATGTTAATCATTTTTTTTAGAAAAACACTTATTATGTCGTAGCGGGTTAAATGAATATGTCTACCGTTTGTTCGGTCTGTGAGAGATGAAGTGATCTTTAAGTTTATCAATATTGATGTTTTCCTTAAGAGTGTCCAACTCGAAAGTCCATACTTTAGAACCTATGATTTCGTCTGGTACTTTCTCATTTAGCAAATCTATTGGTCGGATCTTAATTTCTGTTACGATAGGATGAGTGACTTGCTGTGGCATCTGACTAAAACGTAAAATTTGAATATCCAAATTTGGCCATTTGCCGATATTAGTGAAGTTCGCGGTGTGAAATTGAATGAAATCACTTGGAAGGATATGTTCTCCAAAAATCCCTGTGCGTTTATTTCCATTTATCTCAGAGATGGCAACAAGTATATCAAATGAACTATGATTCACGATATAGAATTTTGCTAATCCTTCTTTTTGATCACCAGAAATAGCTAAATAAATGCCCTTGCTTGTAAATGGTTCGCTGTTTTTTGGGCGTACGGGTTGATCCTGATCGTCAACATGTCGCATATTACCATGGACTAATGTTATCTTCGTTGCTAGTACAGGTATTTCAAAACCTGAATCATCTGTGACACCAATAATATCATTGAGTTGAAAGGAGGTAATATGCCCTTCAATAGGTTCGTCAACGAAACGAACTAAATCTCCAATTTTGAATTTCATATTTTCTTATTTTATATTGTTTCGATCGATTATCGCTAATAGTTGCTGAACATCGTCGAGGGTGTTGTATAGGTGTATTCCTATTCTAATACCTGTACCACGTGGGAAGCATCGAACGCCTGCATTTAAAAGTTCTTGGTAACGTTCTGGCGGAATCTGAATATTAATGAGTGCCGATCGGCTTTCTCGCTGCGCAATGATTGGCAAAAGCAGGCCTCTATTTTCGAGTTCTCCATATGTAAAGTTAAGGATTTGTGATAAATAGCTTTGAATACTGTTTAATCCAATATTCTGCAAAAATTTTAACGACTGTGCTAAGGTCCCAAAAGCTAACGTATCCTGATGTCCCGGTTCGAAAATTGTTTGTAATAACGATTTCTGACTCCACATGGCTTCCTTTGGGGCGGGAGGGGTTCCAGTTGTTTTCGAAATTAAATCCTTAAGTTGCTCACTAAGGAGTAAAAAACCATTTCCATAGCCAGAAAGTAACCATTTATATCCACTAGTTCCTAATGCATCAAATCCAGATTCATCAAAATTGATTGGCTCTGTTCCTAATACCTGGGTGCCGTCGCCTATAATAATAAGATCTGGTCTAGAAATTTTTAATTTTTTGATAAAATTTAAATCAATTTTCAATCCGTTAATGTATTGAACCAAACTTAGCAGCAATACGTCGGGACGATGTTTATCTATGGCATGAAGAATATCTTCTTCCAAATTTGCGGTTACCGATATAAAGCTATGACCAAGTCCACGATTGATGATGGGATAGTTCAATGACGGGTAATCTTCCTCCAGTAATAGAAAATGCAAATTACGCGGCATCCGATCAATCAATGTGCTGAATCCGAACGAAAAATTTGGCGTACAAAAAACGCGTTCCACAGCTGTATCAAAACTTGACGCAATCTGTGCTCTTACATTATCGATAAATGCAGGTTGTTGATCTCTTAAAAAACCTTTAGGATCATAAAAATCTTTTTCTCGCTCTAATCTCCATTGATGACTTTCTTTAGGAAGTAGACCATTACCCGGTGTGTTCAGGTAGATGAGCGTGGAAGGAATATCAAAATGTTCTCGCAAGGGCATGAGGGTTAAGGGTTTGCTTTTTTAGTTCGGTATAGTATATTAATGCGTCGATTTTTTCCGCTCCCAGCGAGGTTAGGTGTTCGCTGTATATTTGGCAATCAATGAGGGAGAATGAAAATTGTTGACAAAGATAGATCAATGCCAATTTTGATGCGTTTGAAACTTTCGAGAACATACTTTCACCACAAAATATGTTTCCGATTTGTATGCCATATAAACCACCCACTAGTTCTCCATTCTGATTATAGGTTTCAAAGCTATGGGCAAAGCCTAGTTTGTGAAGACGAATATAAGCCTTTCGCATTTCATCTGTTATCCAAGAGCCTTCTTGGTCTTTTCGTTGAATTAGGGCACAATTTTCAATAACCTGTTCAAATGCTTTATCATGTAGAGTTGTCAATTTATTTGACCGAATAAGCTGACGCATACTTTTACTGATTTTTAATTTATCAGGATCTAAAACAAAACGTTCTTTAGGGGCGTACCATAAAATGGGGGATTCTTCGGAGTACCAAGGGAAAATGCCATGCTGGTAAGCCAACAACAAGCGGTCAGTACTTAAATCACCACCAAGGGCTAGCAACCCGTCTTCGTCAGCTAAAGAGGGGTGAGGGAATATATTTCGTTCATCTAGACGATAGATCATTAGTTAACACGAAAAAAAACCAGATTTTAATCTGGTTGTCTTGGCTCTTTATTAATTTCTTCAAAAATTTTGTCCATATGCTCGACGTATTCATTCGTGTCATCCAAGAAAAATTCGAGCTGCGGAACGACACGTGCCTGATTCTTTATACGGGTGCCAAGTTTGTATCGTATTTCGGTCGTTTTGCTTTGGATATTTATTAGATCATTTTTTGCGGTTTTTGTATTTAAGAAGCTTAAATAGATCCGCGCAATAGCAAGATCTGGGGTTACCCGGACTTTAGTCACCGTAATGAACGCACCAGGCGCCCATGCTTTTCCATCTCGTTGAAAGAGTTCCGCTAAGTCTTGTTGGATTACCCCTGCGAATCTTTGTTGTCTTTTGCTTTCTGTTCCCATAACTACAGTACGTTGTTGATTTACTCTTTAAAAAAAGCTAGTCATTACACCCTTCAAAGGTACTAATATTTCGTCATTTTACGCAATAAGCAGGTAGAAAGCATTTGAGGAAAAGAAAGAAGCGTATCACAGGTCAGGATACGCTTCGGAACAAAATTAGTTTATAAATGGTTAGTCGTATTTTTTTTTAAGCTTTAAGACCTTCGTCTATCAAATTTAGTTGTTTAGCTCTGGTAGGCTGGATGTGAGTATAAACTCACTAGCCATTTTTCAATTTTTCATTTCCCCTTTACGTCTACAAACATATGGATATAAATTATTCAGGCAAAGATATTTTTTAAAAAAAAGTAAGTGATCACTTTTTTATTTGATTTTTGAGCAGTAGAGGCATATTTAGCTTTAAAAAAAATAAATGACTGATTTGAATAATTGTTGAAATTGTACGAAATAATTGCGAAAGGCCTTTGTAAAAATTAAGTTGTGCCGCACCCCAAGGTAAAAGAAGCTCCACTGTTATCAGTTCAATTACTTTATGTAGTTATCTCCAGCCATCTACGTATTCATATTCTCATTTTGTATTGTATTTTTATACATTTGTGCTTTAGTACAATTTAAACTCGAATACCGCTTAACTTGGCTACGCTCAAGATGGAAGTGCATTGCAACTAGCAGGTTATTCGCTATACAAAAACATATGAAAATTTGGCAAAAAAATATTGATGTAGACTCTTTTGTTGAATCATTTACTGTCGGTAATGACCGAGCGATGGATTTACATCTCGCAGCGGCGGACGTTCTCGGGTCATTGGCCCATACGAAAATGCTAAATAGTATCGGTTTGCTATCTGATGATGAATTGACGGCGGTGCAAACTGAACTCAAAAATATTTACAAAGAAATCGAAAATAATCAATTTACCATAGATGATTCGGTAGAGGATATTCATTCGCAAATTGAAATGTTATTGACGCAGCGCGTCGGGGAAGCTGGTAAAAAAATTCATTCAGGTCGATCAAGAAACGATCAAGTCTTAGTCGATTTGAAACTTTACTTTCGTTCTGAAATTCAGAGTCTCGTACTGCAAGTGGATGGGCTATTTAACAAACTGATTGAACTGAGTGAGAAGCATCAAAAGGTACTTATTCCCGGCTATACACATTTACAAATAGCAATGCCATCATCGTTTGGTCTTTGGTTCGGCGCTTATGCGGAAAGTTTAGTCGATGACCTCGAGCTCATGAAAGCTGCGTGGAAGGTTTGTAATAAAAATCCATTAGGTTCTGCTGCGGGTTACGGTTCATCATTTCCTTTAAATAGAAGAATGACAACGAATTTATTGGGCTTTGCCGATTTGAATTATAACGTTGTGTATGCACAAATGGGGAGAGGCAAAACAGAGCGTATATTGGCGCAAGGCATGAGCGCTGTTGCTGCGACCCTGGCTAAGTTAGCGATGGACATATGTTTATTTATTAATCAAAATTTTGGCTTTATTTCGTTCCCGGCAAACCTCACGACAGGATCTAGCATTATGCCGCATAAAAAAAATCCGGATGTATTTGAATTAGTACGTTCTCGCTGTAATAAAATTCAAGCATTACCAAATGAAATTGCGTTGATGACAACTAACCTTCCATCAGGTTATCACAGAGACTTACAGTTGCTAAAGGAAAATTTATTTCCATCGTTTCAATCTCTTTCTGAATGTCTAGAAATTACGACATTTATGCTTGATCATATCTCGATAAAGACAGATATTTTGAATGACCCTAAATACGATTATCTTTTTAGTGTAGAGGTGGTAAATAACGAAGTATTGCAAGGTATACCTTTTAGGGAGGCTTATCGCAATATCGGGTTAGCTATAGAACAGGGAACATTTAAGCCTTCAAAAGAAGTAAATCATACGCACGAGGGCAGTATTGGGAATTTATGTAACCAAGAGATTGTCCGCATGTTTAATGACAATTTAAAGGCTTTTGATTTTCCTAATGTCGAAAACGCGATAGCAAATTTGTTGAAATAATAATCGGGTCCGTTCATTACACGGGCCCGAATACTTGTACGCTTTGGGCATCAACGATGAGTTGGTATAGAATAATGTGTGTTTCGTACGGTAAAAGGGGAAATTGTCAAGTGAGGGAAATTGTTCTACTAATATTTAGCTGATTTAAAAATGTTTCATCATGAGAGACAACGATCAGTGTGCCATTATAATCGCTCAAAGAATGTATTAAGATTTCCATACTTTGTATGTCTACGTTATTTGTTGGCTCGTCTAAAAACAATATATCAGGTGATTTTTCCCACATAGTAAGACCGCAAAGTATTAATTTCATACGTTGTCCGCCACTTAAAGTGCTACAGAGATTGCCCCAAGTATCGCTTGGAAATAAAAAGCGATCTAGTCGTGTTTTTACTTCGTGTTCTTCAAGTCCGCCAACATTGAACGACTGGGCCATTTCGTATATAGATTTTTTTTCATCCAGTAATGAGTAATTCTGATCAAAATATACACTGGTTACATTTGATGCGGTTAATTGACCTTCAAATGTTGTGATTTTTCCCAGTAAAATATTTATCAATGTTGTCTTGCCCGACCCATTATTCCCTTTTAGAGATATTCGTTCACCACTTTCGATATTAAATTCAATATGTTTATCCCACAATAATTTTCCCGCAATCTTAATGTTTAAATCCTTCACGCGATAAAGCGTTTTACCTTTATGTAGACTTGAGCTTTCTAGCTTTAATTTGATTGTTGGTAATGGAGGATGCTCGGATCGTAAAGTTGATAAGTCAGCGGACATGTCTGTTATTTTATTTCGATGCACGTCCTTTGCCCTTGAAGTACTATTTTCAGCCGTGTTTCGTAAGGTGTTCATCATAATACGTGAAACTCCTGCTTTTTCTTGTTTATGTTTACCCCGCGCATCGGTTTTTTCGAGTCTTGCTATGGTCTTTCGTTCTTGTTCTCTAGCTTTTCTCAAATCTTTTTCTTTTGACTGTATGTGGGATGTGTGAGCTTCTAGCTCGATTTCCTTTTGTTGGCGAAAAAAATCGTAATTACCACCATAAATTTTTATTTGTCCACGGCTTAATTCGTAGGTTTTTTTCATTAAATTTAATAATTGCTGATCATGGCTTACGATAATTAAAGCCTGTTTCGTTGATTCTACAAATTTATATAACTGTGTTCTAGTATGGCTATCCAAGTGATTACTAGGTTCATCCATTAGAATGATATCTACCTCATTGAGGTGCATTCCTGCCAAGAACACTTTGGTCTTTTCTCCTCCACTTAACTCCCCTATTTTGCAGTGAATATTAGCATAAGGTATTTCCCATTTTTGTAAAGCTGCAATACATCGATCCTCTATTTGCCAATCATTATCTAGAATTTCAAAATATTGATCGGATGTGTTACCTGCTAATATCTGGTTTAATGCGTGTATTTTATCTGCAATCCCGAGTACCTCTGCGATCGTATAGCTGTCATACTGCCCGTATATTTGTGGAACATAATAAACCTTGGCTTCGCTGACAACTTGACCTGCAGTTGGAACGAGCTTTTTTGCCATTAGTCGTAGGAGAGTTGATTTGCCGCTCCCATTATTGCCCACCAAAGCAATTTTATCATGAGAGTTGACGTTGAAATTTATATTGGTGAATAGTACATCCTTATTCGGATGTATGTACGAAATATTGTGAAGATTAAACATAACTTTAAAAATATAGTCGTGAACAAATTCGGCAATGATCTTGGCCGGTTAGTAAATACTATTTGATTGAAGTTATTATTACATCTATGTCTATTTCGTGATTTGTTTTACAAAGGTAAGTATTTTTTTTCGTCTTGTTAAAACGGCGCTACATGCCTTTAACCTGGCGTTGAGGATCGAGTTTTCTTAGTAATTTAAATCAGCGTATAATTTCACGCAAAATTTCTTTCCTTCCTGGTCGATTTGCTATTTATTTACCGAAAAACGGAGCGTTGTTTGAGACGAAAAAGAAGTATCTGCTTTGAGTATGACAGATGGAAAATTCGGTTGGTTGGGGCTATTAGGGTAGTGCTGTGTTTCTAGGCACAATGCTTTTCTAGATCCATAGCTATATCCAGATTTGCCTTTATCATTTTCGGAAAGAAAATTTCCGGTGTATAGCTGTATCCCGGGTTCCGTGGTATATACGTCGAGTCGTATACCCGATTCATCAGAATATGCAGAAGCCGCCACCTTCGAGAACGGCTGCGAGTTTACGAAGGTGTGATCATATCCACTTCCATGGGCTAATTGCTCATTATCGCTACTAATATCTTGTCCGATAGGTTTGGAATTCCGAAAATCAAATGGCGTGCCTTCTACTGGGGCTTCTTCTCCTAGAGGTATTTGGTTATTATTAATTGGTATATAATGAGTCGATGGGATAGTTAATTTATGATCTAAAATGTCTCCATTGCCTTCACCATTTAGATTGAAATACGCGTGGTTTGTTAAATTTAATATCGTGTCTTTGTCAGAAATGGCTCTATATTTAATGAGTATTTCGTTCTGCTCAGTAAGCTCAAAGGAAACGCTCACTCGAAGGTTTCCTGGGAAACCTTCCTCACCGTCGGGTGAACTAAGATAAAAGTCTACTTTCTTTTTAAAAGAAACTTGTCTATCCCATACTTTATCATGAAAACCGGAACGCCCCCCATGAAGACAGTTTGTACCGTTATTCTGTAAAAGCGTATAAAGATGGTCATTTATTGAGAATTCCCCGTTTGCTATCCTATTAGCGAAACGTCCAATTGTTGCACCGTGAAACTTTTCGTTAGCGTCAAGATATTCCTTTATAGATCCAAATCCTAATATGACGTCTCGAAGGTTACCATTTTTATCTGGCACCAGTATGCTTACAATCCGTGCGCCATAGTCTGTAAAGGCAACTTGCATACCACTACGGTTCTTCAATACAATCAAGTGGGTGTTTTTCCCATTTAAAGTGTGAATGAAGTTCTTATGTTGAGGAAGCGTGAAATCCATCTTTATTCGTTTGATACGGTATAAAAATAGCAAATACACTTGACACGTGGAAGAGAAGTCATCAAAGACTTGTTTTTTGTGTTCTGTTGTAGTGATTTAAAACAAAAGGAGCGATTTGTTGTAGGTGCTCTCTTAATTTATTAGGGGGTTAATTTTATCTATTATATACATGAGAGATCAATAATTAAAATGGGTTTAAATACCAACTATCTATGGTCATCTTGAAATTTAGAAAATGTATATTTGCATCGTCAAAATGATTATTTTAAATGGAATGGAAAAAGTTGCTTTCAGCAAAACGTTGGGGCTATGAATACAGAGAGGAACAGTCTAATTTCGATGCACGATCAGAATTTCAACGTGATTACGACAGGTTGATCTTTTCATCACCTTTTAGGAGGTTACAAAATAAAACCCAGGTTTTTCCTTTACCTGGAGCTGTGTTTGTTCACAATAGATTAACGCATAGTTTAGAGGTTGCAAGTGTTGGACGCTCGCTAGGACGTTTATTTTATAACCTAATGAAGGCGAAAAATCCCAACCTTGATCAAGAAGTTCCTTTCTTACAAGAGGTGGGGAATATCATTTCATCAGCGTGTCTTTCTCATGATTTAGGTAACCCCGCTTTTGGACACTCTGGTGAAGCTGCAATTTCTTCCTATTTTACTGAAGGAGCGGGCCATAAATTTCGTGAGCAAGTGTCGGCCAAGCAATGGGCTGATTTAACACATTTTGAAGGCAATGCGAATGCGTTACGTATTCTGACGCATGCGTATCATGGAAAGGATGAAAAAGGCTACGCATTGACCTATGCGACGCTTGCATCAATTGTTAAGTATCCGTGTACCTCAATCGACGGACACATTACAGGCAATCACCACCGTAAGAAATATGGTTTTTTTGAGAGTGAGACGGATACTTTTCGGAAAATTGCACTAGAGCTGGGCTTACAAGCAGATCCAACTAATCCACAGGGGTATTTAAGACACCCGCTGGTTTATTTAGTAGAAGCTGCTGACGATATATGTTATAATATTATTGACCTCGAAGATGCTCATCATTTAAAAATATTGTCCTATCAAGAGGTCGAAGATTTACTACTTCCACTTTGCGGAGGCCAAGATTTACGCGCTCGTCTGGATAGTCTTGTAGATCGTGGAAGTCGTGTCGAACTTTTACGTGCCAAAGCTATTAATACACTCATACATGGTGTCGCGGATGTATTTGTCGAAAACCAGGAGAAGTTTTTATCAGGAACATTTGAAAGCTCTTTGGTTGACGCACTCTCTCAACCGATTGTCGAACAAATGAAATTGATTTCAGAGATATCGGTCGAACGGATATATAATGCCTCAACTGTGGTGCAAATTGAAATCGCAGGTTATCACGTAATGAATGCATTATTAGATGAATTTATTCCGGCGTATATCAAAACCAATAAGACAATGTTCGATCAAAAATTGGTGGCGATGATTCCCCAGCAGTTTCATACCAATAATTTGGATACCTACTCAAAGATTAGAGCTGTACTGGACTTTGTATCAGGTATGACTGATGTTTATGCGATCGAGCTGTATCGGAAAATAAAAGGAATATCAATACCTTCACTGGATTAAGTTATAGAAGTACATGAAATAAATTAAGCTATATTTTTAAAAATAATTAAATCTTAAGGCGCGTTGATGAAAGTAGTAATTGCAGAAAAACCTTCGGTAGCTCGTGATTTAGCAAGAGTAATGGGAGCTAAGGAGGTAAAGGATGGGTATATTGAAGGAAATGGATACGCATTTACCTATGCTTTTGGACATTTGGTGCAATTATGTACGCCGCAAACATATGGTTATTTAAATTGGGCAGTTTCGAACTTACCAATTATTCCCGCTGATTTCCAATTGGAAGTTAAGAAAGTAAAAAGAGATGGTAAACAATCCGACGACCTCGGTGCGTTAAAACAACTTAATATAATTAAACTGTTGTTAGATAAGGCAGAAGAGATAATAGTTGCGACTGATGCGGGGCGGGAAGGGGAGTTGATTTTTCGCAATATCTATTATTACCTACAATCCAATGTTCCCTTTAAACGGCTTTGGATCTCATCACAAACCGATAAGGCAATTAAAGAGGGATTTGCAAAACTTAAAGAAGGAACGGAATATGATAGTTTATATATGTCGGCAAGATCTCGTTCAGAATCCGACTGGTTAATTGGTATTAACGCGACCCAAGCACTGACATTGGCCGCAGGCAATCGCGGTTTGCTTTCCCTGGGAAGAGTACAGACACCGACTTTAGCTATGATTTGCGGGCGTTATTTAGAAAATAAAGAATTCAAACCCCAGGCATTTTATAGGATTCAAGCTGGCTTTGAGAAAGATGATATTAAGTTTAAGGCTACATCTGCAAAAATTGAAAAAAAAGTAGATGCTGAAGTATTTGTAAATCAACTGACAATTGGGACTAATGTAAACGTTTTAAAAGTCGAAGCGAAGGAAATCAAAGAACAACCACCACTACTTTTTGATTTGACTTCTCTTCAGCAGGATGCTAATAAGAAATTTGGCTATTCGGCTGATCAAACGTTGAATATTGCACAGACACTATATGAGAAGAAAGTAATAACTTATCCCCGGACAGGTTCTCGTTATATTGGTGAAGATGTTTTTGAAAAAATTGAAGAATTATTCGAACACCTAGCAGATTCCGCTGATGAGGAAATAGCGACAATTAGTCGAAATCTCATTGGAGCGAATCTTAACAAAAGATCGGTAGACGATAAGAAGGTAACAGATCACCACGCCCTTTTAGTTACTGAAGAGAAGCCAGGTCCACTGCAAAAGGAACAGCAAAACATATATAATATGATTGCAAAGCGGATGATCGAAAGCTTCTCGGAAGTATGTTTAAAAGATATCACAACTGTTGTAATTGATGCTTTGGGTATTGAGTTAATAGCAAAAGGGACAGTAATAAAACAGTATGGTTGGCGTTTATCTGCTGACCAAGTAGAGCTGCCGGATGAGGATAAAAATGCTGATGACCTCGATAATGAGAATATGCAATTACCCAAGCTTATTCAAGGAGATATTCTCGAAATCCTTAGCTTAGAACTCGCCGAGCGATTCACAAAAGCACGTCCAATTCATACGGAGGCATCTTTGTTGAAAGCGATGGAAACCTCAGGAAAAGAAATTGAAGATGATGAGATGCGTCAAGCAATGAAAGATTGTGGTCTTGGCACCCCTGCGACGCGCGCGGCGACAATTGAGACGCTTTTTCAACGAGATTATATCAAGAGAGATAAGAAAAAGCTGATCCCGACCGATAAAGGTTTAACAGTTTTTAATCTAGTCAAAGATCGGTCGATAGCAAAGGTAACATTGACAGGGAAGTGGGAGCAGAAATTAGAGGAAATGCGTGCTAATAAGGTCTCGTACGACGTTTTTATGAAGCATATCAAAGATTATACAGCAAAGATTACCAAAGAACTCCTTCAATTAAAGATTGAAATGCAGCTGGAAGAGATTAAACCTTTGCAAAAAGGTAGCATAAAATGTCCCAAATGCCGGGCTGGACATATTCAACTTTACGACAAAATTGCGCAGTGTGATCATTATGCGAGAGGGTGTGATTTTAAAATATGGCGAACGTTAAATGGTATATTTCTTGAGGAAAAGGAAATGAAGAAATTGCTGGAGAATGGAAAAACTTCTATTCTGAAAGGCGTTAAAGCACCAGATGGTAAAATTGTAGATTCGGCTTTAGTGTATCAGAATTTTAAGGTAGTTCTTGGTTAGATTTATGCTGCTTGCAAGTTCATAATATGGGCTAGCCTTAAAAAGTATTCATTATTTTTTTAAGCAAGATTTATAAGGAGGTTAGTTTTTTGCTGTGTCAACTTTTTCGATAAATTTATTATCGTGATCAAATAGAAAACTCATGGGTGCTTCGGGGTTTTTAATAATTTCAAACAGCGTATACCCCCACGGTTTCCAAAAGTTTTCTAGCACTTGACCATAAGTTTTGTTTTGCCAATTATCAAAAATAGGTTTAAGCGTCCAATCGTTCAGGGGCATCGGTTCAATGAAGATTTTTTCCGGTGTTTCCATATAGGTATATTCTGGAAGCCTATTGAAGAGGTAAGCTGAATAGAAGTATCGTGCACAAATTTCTTCAAATTGAATAGGGTGTAATTGTTGACCTTCAATTTTAGTTAATGCATCCTGATGATATATTTTATTAGTACCATTGTCTTGGAGTGTAGCAATTATTGCAAAATCATTCATGCGGAAAGAAAAAACTAATGTATTTATTTCGTCACGATAATTGAAATTCGAATCGTTCTCCTTGATTGGTAGAATTAGAATGGAGAAGGGGTTCTGATGTTCAAATTCAATTGGCGTCTGAATTGATTGCAACATAAAATGCAGGTTTCGAAATTTTTGAACAAGAGCCTGTGAAAAGTTTAGCGGTTCCCCACTCAAGGTTGCTTGGCGTATTCCAGCTTGGATTTCATTAAAGATCACGCCATAAAGAATTTTAGCGACCCATTGAAAAAGGCTCAATTCTGAAAGTTCTTTAACCGCAAGATATCCCGTGGCCATTGCATTTTCAATGTTGCTTTCCAACTGTTCATAAAGGATGGCTGCGTTTGCGGAACATGGAAGTTTTAATGCTTTGTATGTTACTATATTTTCGTCAAGCATTTTAAAAGGCATGTCTTCTAAATTGAACTTTCGCATCATCCAAATTGGGAATACTTGTATTTGTTCGTCAGCCGTTTGTAGAGCCTTACCAGTTAAAAAACAAGTCTTGTTATCGAATTGGAAGTTGTTGAAGGGATTAAATAGTTTTGATGCCATGGTGGCAAATATATCGGTTTTTCGTACTAGTTTCGTGTGTTTTGATCCAATTGACCAAATTCTGACTAAAAAAAGAGCAGCATATTTAAAAATACGCTACTCCACCATTCATAATTTAGGGATGTTCGTTTTATGCCATCACTGTGTTAGATGTCATTTGTATCGTTTCTTTAATAATATCAAACGCGCGATCTAATTCCTCTTTGGTTACCGTAAGATGCGGTCGAAATCGTATGCTTTTCTCGCCGCAGCCGAGAATTATCAATTTATTATCTAGTGCTTTTTTCACGAATTTATCGCGTTGATCTGTTGTTTGGAAATCAAATGATGCCATAAGTCCTAATCCACGTGCATTTTCAAGCTGGGGAAAGGATTCCACAAGAGTTTTGATTTGAGTAAGTAAGTAATGACCTTTTACCTCGGCCTGCTTTACTAAATTCTCGTCCTCTATTATTTCTAATATTAACTGGAACCTTAATAAATCAATGAAGTTACCTCCGAAAGTTGAGTTAATCCGACTAGATTCTTTAAAAACGTGTTTTTCCACTTTATCGAATTTTTCTCGGTTAGCGAGAATCCCGCAGACCTGTGCTTTTTTTCCAAACGCAATAATATCAGGTATTATATCATAATGTTGATATGCCCACATTTTTCCAGTCAAACCGAGTCCTGTTTGTACTTCATCAAGAATAAGAAGTATTTCATGCTTATCACAGATGGAACGAAGTGTTTGAAAAAATTCTTTTCTAAAAAAATTATCTCCCCCTTCACCTTGTATTGGTTC
>JAALOO010000820.1_pt4 | contig 15893 bp, 14 predicted proteins | sample 7257641 | NCBI WGS metagenome assembly JAALOO01 (sample SAMN14085613, study PRJNA598686) | mite metagenome | biome: ENVO:01001000; feature: ENVO:01001002; material: ENVO:01001226; isolation source: single female mite from University of Michigan culture on fish food culture... ...
TCTCTCTCTCACTTTCTGTCTGCGGTCGGCCGAAGTCTGACGCAAACGAAGCTACTCTGAAGGAAGCTCGGTTCCAGCAGCAGCAGCAACCGAGGATGCATCATTCAGAGTAGCTGGCTGGCTGGCTGACAAGCAGGCATTCAGGCAGGCAAGCAGGCTGGCTGGCGACGATAAGGTAAAGCAAAAGCGACTACTCACAGTCTGGCCAGCCTCAGTTCAAGAGTGAGTTCCACTGCTGCTATTCATGCAGAGTAGTAGTAGTACTTTGGCAGTTATCCTCTTTCTGCTCAGCTTTTCGGTAGGATCGAAGCGTCAGCGCGCAGCTGCTGGAGGCTGCGTCTGACGGCGACGGCGGCAAGCCTGGCCAGGCAGAACACCACCACCACCACCACCAGCAGCAGCACTCTCAGTCTCAGTGCAACTCAACTGACGGTCTGCTTTCTCTCCCTCTCTCTCATGCACTGTCTTCAGTAGCACTATTCTTTCATTCCCTCTCTCTCTCACTTTCTTGTTGTGGTGAACGTGATGCTGCTGTCGCCACTGCCGCCGCCGCTGCTGTTTCTGCTCCTGGAACCCTAATTCCTGTACAGTCCTGTGTAATTCACGCACAGCCCAGCACCGCAGCTGTTTGACCACCAGCGGAGCTCAGATCCCTTCTCTCTCTGGTCCCTAAACTCTTCTTCTTTTTCTTTTGTTGTCTTCCTCACCGGCTCACTGACAGAAAAAGTCTCTGCCAGCAGCAGCGTTTGTTGTTGTGGTGTCTTCTTTGTCTTCGGCGGTGCTGCTGAAGCTGCAGCCGATGCCAGTGGTGCGGCAACACTGTTGTGACTGAATCAAAACAAGACTTTACTCGACTCGATTGCAACTCGATTACCCATACCAAATTAGCATTACTCTTCGATTGCTGAAACAAAAAAGCAGGCACTTTTACCAAGAAGAGGTGTGGCGAGCACAGAAAAAGGTGTGTGTGTGTGTAAATTGTGTGGCAGCCGTTGATGATGATGATCAGCACCGATTGATCACTACCACCACAATCACCAGAAACAGCAGCACCACCCCTCCACTGGCCACTGTGATTGGGCCAGCAAGATGTTGCGATCGCGAAAACGGCGTCGAAAATCATCATCCCCCTCCTTCTCAGCTATCAACCAGAGTACCAACATCAGCACCAGCCCAACTACCGCTACCTTCTTCCTCTCCGCCAACTGCAACCACTGCTGTTCATCGTCTACATCAGCACTCGACGACGTCCTCGCTTCGGCATCATCATCACCATCATCAACACTGTAGCAACTTCATCAACATCTGCATCTGCAACAGCAGCAGCAGCAGCAATCGCCGTCGCCGTCCGTCGCCTCTTCTCTTCTTTCTCTTCTCTTTCTCTCTCTCGTTTGGCGGCATCAATCCAGCACCGGCCACCTCGATCCAGTTATTATCAGCGGGCAGCTATCGCTTTGCACTACCGCTGCCACAGCCGCCACTACGACGACGACCACCATCACCACGTAAAGCGCTGCAACTTCAGTCCACCTCCTCTTATCAATCTGTCTTTTTGTTGTTGTTGTTGATAACAGCACTTTGTTGGCGGTGCACGAGCGCGTGTGCCCGTCCTCAAGTGTGTGCCCGTCTGACTGTCTGCCTCTGACTCTGACTGACTGTGACTGTTACTGGATGTGTGATGCGATGATGATGGCAGCCTGTTTATGATTATTGTATGTTATATTGGTGGGGAGATTTCCCATCGAAGTAGAGCTCGGCTCAGCCGCTTCTCCTTCTCCAAGCTCGGCCACCGCCTCTTGCACTCCAGCGCCTGCATCCTCTCTGCCTACATCGCTGACGTCGACGAGAAGTAGTAGTGATACGACCATCACCACCAGGACTGCCAACGATCATAAGGCAAAAGAAGAAAAAGAAGAAAGGAAAAGAAAAGGGGAGACTGACTGACACTGCTGCTGATAAGCACACACTCACCTCAATAATACTACTCAAGTCAGTTTGAACCAGAAAGCAGAAGACTACTTATAGCAATAACGTCCGAGGCCTACACTCATCAGTGCCAACTAACTCAAACATAATCAGCATCATCAGTAGTTGTTTTCAGGTGAGCCTTGCTCAGAAAGAGCACAATATCAGCAAAGGGAGAGAGAGACTGGCAGACATTGCATCCATTCCAACGTAGCATCATCATCCGTTCACAGACCAGCAACAACAAAAAGAGAAAGTAAGGAACACACAGGCAGACGGGGAACGAGACGACACAGAGACGCACCGGTGATCTGTGCACTTACCTGGCTGCAATTGGCAGCAGCCTAATCAGCGGCGTGTAATTATCTGCGCTGGTGCGAGGCCACCCAAACAGGGAAGCACTTCGAAGTGAGTGAGTGAGTGAGTGAGTGAAAGAACAGTACGATTACCATCATCATCACCACCACCACCACCAGGACTGGCGATGATCGAACTACAGATCTAGATTTAGGTTGATGTTTGCTGGCTGCTGCTGGAAATGTTTGCTCGTTGTTGTCGTGGTTCTTTTCCGATCACCATTTAAACTGAGGTCTGAGGTCAGCTACGTGCAGAGTGAAGTGCCATTGCGAAACTGCGGCGGCGCCATCGCTTCTTTCACTGACTGACATGCTCCAGCTCTTTTATCCTCTCCCGCCAACAATGCAATCCTCGTCTCTTCTCAGACGTCGGCAACTAGTGCCCATGTATTACTACTACTACTTCTCTTTCTTTTCCTCTTGTGCCCTTTGACCCTCGGCCAATGACTTTGTTTGTGTTCATGCCGCCGCACTGTCGTCAGTGCTAGCATCAGCACCATCACCACCAGCAGCAGCACTTGTGCCAACATCATCTCGTTGGTTATTTTCCATTTACATTTATGACTAATTTGTTCTCTCTTTGCCCCACACAGATAAAATCCTCGCGCCACACACTCCTCGCTCCCTCTCTCATCACAGTGCTTTTTATCCAGCCGAGAGACACTTTTGGATGCAGCTCAATTGGATGACGATGATGATGAGAACATAGTAGTAGAAATCACTTTTCTCTCTTCCACAATATTGCTCCGCTTTCATCTTATTCAGCTGCTGCCACTGCTGCTCTCTCCACAATCTCCACCACCACCACCACCACTACCACCACAACAACCGCCAAAGCAGTGGTTGTACTCCTGTTGATGGTCCTGGAGATGGTGGCAATGATAAAGCACTGCTGCTGATACTTGATGCCGCATCTCCTGCTTAACTCTTCTTTCCGCCGTCTTCATTCACACTCTTCTCACTCACTCACTCATCGGCATCATCAGTATCGACCACACAGCACACAGCTACACTCTGTCAGTGGATAGCTGATGAATGACGACCGGAGAGAAAAACAGACTAAGACAAGACAAGACACAAAGTTGATCGGAAAGGAAAAGAGAGAGAGAGAGACAGGACACATTTGTTGTGGTGTAGTCTGCCTGTGTGCATAGTATTTATTTCTTACTTCTCTCTTCCTCGTACACCGCACACACTCTCTCTTGTCCGACCGATACTTACACTTGTGCACACCATTCGCTCACTCATCTCATCTCTCAAATCCAGTGCTTCCAGTTCTTTTCCCGTCAGATTACAACAGCAGCAGCAGTAAAAAAAACTGCCGCTGACCGGTGCAAACTCAAATTACTCAGTACCCCTACTCCGTATTTTTGCCCCCTCCTCTCCTCAATTGATTGATGTATTTACACTTGATGATTACGTAACAACCAGCACAACTTCTCCTCTCAAATCATCATCATCAGCTCAGCAATGAACATTCTTCCCAATCCATATCTTGCCGCCGTCTCAGCCTCAACCTCTTCGGCATCCGCTCAATCCGCCTCTGTTCCATCACCTACTTCAACAAATATCTCCACCACTTCAGCGGCACTTCAGCTACTGAAGATGCATCAGGATGGAGGAGGAGGCGGAGGTGGTGGAGGAGGTATCTCATCATCATCACCCTCTTCATCCTCTTTTACTTCAGCCATCACCACCACCACCACCCCCGCCGCCTCATCTTCCAACCATCGACCAGCACCTCCAACGCGATCTCGATCACCATCGATCATCACCGCCACGCCGTACACCTTCCACAAGGACATGGACCCCTCGCTGCCGCAGTGCAGCACCTGCGACGAGCCGCTCGACCTGCAGTCAAACCCGCCCAACTACCAGATGCTCGCCGTCCGCCCCTCCATCGGCACCCCGCCGGGAACGCCCTTCTTCCCCTTCTTCGAGGAGCTCAACCCCGAGGCGGTGCGCATGCCCTGCTGCCACCGCTGCGCCACCAGCCTGCTCCGTCAGTGGGCCGAGCACGAGGAAGCGCATGTGCCCATCAACCGGCGGAAGTACGTGCTCAGGCCGGCGAGGCTGGACCAGCCCGCCTCGGAGACGGCGCCCCGGTACAATCGGAGGAATCCGGCGGCCGCTGCTAGGGGCAAAAATTCTATCCAGAATCAGCAGCAACTGTTGCAACAGCAATTTGAGCAGCAGCAGCAGCAGTTTCAGCATTCAGACAGCACTGGGTCCTCTGCTCGCAGCAGTCCACTCTGTCTGGTGGCACCGCAGAATCCAACACAGATGCTGCTGCTGAGGCAGGTGGTAAATGGTACGAGCTCACCGCCAGCGGTTCCGCTGGACGCCACTGTACAGCTGACCGCTACCTCATCTGAAAACGACAACAGTCAGAATGATGAGGTGCTCGACCTTTCGATGCCGACAGCTCCAATTACCACCACAACGAGAGCGTCGTGCATTTCTCCACCGCCGCCATCTCTTTCTCCACAGAACCTCTCCCGAACAAACAGTGCAAGCAGTAGTGGTGGTGGTATTGGACCAAAAGTGGTCGCCAGTGTGCTGCCCTTTGCTGGAACAGGAACAGGAACAGCAGCAACAGTACCGACGTCAGCCAGTCGGTTGGCGCAGTCGTCATCGACCACTGTGCACCACCAGCACTCGATTCTGTCCGCTCAGCAGCAGACGTCACAGGCGAACCAACTCATCGGACCGACTCAGACTCAGGCTCAGCAGCGGACAACAACAGCGGCCACCGTACCGTCGTCTCTGCTGGATAGTGTGAGTGCTGGTGCTGTAGTTTCTTCTCCCAACGCAGCCCTTCTACCCCAGTACGCCCACTTCAACTCATCGATGACCAATCTAATCAAGGTGACCTCCAATCCGGCGGTGGTGGCCAGTGCTGTTGCTGCTGGAAAGCAAGTCATTCCCTCTCCCTCTTCCTCTCTGACCGCCCTCCAATCGGTGGACTCCGATCATCCTCCCCACTTAAATCATCACCCTCAACTGCACAACAACAGTTCCACTACCGGTTCCGGAAGTAAAGTAAAGACCACCACCACCGTGCCGCCCCTTTTCCTGTGCTCTCTCTGCGAGGAGACCTGCACCCAGCTAGTGCCTGTGGCGCTGCGCCCACAGACCACCGCCAGCTCCAGTTTGCACCAACTTCAGCCGTATTTTCCCACGCTGCTCACCTACGTCAAGACGCCGCAAATTGACTCCAGCGGACGCATTAGTAAGTGCCAGTAAAACTAAATTATCAGCCTATCGCCAAAAAATTCATTCTTGAATTTCTGATTTTTATTCACTTTTTTGCAGACGTTTGCGAGAGCTGCAATCACCAGCTGCTCGCCCAGTGGGAGGTGTACCAGAAGGCGGGCAAACCGGTCGCCGATCGTTTCTATCAGCTAATAAAGCCGGCTAAGCCGCCGCCGCCCAGCAGTTTTGCTCACCTATCTGAAGTATCTGCTTCCGCTTCTTCAACATCTGCAACTACTAGCCAGCACCACCACCAACACCGACTTTTGCATCGAGCAAACAGCAGCAGCTCTATTTTGCCAGCCACTCCCTCCTCCTCCTCTGCCTCGATCTCAGTGCCCATCGCCAGCGGCGCCGCTCACCACCACCACCACCTGAGCAGCAGCTGCAGCACCGCCCAACAGGTGTCCGGCGCCATCACTCGCAGCCTCTTCACCTGCGTCATCTGCGGCATTGACCTGCTCTACGCGACTGCCTCCAAGATGGCCTCCAACAGCAGTTCAGAGTACCAGCCACCGCCCAACAGTCACCTCGCCTTTTCCATGCTCACCGAGCCAATCAAGGACAGTCAACAGAAGCAGCGAACGTTGCTGCTGAACAGCGCCATGGAGTTTAGCCTGTTGCCCTTTATGCCCAATGCGGCGGGACTTTCGGCGACCAGCGCCAGTCTGCAACCGCAGCTGGCTGCTCTACTCGAAAGTGGCCGTGTGCTCGTCTGTTTTGGCTGCTTCGAAAGCGTTGCCTCCCGGTCCTCGCTCCCCCTCAATCACAACAACAGCACTGCACTGCTGGGCACTTCAGGAGCCAACCGGTCGTCTCATCAACGGGATTCGGTGAATGGTAAGTTGGTATTTGAGTATTTTTCTTTGAATTGCATCTCAACTTTAAATTTTTTTTCTGCAGGCAATCACATCGGTCACCTTTCACGGGGCTCCTCTCACAACGAATCCTCAGCTGAGGAAGTTTTGGCAGCTTCTTTAGCCGCCGCAGCCTCTGCCGCCCCTGACGAGACCTGTCACGCTTGCGGCATCAACAAGGCTCACCGATGGGTGGAGACCAAAGAGACGGCCAGCAAAGAGGCCTTCTTTCCCTTTCTGCGCAATCCTTCTGACCCTGAAGGGCGAACCCACCTCTGCGGCGCCTGTCACCTCATCCTCGAGACGCAGTGGGACGCTTATGAGGCGATACTGGCGCCGCAGTCGCAGCGGGACTACCAGTTTCCGCAGAATCATCCCTTTAATGCCCATCACCATCACCACCAAAATCCCAACAGTTCTATTAGACCGTCCTCTTCCAATTCCGCCTCCTCGTCTTCCAATGGACATCACCCTCTTCCTCCTCCGTCCGCTCATTCCAGTAGTAGTGGTAGTAGTACTCACTACCTTCACCAGCTTCTTCACAATCAACTTCAGCCCAATCATCATCATCACCCCCAACAACACATTCAGCACCAGCACCACCACCAAAACCCAAACCTCCTGCTCAGACGACCTTCCTCGCACTCGACGAGCAGTGATCGAAGCTCTCCGTTGATGTCCGCTGTCAATCACCACCAGCACCTGCTCCAATCGAGTAGACAATCCACCCCGCCGCCGTTAAAGATTCAAATCAACTCGCCAAATGTCGTCGGGCGAACGACGCCCCAACAGCAGGACGCCCCCGGAAGTCAGCTCCTCCTGACGACAGTCAGCCACTCAAATGAACAGTCCAGTTTTCAGGGTGAACCGGTATCACTTCCACCTCCTCCTCCTCGAGCACTTCCAAGCTCCAGCAGCAGCGTCGTCGACAATGAGCTCATCTTCACCACAATCAACGAGTTCATGGCGAAGCTGGGCGGACCGCACAGTCACATCTCCGGCTGCTGCGTCATCTGCAATGAGTACAACAAGGCCGGTGAGGGCTACCAGATTTTCAGCAGCGCCCAGAAGGTGATCATCAGCCCGGAACTCGGTCAACTTCCGTTTTTCCCCATGCTAAAGCAGCTGCGCAGCGCCGGCAGCACCAAACGGCTGAAGGCGGACCACACCCACGTGACCTGCGTCTACTGCTACCACTCGCTGATTGCGCAGTGGGCCGCCTACCACGTGTCGGCCTTTCCCGAGGACCGCGACCCGTCGACGCGCATCTACAACTGCCGCGACTTTATCTGCTTCGTCTGCGGCGTCACCACCTACCGCTCGCTGGTGCGCTCCATCGCCGTCAAGGACTTCCCTTTTCTACTGGACCACCGCCGGCCTCCAGGTAAGTGCACTACCCTTTTCTGTTAGTTTAAGTTTAACACGTATTAAACGCAAATTTGTTTTCAGGTTCTCTGAGTCTTCACCGAGGCGAACAAGTGATCACCTGTCTAAACTGCTTTGACACGCTGACGCACCAGTGGATAGAGAATGAGCGGATGAAGGTGCCGCTGGAGATGAGGCAGTACAATTGGATGCCCGTCCCGCAACAACCACCACCACCACCGCCATCACAACCATCACTTCCAGCTCTTCCATCAGCATCAGAAGTGTCATCATCATCATCATCTCAGACAACGGCTGTAGTGAGCTCTCAAAGTGCGCACAGTTTGACGGCAACATCAACTGCAGTTGTGACGAATGCAAATCACAGTGACCACAACCACTCCCACCACTCTGCCCCGCCGCTATCGTTGGCGGCCATTGCTGCAGCCCAGCAACAGCAGCAACAACATTCCGAACAGCAGGCAGCAACGGCACATCAGCAGCCCGTTTCTGCACTTCGCAATCCCACACTGGCAATTCTCAATCACAATGGTAAGTAGTGTCTTGTGCCTTGTAGCCTTATTTAGCATCCATTTCCTCACACCCTCCTTCTTTATCAACTCACTAACTGTTGCAGGCATTCCTTCAGGCTCAACGCTGGCGCTGTTGACTGCTGGGAAGCCATCTGCCGTTGCTGCTGGTGCTAGTGCCGCAACAGCAGTCTCCATCGCTCCGGCTTCGTACATCATCAGCTCTGGTGGTGCTGCTGATAACAACTTATCAATTCGACCCAATCTCCTCAGCAGCAGCAACACCAACAGCAGCAGTGGCACTCACGCGCCCATTGTGACCTTCAATCCGTCGCATACGCTGGCGCCGCTGGTCGCCGCGGCAATGGCCGCCACACCGGTGGTCACTGCTGCATCGACAGTTGTTTCAAGCAAAGAAAATCAAAATCAACAGCAGCAGCAGCAGCAGCAGCATCAGATGAGCCTGCTCACCAGCACTGAACAGCTGCTGTCTGCAGGAGCCGACGGCGAGCTGACCGCCGTGGCCGTGGTCGACCCGAGCACCGGCGCATCGGTCAGCTTTGCCGATGCGCTGCGGACCCTGGCGAGGAAGCACATCAACGTCAACTCGACGGCGGCTGGAAACACTGCCGCGACGACCACTGTCACCGCTAGTGGTGGCGGTGGACCTGCATTGTAAGTAGAAATTGAAAGAGAGAAGTACTCAAACTGACAGCTCATTCACTGATTTGCCTGGCTGATTGAGAGAAATAGGGGGCAAACTGTGTTCAAGCACTGGCAGTGTGATTGACTGACTGAAATTACGATGATTGCTAACTGATGATTTGTTGTTTCCTTTCCTATCTTCTTTTTTCAACCTTGCCGTTTCATTGATGGAAATAGCAGCAGCAGCAATCACGTGAACGCCTCTAATCAGCACTCCTTCAATCTGAGCACGTTGGCTTCAGTGGCGGCTGCTGCCGCCGGCCACCACCAACTGCCGAGGCAGTTATCAGCGGCGTTGATAGAGCAGCAGCAGCAGCAGGGAGGAGGGGGTAATACTACCCCGGGAAACAGCCACCACGCATTTGTTCTCTTGCCGGCGACTTCGGAGCAACAGCAGCAGCAGCAGCACAGCAGACTTCTCAATAGCCAACATCAGCAGCATCAGGTGGCAGTGCCCCTCATCGCCGGACTTGATCAGCACCAGCATCAAAAGTTCTTCCTTGCGACGCCTGAGCACCTGCTTAGTACTGATAATGCCCGGTCGGTTAATGGGCGGTACGTGCTTGACACCTCGGCTGCTTCAGGTGTAGGAGCAGGAGGAGTTGGCGGTGGCAATTTAGCCATCATTCAGTTTGGGGGTCCTGGTGGGCCATCGGCACTTCTTCAGCATCGACCAACGGTCAGACCGCCACCACTACCGCCAACCAGTGCTTCAGCTTTGCATCAAGTCCGTCACCACCATCCGCACCACATTCACGGGACCCAGCTGCTGCACAGTAGTCACCACCACAATAACCGCAATCATCACTCTCCTCAGTCTCATCGTTCCAATGCCCACCAAACAGCACATGGACAATTATTGCCACCTTCTCAACCCAAAGTGCACCAACGCTCACCACGGGAGTCTGCGCACACTTCTTTGACCGGCGGAAAAAAGCGAAACGCCAGTGGAACTCCAATCACCTCTTCAAATTTGCAAACTTGCCAAACTCCTCAGACTCAAACAGCAACATCAGAGAACAATGGAAACGAGCAAAGCAGTGAGGCCATCAGTAAAGAAGAAGAGGAGGAACAAAGTGCTCTTCCGAAAGTGTCTCACTACGACAAGGTCATCAGTCAGGTGAGCATTATGGAAGAGAAGCGACGCAACAGACGACTTGCCCGACAACAACAACAGCAACAGCAGCAACAGCAGCAGCAAATGCAACAACAAATTCAGCTCAGTCAACGAAAACGAATTCGACTCGACTCTGACGGAAATGCCGCCACCATCTCCGAGGAGTCCTCTGACGTGGATCCCAATCTGATGATTGACATTGATCTGGAGGACAGCAGTCAGGACAGAGAAATGGATGGACAGCGAGGGGAAAGGGAAGAACAAGAGGATCAGGGAAATGAAGCGGATGAAGAAGAGGAGGAGGAGGAGGAGAACGAAATTGTAGACGAAGAAGACCGCTTTGCTGTCAACGCCGATCAGCTGGAAAGTGCCTCCAGCCTGCCGTTGGACTTTGTAGAAAGCATCCTGCGGCCGCTGCCGCTTGATGAGAGTCCCCAGAAGGTGGCCTTTCTCGAGGTGCTCGGCCTGACGACCAAACGAGTGCACCTGGAGCAGAGCTTTCAGAAGTACGTCATTCGGCGGATGGCCCATCGAGTGTCGGCGCTCTCCTTTAAGGTGGAGTTGGCTGAGGAGGAGGCTGTCCTGGAGAAGGAGAATGATCACCTCTGTCTGCTGGACAGCAGTAGCTTGGTGCCCAGTGATGAGCGTCTGCTGACCAATGGTGGTGGACTCCTTGATAAGTCTGAAGCTGATAAGGACGAGGAGGAAGCGGATAAGGATAAGGAGGCGGTGGCCGAAGCAAAGGCCGCCTTTCTGAGCACACTTCAACTAGTGCCAGTGGCTGACAATGAGGAGCTGGTGCTGAAGCGAGAGCTCGGCTGGCTGGCCGTCATTCAGGAGAGGGCACTTTTGAGGCGGAAGTTGGAAAGCGAAGGAGAAGAAGTCGTCGCCCGCCACATGCGACCGGTGTTTAACAATCTGAGCAGTTCGGTGCTCAACGAGTGGCTGCCCAAACTGGCGGAGAAGTGCAAGCTGAAGAAGTGCTCCAGCGGTGGTGATGATGATGACTCTCAAATGATTGGCGGTGAGGTTGACTACCATCAGGTGGGCGTGCAGCCAATGTCTGAAAGGTAATGTTGATGGTTGTCAATTATTCGTGCATATTTTTATTTCATGTTTTTTCAGATCTCTCTCCTGCCTACAAAAAATTGGTTTTGAAGAGGAAGAAGAGGAGGAAACGGAGGTTAAAATGGAAATTGTTGAAGTGACTGCTGAAGAAGGTGAAGAAGGAGAGGAAGGCGAAGAAGAAGGGCAAAGCAGTATTCAGGAGGAGTTTTCAGATAGTCAAGATGGCAGGGAACAAGAACATCAGCAGCAGCAGCAGCAGCAGCAACTGCAACTTCAATTGCAATTTTCAAACAGTTTGCCGATGTTGACCAACTCTCGATCGGCAAAGTCAAATCGAGGAAAGAACAGAAATGGCACTGTTGCAGCTGCCACCACCACCACTCTTAATGGCGAAGACGGCAGTCACACCTCACTGTTTCAACTTCAACTGCAACAACATCAACCACATTCTTCCCACCTTCTTCCAGTCAACTTTGTAGAGTCAGGTATAAACTTGCAGCATCAACCATCAGCAACAACTGGTCAGCAGCAACTGCAAGTGCTACACTTGCCCACAAACAAGATAATCAATTCAAAACAATTTGCTCAAGGTAAGGGAAAAAATTTAATGTTTTTTAAAAGCCATTTTACTAACTGATTTTCATTTTACACACCTAGAATTCCACGATACTGTACTTCAGGAAACGAGAGAGAAGCAAATGAAAAAGCAAAAGCAGCAGCAGCAGCAGCAGTTGACGGGCGACAAAATTGGAAAGAACGGTTTCCACCAGCATCAACTGCAACAGCTTCATCACCAACAGCAGCAGCAACAGTTGAACGCACAAACCTTCAACCACAGTCATCTCATTACTTTCAACGATTCTCAGTTGAGGCCAGGCACTGAAATTCTTCAGCAACAGCTGCAACTGCAACTGCAACAACAACAACAGCAGCAACCGTCATCAGCAACGGCGCTGAATCACATTGATCAGCGGTCTGCGCCCTCATCGGCGCCTCCCGTTCCCTGCTCTGGTTCAGTCTTTAAGTGTAAGTAAAATGTGATTTGTTTATCTTTTTATGATCGTCTAACATTTTTCCTCTTTTTCCAGTTCCTGAGAAGATTAGCGTTTCGATTAGAAAGGCTCAACAGCGCCTGGCGCAGATTCTCCAGGAGACGCAGTATTTTACTGAGAAGAAGAATGTAAGTGTTTGCAGTTTAGTAGTGGATTTTTGTAGCTAACTATTTAAATATTGTTTGCAGGAAATTGAAACCAACTTGAGTCGACTAGAACAAGACCGGTGCAATGTTGAAGCAGAAATAGAACGTCTGTCGTCGCTCTATGACAGTAGTATCGTCTGATCTGATCGTTTAGTGTTTGTAGTGAGCGATAAAGTGAGCAATAGTCTCGCTTTAGCCTTACACTATCACGCACTTCCATGAATCACATTCTCATCATCATCTTCACCTCATTATCATCACAATCACCATCTTCATTGAATTTTGTGTAATTATTTTTAGAAACTTCTTTACCAAGATTGTACTATTTTTTTCTTTCACACCGTTGCTTTATGATTATTGTACTGACTTCAGGTAGGATTTAAGTTCAACCTGAAGATTTTACTTTACTTTGCACAGACTACTACTTGATGAAACTTTTTTCCACATTTTAAAAATACTCACACAATTATTGGTCGCACAACAAACAAACAATGGGGGAAAAAATTCAAACTGAGATATTCAGACATTCAGAAATTTTTTGTGCATTTACACCGACACACGCATTGAGCGATTGACGGCGGTTAATTGATTTAGGATCAACTGCTTCTCAGATTGCCCAAACTCTTTGTACATAAATGCTACTCCTTTCCTTTTACTCTTTTTTGTCAAAATACACACACAAGTTGTTTTCTTGCATAATCCTTTTTACTTCTTCTTCTACTTTCTCAAAGACTTCCAGGGCATACCAACCAGTTATACTGAGTTCTTCATTTATATACCAATTACGATGTACTTAAATTATAGACAACAAAACCCATTGATAATAAAATGATTTTAAATCTGAAACCCTTTATTTTAAAACTTGTAGCTATTTACATGTAAAACTTGCTTTTGGCAGCATCAGTTTTATCGAGTGCACACTCTCAGCTGAATGTCCTTGCTGCTGATCAGCGCCAGTGAGTCAATCTTCAGCGGCACCTGAGTCTTTGCAGTTCGCTCAAAGCGGAACTTTCGTGCAATCTGAGCCAGACAGAGCTTCATCTCCTGGTAGGCGAAACGCATGCCAATACTGTAAGTAAAATTCAGTAAGTCTCAGTAACTTTTAAAAGCTTTTTTTCAATTTACTTACCAGTTTCGAGGACCTGTTTATAAAAGAAAAGAACAAATTTATAACAACTGAAACTACTGATAATCATGTGAAGAAAACTTACCAGCGCCAAATGGAAGGTAGGTGTAGGGGATGATGGAGTCCTTGTTCTCGGGCATGAAGCGCTCCGGGTCGAAACGATCCGGATCGGGCCAGAATTTGCTGTATAAAGGGAAAACAAAAATTAGCTTTCAAACTAAAAACAACCAAGTTTTCCAGTAACCGACCTGTTGTGGTGGATGCCGAAGGTGGGAATCTGCACCTCAATGTCCTTCTCCAGCGGAATGCCGGCCAGTTTGTAGTTGTCCACACCGACGCGACGTTGCAGCCGAGCCACCGGCGGGTTGCGGCGCAGCGTCTCCTTGATGACTGCATCCAAGTAGGGAATCTGATTGCTGTTCACCTTCTCAAAGTACTCCGCCGAGTTGACCTCCAGGCCGTCCAGCGCCTCTGTCAGCTCGTCGTAGAGGCGCTCCTGTACCTCGGGGTTCAACGCCAAGAAGTAGGCGGCCATGCTCAGTGTGGTGGCCGTCGTCTCGAAACCGGCGATGAAGAAGATCAGGCACTGGGCAATGATCTCCTTTTCATCCAACGTCCTTTTTACCGAGTTGTTCGGCGCTTGTGCGCCATTGCCATTGACCGTGATGGTTTCCTTTGCCTCAACTTCGTCTGTGTTTTGATAAGAAAACGTGTTTGTCATTAAAGTACAGTTCTTGTACAAATTTTTTGTCAATTCTTACCATGATCAGCCGAGGCGGTCAGCTTTTCGTAGTTGTTGTCCTTCAGGTCGCTCTCGTAGACGTAGGCGTCCATCAGCAGCTGCACCAGGTCGTTTCGCTTTGTGGCCGCTTTGCCACCGCTCTTGTCTGCCTTTCGCTGCTTCACAATCTCCTTGGCGAGGTTGATGAAGAAGTTGAAGATACGGTCGTCAAAGCCGATCGAGTTGTTCATCATCCGGTTAATGGAGTTGGGCAGCACGAAGAAGGACAGTATCCGCCAGACGGCAAAGTCTACCAGGTTGGTGGCGTTCTTCACGAACACATTCTGGGTGTTCATCTCTCCGTTTGGGTTTGTCTCAGTGGCGAATGAAGTGGTCGCAATGACGTCGACGGTGAATCCAGTGAGGATCTCCTTGACGTTCATCTCGCCGCCGTTCACCTTGCTCACCTTCTCCAGGTACTTCTCCAGCTTGACGACGCACTTGTTCATCATTTCGTGCATTCCTGTCAAAAGATGATGATGAAATTATGTTAGTGAAAAAGTGTCTTGTTTACATCACAACTTTTCCTCAACTTTACCTCTTAGCTTGCCGGTAGTGAAGCTTGGGCTGTTTTGTTTGGAGTTGATAAAAAGTTAGAAACGAGTTGGTAAAGTTTGATAAACTCAGCCGTACCTGGTGATGGAGCGAATTCGCCTCCACGTTTCATCCTCCGAGTTGAACAGATTGCTGATGAAGTACTCGTGATCAAATAGGTTTTTGTCTCGATTTACAAAGACTCCGAAATCTTTGACAAGCACCTGCTTCACCAGCTCCGGGTCCTGGATGGTGAGAATGGGCGTCGTCACCTGGTAGATGCCATAGGCCTTGTCGAAGGTCTGCGTCCACTCGCGCTCACACTCCGTCAGGCCCTTGATGCTAAAGTCGCGCATGTTGCCAAACTTCAGCAGCGAGGGCTGTGGCCCGGAGACGCCCCTCGACGACCAGTAGCTGAACTTGCGCTGAAAGTAACTGAAACCCAAAAAGAAAAAAATAAAAACATGATTTTTTAAAAAGACGTAAACAAACAGCACTTACAAGTAGACAAACAGTCCAAGTGGTATCAGCTGCGCCACTAGAATCCAAAAGAGGTCCATTTTTGAAAATTAAGTTGTCAAAATTCAGAAAAAATTGCTTTGATGTTTACTAAATGCTTCTGCAGGTCAAACAGTTAGTAGTGTGCAGTCTGCCGCGCAAAGGCTCACTTTATATACCTACAAATTAAAAAAAATGCGTGAGGGTACAAAAATGGTGTAACCTTTTTGCACCTCTAATCAATGGATGCCTTGGCATAGGATGCCGCCGTCTTTGATGGTAGTCACTGACACCATCTCTGTCACAACTGACAACAGCATCTTTGATAGGTAGAAAAGTGCAACAGTTACAGCCGTTATGAGATAGCCCCTGTCAAGGACGGCAAAAAATGCACATTGGTGCCGTAATTACCGCCAATTGAAGGTCGTATTCGTTACATCGCCTGTTGGTGAGCATAATGCATTTTGTTCATAAAATATTTTTGCAAATTGATGTGTGTGTGTTTTGTGCACTCGTGTTCACAACCAATTAATGTGCT
>JAALOO010001465.1_pt1 | contig 15876 bp, 16 predicted proteins | sample 7257641 | NCBI WGS metagenome assembly JAALOO01 (sample SAMN14085613, study PRJNA598686) | mite metagenome | biome: ENVO:01001000; feature: ENVO:01001002; material: ENVO:01001226; isolation source: single female mite from University of Michigan culture on fish food culture... ...
ATTCCGTTATCCTCTATACTACGGAAGCCTAACTCATGCATATATTTTATCTCATCCAAAAAGTCCTTACCGGCAGTAGCCGCGAACATTCCTTGATGTGGCGCATAATCTAACTGAAATGTTGCACCTTGCTTAGTTTCTGAATTCAAAGCCATAGCGTTGTTACTTGAAAGAACCGTTCCTCCGATAAGAGCGGCTCCACTTTTTATAAAATCTGATCTTTTCATTTTTAAATTGGTTAAGTTTTAATATAGCGTGAAAACCCTTTGGAAAACACTTCTTTGTAGCCTTGGTCATCTTTATAAATGATATAAACTTCTATATCATTTAATCGATCCGCAAGTTCTACGCCTTGCTTAGGAGACAGCGCCATAAACACGTTATCGTAACCATCAGCATCCATCGCCGTGCGAGCAATAACAGTGACACTAGCAACGTTATTCTGTAGCGGATATCCATCAATGGGACTGATATGATGATGTATTTTAACCCCTTTGCTATCAAAGGATTGACGATAATTACCTGAAGTAGTTATTGCTTTATTTGTGAGTTGAAGTGTAAAGGTACTTTGTTCAGCTCCGCTAGGACGTTCAATAGCAATTTCAAATGGTGCTCCTTGCTCCTTAAAGCCTTTTGCTCTAATCTCTCCACCTAACTCGACAATATAATTAGTTATATCTCGCGAATCCAGAAAGTCCGCAAGCACGTCAACCGTATATCCTTGTGCTATACCATTTAGATCAATGCGAACTCCGGGCTTGCTCTTTTTAAGAATTTTACCTTTTTGTACGAGTTTTTCCATTCCCACATATCGCAAAGCACTATCAATAACGTTCTGCTGTGGTAGCTTAGAAATTCTTTGCGGGCCAAACCCCCAAAGCGATACCAACGGCTGCACTGTAATATCAAAAATTCCTTTGGACTCTTTTGAAATCGCAAAGGAACGTCTGATTACTTTCTGCATATGTTCATCCATCACCACTGTATTTTGCTCATCCCGATTGAATTGGGATATTAATGACGACTCTTTATAAAGCGACATTGAATCGTCGATCACAGCAAGAATACTGTCAATTTGAAGGCTTGTAATACACTGCCTGTCAGCATAATATTTTAAATGATAGGTGGTACCCTGTCCTTGCCCATTCATAACGAAGCTAGGTTGCTGTGCGTAAGCACTGCAACCTAGACAAAGTATAATTGATATCGCTATTCGATTCAACAAAATACTAAATATATAAATCTGTATTCTTACCAGGGATAGCGACTGGATAGAGACCGTTTGCATCTGGAGCTAATTTTGGTGCCGCATCCCATGCATAGCTTGCTGGTGATAAATCGATCTCCGATTTCAATGCTTTATCCCACTTAATTACTTTTCCCGTATAACATGCGATACGGCCAATAATACCTGTTAATGTGCTATAAGCGCCATATTCTGCATTGTCAAATTTATATTCATTTTTAGAAATCGCCTCAAACAGTTCTTTATGTTCCTGTTGGTAAGCATTTGGATTTCCTTTGGGGTCATGACGATATATTTCATTACCCTGTGTATCCCATAATACCGCTTGATTGTTTGCAGAAAGATAGGCACGGCCTTTAGTTGCCTGGAATGTTTCATCTACACGATTGGATATCCCTTCAAAATGTCTACATTGACTATAAACCACTGATCCGTCATCATATGTTAACTCTAATGCGAAGTTGTCATATATTTCACCATATTCCTTTCCCGTACGATGTGCACGGCTACCTGTCCCCTCAATTGATACGGGATATTTTCCTTTCACCCAATTCGCTATATCAATATTATGAACATGCTGTTCGACAATATGGTCACCACATAACCAGTTAAAATAGTACCAGTTACGCATTTGATATTCCATTTCGGTTTGTTCTGGTTTTCTAGGACGAACCCAAACGCCACCACTATTCCAATACACTTGCCCAGAAACCACATCACCTATTGCTCCATCCTGAATGCGCTTTATCGCTTCCCGATAATTTGTTTGATAACGACGTTGTAGACCTACAACTACGTTTAATTTTTTCGCTTTGGCTTCGGCTGCTGCTGCTAACACCCGTCGAATACCAGGGATATCAACCGCTACAGGTTTTTCCATGAATATGTGTTTACCTGCTTTTACAGCTTCTTCAAAATGTATCGGTCGGAAACCAGGAGGCGTTGTGAGTAAAACCACATCGGCATCTTTGATAGCAGATTTATACGCGTCGAAACCAACGTATTTCCTTGAATCAGGTACGTCAACTTTATCGCCAAACTTCTCTTTGATCGTCTTATATGTTGCCTCAAGATTATCTTGAAATGCATCGGCCATGGCAACAAGTTTAATATTTTGACCTGAGGCAAAAGCATCAAACGTAGCTCCAGTACCACGCCCCCCGCAGCCAATAAGTGCAATTTTAATTTCGTCCGTGCCAGCGGCAAATGCGCTATTCAACGGGCTTGAAGCCAGTACAGCAGCACCAGTAAGCGCCGAACCTGCTTTAATAAACTCTCGTCTTTTAAAATTATTCATCAGTTATAGGTATATAGGTATAAAATTTATTAAAAATCTTTAATCGGAGCTTTATCATAATAAGCCATAATCTCCTCGTGCGAGGGAGGTGTAACCGGACGAACTATCCTTAGACCAACAAATGGAGCCTCGGGAAACCACCAATTAGATTTAGGTATTTGCGGATCCAATTGTTTCCAAAAGGGGTCTGATGCCATACGTGCTGCGGAACGTAAATCCTCTGGCGTGCTCTCAAAGGAGCCTCCACGAACACTGTGTGGGTATAGAGTGGTTGGAACCGCAACCGGATTATCTGCACCTTTTCCCTCAAACTGCTTATAGTAATCTTCGCTATATTGGTCATATGTCCATTCCGCCACATTTCCCATCATATCATAAAGACCCCATGCATTGGCTTTTTTAGATCCTACCGGCGCGGTCTGCTCGTCACTATTATTCGCAAACCAAGCGTAATCCTCTAATTGAGAAGCGTCATCGCCGTAATAATACGCAGTCGTACTGCCCGCCCGACAGGCATATTCCCATTCTGCTTCGGTAGGAAGTCGGTAGAAGACACCTGTACGGATATATAACCATTTGCAGAATTGAATAGCATTATAATGCGTCATTGCTAATGCAGGATGTCCCTCTTTCCCCATGCCAAAAGTCATGTCTAGGTAGGGTTTGGTCGGACGTGTCACTGCATCCACTTCCGCCGCTACGGTACCTTCCAGAGATTGAGTCAACTCCAGATCTTTATACACAAAAGGTTCATAAATATCCCAGGTCACCTCAAAAGTGCTCATCCAAAAAGGACTCACCTTAACGTTATGGACGGGTTTTTCGTCAGCTTTACTCGACTTCTCGCTACCCATCAAAAACTCGCCACCTGGAATTGCTTCCATAGAAAACGTCAATTTAGTTCCTTCCAATTCCTGAACGTAACGTTCATGTTTCTCCTGAGCGTTGACAAATAGATTCACTGTCGTCAACGCGAAAAAAAGTGTACTTTTCTTTAAAATATTAATCATCATTAATTCAGATTTTTACAAATCGAAATTAAATATAGAAAATATAATGTAAAAAATACACTAAGTATATTAAACAACAATCAAGTTACAAAAGTTCTATGATAAAAAAGTAGGCTATATAAGAGGTAAATAGCCCAAGTAAAATACTCAAACCAATGACCGAATTGCCTAGTTTTGAGTTTAAACGAAACTCTTGAAGGACTAAACTAGTGGCAACCAAACTTGGCATTGCCATCTCAAAAATAGCAATTTGAGTAACCTCACCTTTTAAATTTAAAAAGTAACAAAGAAGAATCAACAATCCGGGTCCAAGAATAAGTTTATAAAATAGTGAAATACTAACTGCAAAAACTTCCGATCTATAAAAATTAAAGGAAAGTTGCATCCCGATCGAAAAAAGAGCTAGAGGTGACACCGTGGAGGCAAGTTGGGTAAAAAACGGATCTAATGGCGTCATATCTGTTATCCTGCCTAGAATTAGCGCCATCACACACCCAATCAATGGAGGAAAACGAACAATCCTTCCCGCAGTTTGAACAATACCCATCGAGGCCGGTTTCCCCAAAGCACCTTTTATCGCAATATACGTACCTACAGAAGATAAGAGAAAAAAAGTTGATTGATCACTGATTATAGCCCATTTTATCTGTGGCTGCCCAAAATAAGTGGCAACTAATGGAAACCCCACAAAAGAGGTGTTAGCAAGCCCCGAAACAAGAATCAACGTATGCGAACTCCGTTTAGACAGGCCAAGAGGCTTTTCTAAACTTTTGATAAAGACATAAGCTCCAAATAACAAAAAGACCGGAGAGATGAGAGCCACTAGTAAGGTATTATCCCACTGTAACCCTGGAAGATATTTAAAAGAAACCGCAGGAAGTCCGACATAAAGAATCCATGTATTAATGGCCTTAAATCCATCTGGTTTAACAATCCGTGCCCGTCTAAGTAAATAGCCCGCAAACAAACAAAAAAGAATAATTACGAAATTCGACATTCTAGATTCTCAAAAAAATTATAAGCCACGTGTCATAAACTTTGGAAATAAAGCGACTATTCATTAAAATTAATAACTTTGCGGCCAAATTTATGGAATATTCAGTGCTACGATTAAGAAAAATTCAATTAATATACATCTTTTTATTTTTAGGGTGCTTTCGTTCCTATGGGCAAACCGATTCAGTAACGAGATCCCATAAAGAAAGAAATCCGTTGATCATCGAAATAGAAGTTGAAAACGGTGGTATTCTTGCTTCGAAAGAAATCAAGCAAACCACTTTTGAGAGCGCATATTACAACGGCATTAATCTTAAACTAGGGTGGAAAATACAAAATTCGGAAGACCAATATTTTGCACTTTACAACAATCCCATATACGGAATAGGTTTCTATAGCAGTACATTTAACACCAATATCATCGGTAGTCCTTACGCTGTTTTTGGTTTTGTGCAATCTCAATTTGGTAACCTCACGAATAAAAGGTGGGCTTTTGATTATCGTATTGGACTCGGAATATCGGGAAACTTCAAACCATATGACGAACAAACCAATCCATTGAATCTGGTAATAGGAGCTAAAAACAACGTTTATATCGACCTGGGGATCCGTACACAATATAAATTAAGCCCACAGTGGAGAGCTGGTATGGGCTTAGCTTTTCACCATTTCTCCAATGGTGCTATGCGCTTGCCAAATAAGGGCGTAAATTTAATTCCCATTACCGCATCACTCACCTATCAGCCTAAAGGATACGACGTATTACCCGATAAGAGTAACATCCGACCTCCAAGTGACAAAATATTATATCATATAAATTTTGGAATGGGCTGGAAACAATTGCAGCGAGACAAAAAACGTCGGTTTTTAAAAAGCACAATTAGTGCATATGCTAGTACACATGTATCGCATAAATGGCGAATGGGTGGAGGAGTTGACATATTTTACTCCCAATCAGGAAACAACGATGAAATTGCCGGCGACAAATCAGGTAAGTTAAGCGCCAAGATCTCTGGAGGCCCCTCGTTCTACCTAGTTCATGTGCTAAATAAGAACCTTGTGCTAAACGGCAATGTGGGATACTATTTGCATAAAGAATATTTTAACGGTGAAATAGAGCGAGTATTCCTAAGGGCGGGAGCACGTTATTATGTGTACAAGAATATAAATGCCGGGATGTCCATTAAAGCTCATAAAGGTAAAGCAGATTTTATTGAGTGGACGGTAGGATATACTTTTAATAGAGATTAATTCTCCATTAACGCGAAATCGCCTCAAGTGAAGATCTCATTTGAGGCAATTTATTAAAGATAGAAAATCAATCAAAATTACTTCACAAGCTTTCCTATACTTTTTGCTAAGTTGCGATCTACCGTAATATATCCAGGATAGTAGATATTATTACTTCCGATTTTTATTGATGGCTTGATTTTAAGAACCATAAACCCTTCACCTTTCTTCGTAAAAATTTCGTTTAACACGTTGTCTAATCCATTCTCCTTCGCGGTTCCGAAAATATTGGCTTTAAAAGTTAATGGTACAACCGCACTCTCTCCAGAATTCAGGTTCAAATTTTCGTTTACAGTACCTTCAAACATTGGCTTGCCTTGAATTTCAATGAGGTATTTAAACGAATTCATGGCCGTACGAGTGGTTGTGGGATTGCTAACCTTCATATTCACTTTTGCTTCAAGCGGTAAATCCTTGCTCAACATCGCTACAGCAAGACCCGGCAACGAGGACAGGTTCACCCCTCCTCCATCCGTAAAACCTGCCACGGAACGCCCGGCAAGGCGCACATCAGTCATTGATTCGACCGAATAATCGCATTTCGCAAGTGCTTCCACTTGATTCTTAGAAACCGCACAACTCCCCAGCATCAAGGCAATGAAGCCTAGAATGCAGTACATTCCTATTGTTATCTTTTTCATTTCCATTTATTTATTTTCTTTTCCACCAAATTTATAAGTAAGACCTAATGTAAAAACGGCATTCCCCGCCTTCAAATAAGTATTATCTAAAATATTAAAATTAAAACCATTTGTATATTGAATATGCAAGTTCTTATTTAGAGCAAGTCTTGTATAGAATAACGGTTCTATAAAAAAAGCCTCCTCCTTTTGACTTGGCAAGTCCTCGATTGTAAAATCTTGCATTGATACGCGACTTCCCCGAATAGCAGTTCCATAGCTCATCTCCCTCTTTTTGCCTAGCAAATCCAGCTTTCGCTTACGTGTAGAAGAGTAGTTCACTTGCACAAAGATCTTGTCAAAGTCCATTTCAAGACGCGCCACAGGCTCCATGCCATTCACTCCCGCGCGTCGCTGGACCTCTATACTTTGACCGATCCCGTATCCCCCATAAACTTCCAATACTTGTAGCTTTTGTTTCCCAATGGTTGTAAAATATCCTAAACCGCCTTCAATAAGCCGCTGTTTAAAAAGTTCATTGCTTTTAAATGACCCCCAATCAATATACGAGCCGTTCGCTATTAGGGCAATATTTTTAGCGAATGCAACACCCGCGTTTGCACTAATATTTCCTTTTATATTTGCATGGGCTGCTACATAAGCTTCCCCCTGTTGTTTGAACATTGGGGTTGCTGGAACATTCGGCATATAAATGGAACTACAGCCGGTAGCAAAAAGTAAAAAAGACAAAGAAAGAAGCTGTATCGACCTTATCTGCATATAGAGTTAATTTTAAATATACATCTAATTATTGTGCCAATATTTCGCCAATAAAAATAAAAGCCAGATTTCTCTAGCTTTTAAATGATCGCTGCTTTTTCGAGTTCTTCTTGCATTTGTTGCTGCAATTTGATTGCTTCGCGCCGTGCACAATCTGCAAAGTCTCGCCCTGAAGAAGCGTATATAATACCCCGTGTACTGTTCACTAGTAAACCACAATCTTTATTCATCCCATACTTACAGACCTCAGCGAGCGAACCACCTTGTGCACCCACACCGGGAACAAGCAAAAAGTGATCTGGAGCATATTTGCGAACTCTAGCAAACCCTTGTCCTCGGGTAGCACCAACCACGAACATCGTGTTTTCAATTGATCCCCAAGCTGCAACCTTTTCTAAAACGGATTCAAAGAGTTCTTGCCCTTGCTCATTACGGAAATTCTGAAAATCCAAACTACCCGGATTAGAAGTTAATGCCAGCACAATTGCCCACTTGTCGGGAATATCAAGAAATGGCAGTACCGAATCATGCCCCATATATGGTGCAATAGTAATCGAATCAAAGCCTAAACCAGAAACCTCTTGATCAAAAAATGCTTTCGCATAACGTGTTGAGGTATTTCCTATATCTCCACGTTTAGCGTCAGCGATACTAAAGCAATCTTTAGGTAATTTAGACCATGTCCTTTGTAATGATTGCCATCCTTTGACACCATAACACTCATAAAACGCGATATTGGGTTTATAAGCAACACATAAGTCCTCGGTTGCTTCAATTATCGCTTTGTTAAAAACATAAATCGGATCTTCTTCATCGAGTAAATGCGTCGGAATTTTTGTGATGTCAGTATCCAAACCCACACACAAAAAACTCTTCTTCGATTTGATCTGCCGAATTAATTCAGCTCTTGTCATATTTTATTTATTGATACGTTCTTTTATAAATTTGATAACATCATCGCGAGAATAGTCTGCTATCTCTTCGCGATGAACAACAACATTTCCTAGCTTTTTTTGCCATAAATACGACCAGTTATTAGCTATCAAATTTCTCTAGTAACCTCAGTAAAGTCGCAAAGTCTTTTGGATATGGTGCCTCAAAAGCGTAGTTCTTTCCATCAATTGTAAAACTAACTTGGCGCGCGTGCAATGCAAAACGTTTCATTATTGGGGTTTCCTCTTCACCTTTTGACAAGGTGTACCCTCTTTTCTTAATTTGCGACAAAAACACGGGTTTACCCCGATACATTTCATCGCCTACTATCGCAGCACGCTGAGTCGCCAAATGGATACGAATCTGATGCATGCGCCCAGTTATCGGTTTACATTCTACTAAGGTATAGTTTCTGAAAAATTGGATAGAATTAAAAACCGTTTCGGCGGATTTTCCATTTGCCCGATCAATGGATACATTTTTGTTCCCTTGATTTAAAATTGGTAGGTCAACATGAAGGTTATCAAAACGATGTGTCCCTGCAATAATGGCATGATAGACTTTCTCGACGCGGCGGCGCTCGAATTCAATGGATATTAAACGATAGGTATCTGGATTTTTAGCAATCAACAAAATACCTGAGGTATCTCTATCCAGACGATGACAAACCTGTGCGTCATGATAATATTTCTTTGCTAATCGTAGAATATTTATCTCCCCACCTGCCCGATCGTCTAATGAACTAACAAACGGGGGTTTATTAATAACGATTAGATTATCGTCTTCAAAAATGATTAAATCCTTAAAATTAGGATATTTAAATAAACGATTTTCGTTTTCCTGCATGGCTACAAAAATAGCAATAATCACTTAGATTTATGACGAGGCTTTGGCAATCTCGAATATTTCCCACGTTTTATATTTTAATTAACTAGTTTTGCTATACCAAAACTTATAAAATGTCAGTACATAAAGTTATCAAGCGGGTTACAACGAATACAATTCTCTCTATGAAAAGTAATGGAGAAAAAATTACGATGTTAACGGCATATGATTTTTCCACCGCCAAAGCACTTGATCAAGCAGGGATCGATGTATTGCTTATTGGGGACTCGGCAGCCAATGTATTTGCAGGATTTGAGACAACCTTGCCCATCACACTGGACAATATGATATACCATGCAAGTGCCGTAGCACGAGGAACTAAGCGAGCTCTAGTTCTTGCAGACTTGCCTTTTGGTGAATATCAAGGGACTGCAGAAGATGCTTTCAAGGCCGCCGTTCGCATGATGAAAGAATCCGGTGTTCATGCGCTGAAGTTAGAGGGAGGGATAGAAATCATCGATAATATTAAAAAAATTATCAATGCTGGTATTCCCGTATGCGGACATTTAGGTCTCACACCACAATCGATTAATAAATTTGGCACCTTTAGCGTGAGGGCACAAGAAGATGCCGAAGCAAAGAAACTGAAATCAGATGCACTAGCACTTCAACAGGCAGGCTGTTTTGCTATCGTCCTTGAAAAAATACCAGCCAAACTCGCCGAGGAAGTTTCGCAATCTTTAACAATTCCCACCGTGGGGATTGGGGCAGGAAATGGTTGCGATGGACAAGTACTTGTAGTGAATGATATGCTCGGTTTTACAAAAGACTTTAAACCGAAATTTTTACGTCAATACATGAATATGTATGAAAATGTTGTCGATGCCGCATCTAGATACGCCAATGATGTAAAATCAGGGAACTACCCGAACGAATCAGAGCAATACTAAGTAGTACAGCAATGAAGGTATTAATACTAGTAGCACTTTTTGGCTTTTTATTATATCTATTCTGGAGACGATTTTCGATGGCAGGACCGCAAACGGCAATATCGAAAGTTCGACGATCAAACACCTTTCTGCTTATTGATTCCTCGCATACTACCCTATCGCAAGCAACCAGGGCAACACTATGGACAGTAGCCTCAGGTTTTATATTACTAATTTTAATCCTCCTAATTGGATTGAAAATAAAAATACTTTGGCTTATACTACCTCTAAGTTTATACTTAATTGGTCAATTATTTGTTTATACAAACCATGTACGTACATCGAAGGATCAACGTGTATTTTATGACCCCAATACTGGTGAAGTTCACGTTGATTACATCAAAAAAAATGCTATTGAATTTAACATTAACGAGGATATTATCAGTGTAAATGAAGTGCGGTCAGTACAGAAAAACAAAGGATTATTGTTTGGCTATTATAAATTAAACACTAGCAAGGGGATTGTTATCTTACCCTATTTAATTGCGCAAAACCAAACAGAGGTTAATCGGCAGTTTTTCAAACAAATACGAAGCTACAAACGAGCAGTTGAAACTAAACTATTTCCTATCATCTAATACGTAAAAGGCGAGACCCCTATAGGAATCTCGCCTTTTAATGAATATATTTAAAATATCAGCTATTTATTGCCGTCCAAATCATATCTTTTAGTTGCTGAATATTCTTTCCTGCAACCGAAGAAATAAAAACAGACGGAACACCTTGTGGCACCGTTAAAGCCATTTCCTGCTCGAGCTCATCATCAAGCATATCTGACTTTGTGATCGCCAGTAACCGTGGTTTATCGATCAATTCCGGATTATAGACCGTTAATTCATTCAATAATATTCTATACTCTTCTTCAATGCTTCGGTCGGTGTCTGCGGGAACCATAAAAAGTAGCACAGAATTACGTTCAATATGGCGTAAAAATCGATAACCTAAACCTTTTCCTTCAGATGCTCCTTCAATGATTCCCGGAATATCAGCCATAACAAAAGATTTACTATCCCTGTAACTCACAATTCCTAAATTAGGTACTAATGTGGTAAAAGGATAGTTGGCAATTTCAGGTTTTGCTGCAGATACAACGGATAATAATGTTGACTTTCCTGCATTTGGAAAACCGACAAGACCTACATCGGCGAGGACTTTAAGTTCCAAAATGATCCATCGCTCCTCACCAGGTCTTCCCGGTTGAGAAAATCGTGGTGTTTGTTGGGTTGACGATTTAAAGTGCCAGTTACCCAGTCCACCTTTTCCTCCGGGAGTTAGAATCTTTGACTCACCATCTTCCGTGATTTCAAATAGCACCTGCCCGGTTTCTGCATCTTTTGCAATCGTCCCTAAGGGCACCTCCAACACTTCATCTTTGCCGGTAGCCCCCGTACATAAGCCACTACCACCAGCCTCACCATTTGCTGCAATGATATGTTTACGATATTTCAGATGCAGCAATGTCCAATGATGAGTAGATCCTTTAAGGATAATATGACCACCTCGTCCTCCGTCACCCCCATCAGGACCTCCCTTAGCAGTGTGTTTGTCTCGGTGCAAGTGTGCTGAGCCAGCGCCACCATGTCCTGATCGGCAACACACCTTCACATAATCTACGAAATTTGAGCCTTGGGCCATATTACTTTTAAACTATTTATTTAATATTTGTCTACGATAGCTGTCAAAGCTCCAAAAATGGTTTCGATTTCACCGATACCATTAACTTTTGAAAGTTTCCCCTGTCCTTCATAATAAGGCAAAACATGCACCGTCTTATTAAAGTACTCTTCAATACGTTTTGTCAATTTATCGGCAGCATCGTCTGCTCTACCTGAAATCTCTTGACGTTTGGCAATACGAGCTTTCAATTCCTCTTCGGTTACATCTAATGCGACAACACCAGTAATTTGTTCACCAATTGATTGCAAAAAAGCGTCTAGTGCTTCCGCTTGGGCTACCGTCCGCGGGAAACCGTCAAATATAAATCCTTTTGCTTGTGGATTCTTTTTAATTTCTTCCTCTAGCATCGCAATCGTGATAGAATCCGGAACGAGGTTACCATCCGCAATGATTTGGCTTACTTGTTTACCAAGTTCTGTTTGGTTTTTTATATGAGCCCGAAAAATATCGCCTGTTGAAACGTGGACTAGTTGGTATCGCTCGATTAGCTTTTCGGATTGAGTACCTTTACCAGCACCTGGAGGACCGAATAAGACAAGGTTTAGCATAAGTGTAGTATTGTTTTTACTATGTTCGAAAAAAAAGCCTAATCCGATGAGAATTAGGCTTCGTGTACTAAGTGCGCTCAAAGGGAGTCGAACCCCTAACCTCCTGATTCGTAGTCAGGTGCTCTATCCAGTTAAGCTATGAGCGCGGGCAACCAATACATCATTAACATCTCGGTCGTTCTGTTTTGGTGATGCAAATATAGATAAATGGAATGGCTATCCAAATATTTTTTTTAATTTTTAGCGTGTTTTAACGCTAATAAGCTCGCTCTCAATATAGTCTTGGTCCCAAATCGCTCACGACGTTATGTATATTCTGTAAAGCCCCACTTTGTTCGATTGAAATTAGACTGCAGCAGTTGTTTTCAGCACATTTCTATAAGTGTATTTCGGATAGATATGGCGTTTGGCAAAACGTGCTGGTGAATCAGCGTTTATAAATTTCACGTATTCATTCCGCGGAACACCGAAATACTCGTATTGACTTCCATCGAGAAACGTAATAGACATTACTTGAGCTTTCCAGTCAAAGTCTAAAATAACAGATGTATCGATCGTATTTTTATAAATAGGGAGCTGCTTTTCCAATGTTTCAGGACAAATGCTCACTAGAAAGTGATATGCTTCGATCATCTCCTTACTTTTAGCTTCTGCCGCTATTAACCCCTGTTCATCATTAACAAACCTGTCTGGATGGCACTCCTTCATAATTTGCCGATAAACTGTTTTTAGTGTACTTAGGTCTACTGATTTGTCAACCTGAAGAAGATTTCTGTAGTCTGTTATTTTTTTCATCGGCGCGAAGATACACATTCTAAATGCTTTATTTTCAAAAACATTACTTTGTCCCCTCTACGCAAACGGATATGTAGGTCCCCAGCGACAAGCGCAACTACTTAACTAAAGGATTTTAAATTTGGATTTAATTTGAGTATTTGAAAAGTGCGCTCAAAGGGAGTCGAACCCCTAACCTCCTGATTCGTAGTCAGGTGCTCTATCCAGTTAAGCTATGAGCGCATTTTACGGTTATCAATAACTGCTCGTTTTTGATGATGCAAATATCGACACTTTTTCTTTTTTTTCAAATTTTTTCATTCATTTTCTAACTTATAAATCCAAAACCATTTACAATGAGGTAATTAATTTATCAAAAATAAAAATCATTTCATTTTATGCCTTTAAGGAAACAGAAATAGGCTACAATTTGTGTCATGCCATACTATACCTATAAAAAAGCATACACATACCGTTCATCACCTCGTATATTAAACAGAATAATTCTTACCTTTAGCCAGCAAGCGGAAACATTTACAGCCCTTTTGGCGTTTATATTTTGTATCAGCAAATCAGAACTATATGGCAGAACGCGTTATAAAAAGTAACAAATTACGAATTGGTGATATAAGCATCTCCTATTACATCAAAAAATCGAAATCCGAAGAATCAAATACAATTATTTTTCTTCACGGATTCCCTTTTAATAAAAACATGTGGCGCGCACAACTTAATGCGTTACCCGATAATGTAACAGGTATAGCTGTTGATATCCGTGGACATGGAAATAGTACCTCTGGACATGGTTTCTTTTCCATCGATGTATTTGCAAAAGACTTACGCGTATTTATAGAAAAACTAGGCATCCAAAAGGTTACTCTATGCGGGATCTCTATGGGAGGGTATATCGCACTGCGTGCTTACCAATTATTTCCAGAGAAAATAAATGGCCTCGTCCTTTCAGACACTCATTCAAAAGCCGACACAGATGCCGGAAAACAGAAACGCTTCGACAGCATTCAAGCTGTGTTAAAATATGGGAGACGTCCCTTCGCTATTGGCTTTATTGAAAATGTATTTTTGCCTGACAATATCGAGGAAATACCAGAAGCTGTTGAGCTGATAAAAAGTAGCATTAGACGGAACAGTTTACGTACTATCTGTGCAACATTACTTGCCTTGGCCTCACGTACGGATACCAGCGAAGTTCTAGCACAGATAAAAGTCCCTACCTTAGTTCTTCGCGGGACACAAGATCGAATCACCGCAGAAAAAGACATGCAAGATTTGGCCGAGGGAATCACAAGTTCTACTTACGAACAAATCGAAAACTCAGCTCATTTACCGAATTTGGAGAATCCACAACGTTTCAATCAACTTCTTAATGATTTTTTAGAGAAAATCAGGTAAAACGAGGCTGAACACCTCATGTATGCGCTTAAGCTTCGATTATTTCTTTTGCCAGTTGGTATCCGCGTTCTATTAATTCATTTGAACGATGAAATTCCCATATTCCGGCGCTATCCTGTGAAACGGAAATCGTATAATCTGGCTTGAAAACAGCTAAATTCATTGCACTCATTTTCCGTCGCATTACATAGTAGGACTCTTGCAGAAGGCCTATTGTTCCAAGCCTGGGCATTTTGTTTCCTTTGGGTTCGGGCAGACCATCTAAGTTCACAGCAATAACCAGATTATTTTGGTGCTGAACATGGTTTACAGGAACATTGTTCAATACCCCACCGTCGACAAGAAAACGTTCACCAATTGTAACTCCTGTAAAAACACCTGGTATGGCCATAGAGGCACGTATAGCCGTGTAAAGACTGCCGGTCCTAAATATCACCTCTTCTTCATTTCTAAGATCCGTTGCAATGGCAGCGTATCGTACGGGCAAATCTTCGATCGCTATATCTGAAAAGACCTCATGTAACCTCTCCAGTACGCGATCCCCCTTTAATAGCCCATATCTCGGATTTGCAAAATCCATCAATCGAAACACATCTCTTTTGGTCAGCGTTTCCATCCACTCACGAAGTTCATTGGTACGGTTTCTCACTACCGCAGCACCAACTAAAGCTCCGATAGAACACCCGACCACCTCATCAACTTCAAATCCATTTTCGTTCAAGTATTTGACCACGCCAATTTGCGTCAGCCCCCGGGCACCGCCGCCACCCAATACAAGTGAAACCTTTCTCTTTGATTTAGGTAATTTCATTAGTTAAATATAAGCCATATTTCATAGAAATGTCAGATTTTATATTGATTTTATTTGTTTTCCGAATTGATAAAAATAATATTGTTACTTTTGTTAACACTGTTAACTAAATAAGGAAATGCATGGGAATCAGCGAACGTAAAATGCGACAGCAGGATGAAATCCGTACGAACATCATAGCGCAGTCATGGGCCATCGTGAAAAATGAGGGGTGGCAAGCCTTATCTATCCGACGTATCGCTGAAGCCATAGAATATAGTGTACCCGTTATTTACAAACATTTCGAGAATAAAGAAGCGATACAAGAATATTTTATTCAAGAAGGCTTCACCGCATTAACACAGAAGCTGAAGCAGGCACAAGAAATATCGTTGCATAGTGACGATACGATACGTAATATCGCAGAGGCTTATTGGACGTTCGCGGCACAACAAACAGATTACTACCGTATCATGTTTGGGCTTGGCATTCCTACTTGTGAAAAATTAGATAGTGTTATCGAAATGCGGGAGGTTTCTAAAATAATGAGCGATGCAATTCTAGAAACGGCAAAAAAGAACGGCAGATTAAATATTGATATCCACTTAAAAATAAAAAGCTTTTGGTCTACCCTACATGGTTTTATTGCGATCGAGCTTCTCTCGAACAATACTATTCCAGAAAAGCCGAG
>JAALOO010001466.1_pt1 | contig 15866 bp, 8 predicted proteins | sample 7257641 | NCBI WGS metagenome assembly JAALOO01 (sample SAMN14085613, study PRJNA598686) | mite metagenome | biome: ENVO:01001000; feature: ENVO:01001002; material: ENVO:01001226; isolation source: single female mite from University of Michigan culture on fish food culture... ...
GAGAGAGAGAGAGAGAGAGAGAGAGAGAGAGAGAGAGAGAGAGAGAGAGAGACTGGCGAATGACTGGGAAGAACACATTGGCAGTCCATGCCGTCATTACCACCAACGATCACACACACACATTTGGACAGGTTGTAGACGGTGTGTGCTAAGGACTCGAATGAGGACACGCATAATTAAAAGAGTCTGGTGTCGAAGGAGGTGCATACCGCGCCAAATTGTCTTGCATTTTATCACTTAGGCAAGCAACAAGCTGGCAAAAGCCGACGCCGTCACTGTTGGACAAACAGACCACCAACACTGCGGTGACTTCACTCAGAGGGCCCACTGAGCAATTAGATCAAGAGCGGCAAACTGGTGTGTTGACACGTTGTAATTTAGTAGATTCGCCCATGTCGATGACTAAAGTTGAAAATTCACAAAGTGTTTCACTGGCAGTGCGTGCTGATGCAACCTAATGGTCAACTCTGCTTCAGTCAGCTTGATTGACCTTGAAAGGTGATCAGATCGTGTCTCCAACTGACAAATCTATTAGCTACTTTAGTCAGCTAAAGGTTTAGTGCGAAGTGGAAGAGGAAGAAAAGTCAAGTAGAGAGAGAGGCAGTTGTGAGGCAAATAAAGTGCCAGAGAGATGCCCAAGGGACTGGACACGTGAGCGTGACACAGTGCGCCGTCGACAGACCGTTTGCCCAGTGAACGAGTGCCACTTGTTGAGGCGTCGAAAGGCGGCAGTGGCGGCGGCGAGGGGGTCCTCCAGCTCCAGCTACAGGTCAATTACAGTGCTCTCACTGGCAGACAGGGAGGGCGAATAGGTGGCAACTGTCACTGCACCAACCTAGCCTCCCTTCTCCGAAAACAGTCTCACTTCTCTTGAAATACGGCAGTACGGTAGTTGAATGCGATCAGTCAGCGCTGAAAGCTTGTCCCGATCAGTTCTTCCTTCACCATGAATCGTGTTCCCCTTCTCCTTCTCTGCTGTCTTTACTTGACACTGTCAACTATTCACAGCAAAAACCAAGCTTTCGCTTGGCCGCTTCGGGTTTCAGCAGGCACCCAAGTGCGACCCAACTCCAACTCAAATCTGCGCATTGTCACCAAGTGTTTTCCCGGGATGTTTCTCAAAATTGACTGTAAGATGTACTTTGACTGCAGCAGTGAGGGACACTTTCGCCGTAACTTTTGTGACTCTGGCACCTACTGGAATCATCGCGACAAGAAGTGTGATGAAATTCAAAACGTTCCTGAGTGTGTAGCTGTGTACTCAACAAACCCGGAGAACCGTGGCAAAGCAGTGCAGCAGCAGCCATTGATTTCATCGACAACATCACCCAGCACGGAAAGAGCATCTTCAACTTTTAAAACAATGCTGCCTTTATTAACTGCATCAACAACAGAGAGTGTTTTCGTTTCGTCAAAAGGAAGCAAAGAAAAATCATTCACTTCTACAACTCAATCAACAGTTTTAGCAGCCACTCCCCAAACTAGAAATCAACTAAAGGGTGAAGATGATGACTACATCGACCCGCCTAACGTTGACTGGGACATTGATGGCGTCCTTGGCCTCGAGTCAGGCAGGGGCATATCGGAGATTTCTGAAAAGACGGGAAACGATATCATTACTGAGGATGCAAAACAAAGTAAAGATGTCATCAAGAAAAACAACCCACTAGAGATCAATAAAGAAGGCAGTCAAACTACTGTTTTGCAAGTGCCCACATCCAGTGAAACGCAGGGAAAGATTTGTGTTCTTCGGGGAAAGGAAAAAGTCTGTTCACCTGCAGTTAACTCCATTCCAGTGGTGTACACCAATCAAATCTTTTCCCAGCAAACTAGCAGCACTGTGCCGCCTCTTCTAGATGTTACTCAGTCTTCCACCGCCAATCAAAACACAACAAGCAAAAACTCAGGTGAGAAAGTCAGTTCAAATAATCCCATTTCTTTCAACATCACTATTCATCTAAATGTTCAAGAGTCAGCCATCCGTTTTGTTCGAATAATTGCCTACTATGTAAACTTGACCATTATCAACTGGAAGTCTACATGATTAGCGGCGATTGAAAAAACCTAATGTGCAATTGCTACTGATATGAGTGTTTGTAATCATCGACTCTATTTACCTCTGTTACACGATTCTCTTTTTGTACATAACCCAATTTCATTTTATCCTTTTTCCAGTCATCTCCGATTTGTAATGTAACTCATTGCACTAACTTTAATAATAAACAAATCCATTTAGAAGCAAACCACTTACTCAATTAGTCAGTTTAGCGAGTTAATAAATGAACTGCAAACTGTCTGAAGCGGCATATGTCCTGGTGGTCGTCTGCCGCCGGAGATTAACGTCGCGCAGGAGAGGGTAAGCGGTCTCGGTGCAGTGGATTTGACTGCAGACCATAGTCGGAGACAGTGGGCAGTGATCATTAGCAGAGCAGATAAAGACAGTGAACAGGAGAGGGACAGGTTAACATGAGCGACACTGGCTGTGCCAGTCTCACATGTGCACATGTGCACACACTCACACTTACACTTACCAGTGCTAGACCCAGGCAAAGGACAGAAGGAGACGAGGCTAGTGCTGCAACAGGTTGCATCGCAGTTACGCCATACTCACAGTGGCAGACAGTAGTTGCCGTCTGCTGCTGGCGACAAACAAATGGTCCCCTCATGCTGTGGAGACGTACCGGCCAGACTGTTCTGAAAGCTTTTAGATCAGAGTATCATCGCATTGGTGCATTTGTGTCATAATCAAGTTAACTGTGAGCTGCTTAGAAAAATGTAACACAATGAATCCATTTTGGTAAACACGCTGTATCCAATCAGACCACTTAACAAGCGGAAAAGATGATAAAAAGGCAAACGAGCACTTTTCAAAGTAAAAGCGCCCACCAGTTGCAGGTAAATTCCATGCATTTTTTGCATTCTAATTTGCCTGAAAAACATATCGATACACAAGACGGAAGAGAGACGACACAATGATGACAGAGACCACCGAAATGTAAGTGTCGTAAAAATGCACTTTTTTGAAAGCATAAATCTTTGACCAATCTATTTGCGCAAATACAAATTAGGGGCAACATGTCAGAAGAAGAGCTAATAACTTCAGTCCAACTAACCGGACAATTAGACAAGTTAGTAGCTAGAGTGGGGCACAAATGTGCGCAGATTGGTCGTTTAGATTAGATTTGCTCTACCGCCTTACTTTGGTTTACCTATATTCTGCTCTTTTTCAAGTTGACTGTTTATTCTGAAGCAAAAAAAGTAGTAATTTATGGTAAGTTATCTCACAACAAGTTAAAGTCTACTTTGACGTAAGTACAAAAAACACAAAGCGGCAGTCTCTTTGTCACCAAAAAGTTTTTTTGCTCGCTTCCTTTTACAGATAAAACCTTGCCATTAAACGATCTGTCAATTGGTTTATAATAAGCACTCTATCCTGACAGTTGAGAAACAGGGGCTTACAATTACCACACTATGATACGGATCTATTGACCCTTTTGAAAACAAGAACATTTGGGGCTCTAATCTCATGGGTGGCTTGGTCAGTTTACCTTTCATTCTATGCTTGGCATTTTTCGTGTTTGTGCGTCAGGTATGTTTTTAAAACGGCAGTAAAATAAAGTAAGTGGTCAAGGTTTGACAGAATTATTGCTCAAAACAATATTTAAAATAAAAACTTTATTAAAAATAGCCTAATTTATTGGTAGTAGTTAAAATATTTTAAAAATAAAAAACATTAATTAAAACATAAATTAATAATTTTTTTAAGTGAATTCATTGAATGTAAATTTTCATCAAACAATTCTTTAAGATAGTTTGCTCCAACTTTTTTGAAAATAATTTAAGTTGCAAATAAATAGGCTCCAACTTTCAATTTTTTTAACTCGTTCCAAAACCCCCGGTTTTTGTAATTATTGAAAACAATAAATTTAAAATTAGATTTATTTTTTAATTGTAATGAATTTAAAAGTTCACTACTTTACTAATAAAACTGCTAAAACAATTTTAATCAAAGTATATAAAATTCGTTTTGTTTACTAAAGGTGGCAGCATGTTTTCCGTTTTTGTAAAATATTTTTCTTTTATGCTCATACATTTTCTTTGTTAAAACAACAAATGTCTTCACTTTACTGAAACAATAGTATCACAAACATAAAGTGTTAATAACAAATTGTCAATAAAAATGGAATAATTATGATGTTATAAGTAAAAGAAATATGATTAAAATTTATAATTTAAGCAAAAGACTTCCCTAAGTCAACAAGGTAGGGTAGGAGCTTTCTACAAATAGTGCTGACGCTAGACAAAAACAGTTTCACGTTTCAATTGCAAAAGAATTGTTTTTCATTTCCCTTGTGAATCAAATTATACCCTCATCAGCAGCACTGTTGCCATCACCATCATTCGACTGCATGTGGCGGCTTCACTCATCATCTACTCAATAAAGATACTTGGTCATTGCGATTGATGACTGGATTTCCATCCTGCATAAATATAGCCCAATTGAAATAAATTCAACACTAGCAGTGCTTCCATTGCACTATTTTGTCGCACTCACTGCCATTTTCAGCTCAGTGTACTGTGACACCAGTTGGCTGGCAATAGTAGTTGTTCCTTTTAGCTGCCTCGTCATTCAACGGAGGAATTAATGCACCACCATTAATGGAAGATAATATTTTGCTTACCTATCCTGTTTTATTGCACGACGCACGTAGCAATATCGTCTGTTCGAAGAAACAATTGAAGCAAACACTTGCATTGCACCATTGTTACCACAATGAAAGTCCCTTGATATACTTTTTGCAGAAATTTTATCAGGTGTCACTGAATTTTCTGCTGTCATTTTGTTGTTGAATTATTGTTTTCTCTACTTTCACTGCATCTTTAGGTCTATTTTTTTCTGTGCAAGAGTTTTTTGTGATTGAAATTTGAGTTACAGGTTTCTAGTAAAGATATACACATTTTAAAAAAGGTAGTGAGCAAAATGAGTGAACAAAGAAGTGTGTCAATAAGTGAGCCTCCGTCTGAAGGGGAGGCGGCAAAAGTGTCGTCTAAAAGAAACTACCTTCAACTGCTGAAGCGTAAGTTGCGCAGTGTGACCAGTTTGGTGCGCGTCAACAGCTTTCGCCAGCAGAAGCTGCCCGCCTGGAGGCCAATGCTGACCATTGCCAGTGTTCTCGCCACCTTTATCCTCGCAGCCATTGCACTGATCGTCATCGGCGCCGGCTTTCTCTACGTCATCACCTCAACGCAGGTCTTCCAGCTCGACTACACTCAGTGCATGCCACTGTATGGCTCTCGCAGTTGTGAGCAGATACTGACTGACTGGCGAGCCAGGTCAAATGGCTCCTGGCCACCTCCTGAGTGCACTTGTTGGTACAAGTTCACCCTAAAGGATCACTTCAGAGCTAACGTGTACGTGTACTACGCACTGAGCAATTATTATCAGAATCACCTGCACTACGTGAGATCCAAAGACATGGAACAGTTTACCGGGGTGAGCAGTGCTGACAAAGACTGTGAGCCTTTCCGAACGGCACCAGTGGTAAACTCCAAAGGAAAAGTGACTCACCGACCAATAGTGCCCTGTGGTACCATTGCCAACAGTCTTTTCAATGACACTTTTACTCTGTGGCTTATTCCAGCCAACTGGTCACTGGTACAGGTTCCCCTTCGGCGTACAGGAATTGCATGGAAAAGTGACTACTCAAGGTTTAAAAATCCAAGTAAAGCAAAATGAAAAAACGTGTTTACAAAAAACTAATTAATTAATTAACTAGGCCGATCGGTGTTTTCCAACTTCACTAACCCGCCCTTTTGGGGCAATAAAACCATTTGGGATCTTGATCCGCATAGACCATCTAACAATGGACTACTCAATGAAGCACTGATTGTCTGGATGCGAGTAGCAGCTTTTCCTGATTTCTGGAAGCTCTATGGGCGTGTTGACCATACAAAAACAAATTTACTTGCAAGCAAAATCCCAAAAGGTCAATATTATCTCAAAATAAATTACAGTAAGTTGTTTAATTTTTTAGCAATTTTAATAAAAGCCATTTTTAAATTACATTTGACATTTAACTGTAAAATGGTTCTTTTCTATCAGACTATCCTGTTTCGACCTTTGCAGGACGCAAGTCCTTTATACTGGCAAACACCAACAAAACTCTGGGCGGGGGATCGTACCTGTTCCTAGCCATCATATATCTTGTCGTGGGCGGCATTTGTGTGGTATCAGTTGTAGTACTTGTGATTATTCACACTAAATTTTCACTCAGGTTAGTTGCATTACAACATAACAAAATAACCAAAATTTTTATATTTTTCATTTGTTTAGCAATGAAGATTTTATAAGTTTTAACGAACAAACAGCTTACTTTTTCAACAGAAACGGCAAAGAAAAAATAGTTAGAAAATAAAATGAAAATAGTTTGCCAATGTAAACTATGTTTATTATCAATTGCAATTTATATCATTGTTTCACGTGGCGTTATTTCTGTTGCTTACCAAAAACTATCTAGTTGATTGCAAATAAGATAAAAACTAGTTCTGTTTTATTGTCAATTTTGTTTGGTCAATGCCCGATTCTTCAAAAATACTTACTTAAAATATACAATGATATCCAAAAAGACATTGCTCTTGAAGAAAAGTTTTACCAAAAAACAAGTATTGTTGTTTGCCAATCGTTGATTTGTTAATTTTATTTTTATATATTTTATACAATTTTAGAGTAATAAAATTTATCGATTTTTTTATTATGTTTGTAAATATTTTGAAATTTAATTTAAAATTAGAAACTTGCAGCACAGAATGATAGACAAAAACGGAAATTACTTGAAAATAAAGTGTAAATGCAGAAGTTTTTGCAAGTTGCACGTCATTGTTACTACAACTGTTCAAAACTACAATCAATTTTTATTTTGTCTACTTTTCACATTAAAAATGCTAACATTAAAAAAATGTTTTTTGAAAAAAGGCATTTATATGCAAACTATTGATATACCCTCAAAAAAGGTTTTTAAAAAATAATTTTAGTGTTATTTTTGATAAAAATTTCAATATAACAAAACAACAAGCAAATTCCCAAAACGACAAATAGAAATTAAATGACTCTAGTAATTTTCAACAAAAATTAAAAACCAGCAGGCATCTGGGTTTAAATGACTAATTTAACTTGGTGGATTATTAAGCACAGTAAAGTCGCGTGAACCGTTTTTTCCGGTTAGTTTTGCACAGTAATAATAGACTATTGTAGCAATTGGTGGTTTGTTTTGCTAAGTGAAATTAAAAAAGTCAGTTTGAGAAACACTATGACCTGCTTACAAACAAACTGACCATCAAGTTAAATGTGTACAAACATTTTTACTTTTGTCTTTCATAAAAGTCAACATGTTGTAACCCCACTCTGTATAAAACCATTTTGTTTCAACATATGTAGGCAAATCGTTAAGGTAAGGCACTTGGTAATCTCTGAATTAATGATACGGTATAAATGAATTAATAAAAGGTAGCCTTTATTGGTACAATTCACCAGTTTGCCATTTATTCAAACATCTGGCTGTTTTTGTTTAAAAATTTCTAATTCCAACGAATTATGTCTACATAGTGTAACTAAAAGTTTCTAATAAATTCTAAACAAAATAAAAATAAAAATAAAGGGTACCGTTGAGATCACTTGTTTTGACTGTTCAGCAAGTTTAAATCAATGTTTTTTAGTCATTTAGTGTTTTCTTTGTTTGAATAAACTGCTGGTGTTCAGATATAGTGCTGTTGTTAAAACAGTGATTTTTATGCTCGGCTCCGTTGGTGTTTATCTTGCTTTGTTCAGTTGGTCTGTCGATAAGCATCATCAACACTGATGGCATTTGTCCATTTGGTGATAGTTTGACTGCATTTGTCAACGAAGAGTTTCGCGATTCATAGTCAATGTATGGATTATGACTAGTCCGACTTATTGGAACGTGGGCGCAGGCCAAAGAATCACGCCGATCGCTGCAGATTTTTGTAATTAAATCTTTAAAGTCAAACTATTGTCAGGCATAGAAGTATTAACATAGTCAGTTTGTTGAAATTATAAACTGTTGCATATTCTTACCCGAAAACTTCTTGATAAAAAACTAAATAAAAAAATACAATTAAAATATTTAAAATGATTTTCAAAGTAATCATCGTTGTTACCTATAAATCAAAGGGTTTGTACATGAGCTAGCCATTGCTAGCCAGTGGCAGACAAAGTAGCTGCTCACGTAAAGGTCGCTTGTTTGAGTGTCATTGATAAAGAGCCATTCAGGACTGTATGTCAAAATAGTAATAAATATTTTTATAGGCAGCCATGAAATTAAAAACAAAATGACTACAGCAACAAGCATTCGGATCACCTGTTTATGTAAATGAGCAAAAATTACAAAAAATTAAAAATAAAATATACAACAAATTTTAGTAACTCTTACTCGTTTCATTTCTCGATTATGACGCCGACAAGCTTGTGAAATGGTCACTGTATCTTTGGAAAGTAGACAACGAATGACCGAGTAGTAGCAGTACGACTGAATAAGAAGTGGAAATCCAAAAGTAGACATTACTGAGACGATGTTATAGTATCGACTGCCGTAGAGTTCCATGTCAGGTCTGCAGTCGAGATATGTCTGATTGTTCCACCTGCAAAAGTAAGTTTGGTATAATAGTTGTTTTACAAAAAAAAATAATTTAAAAAAACTAACACAAAAGTGATTATTTTTGTGTTTGGAATGGAGGCCCACAAAATTGCCAAAAACCAACCAAGGATGAGCATGTACTGACTTTTTGTTGTTAACCATTTGTTTTGATTTGACAAAGGGTATAAAATGGCGTAGTATCTGTGTAATAAAGACAAAAGATTATAAGTGTTGTATTAAAAATTTTTTACAAATTATTATTAAAACTAAAAAGATGATTTATTTTAAATATTAATTGTTTATATTAAAAAAGTCTAGTGTTAGTTTGCAAAAACATTTCATGATGTTTACTAAACATTCCAAATTTATTTTAAAATAATAAAAAATGTACTTTTACTGAATTTTAGGTAAAAGTTACAAAAACAATTTATAAACAAGTTTTAAAATCAAATACTTTATTTGATGGACTAATGAAAACAATCCTAATCTATCACCATGAACAGGTTAAAAAATCTCAATAGCAAACAAAACAAATCACAGATCAACAGCGACGGTTTTCTGCCAAAATGCAAACACTTTTTACAATAAATGGAAGTTAATCAGCAGAACGCACCACTTGATTCTTAGATCAAGCACAAACTTTCATTGATAATCGAAACAAATGAAAAGCCGATCACTGTTTGATAAAAACGTAATGTGCGTAAACAATAAAATAACCCACGCTAATCAGCGATTTTTCAATGACAATAGAATTAGGGTGACCAGACAACTTTGGGAAATGACGCGTGATTGACATTGCCGCAAATAGATTAAGCTAAAAATATAAACAAATTTTAAATTAAATTTTTTAGTTCATGTTTCAGAATAAATAAAAACAAAATTGTGTGTTTTGAAAACAATTGCACTTAAAATTAACAAATAATTTTAACATTTTTTAATTAAAAAATGTTTGTGCTGACAACTTACAAAAAAATATTATTGAGCATGTAAGATTTTTTAATCATGCTAATGTCAATCAAAACTCAAATACTTTTGGGTAAACATTATTAAAAACTATAATAAATTGGCAACATTTAAAAAAAATAAGTTTAAATATATTTTGTACAAAATATCAAACAAGTAAAAAAAAGCAAGTATTTTATAAGTACTTTTTGTTAACGAATCCTAATGAGTGAACAATAAACTATTTTACCCTAACAAACAACAGGCTGTTCATCTTCATCGTTAAACTGGTTGTCATTTTAGATTTTGTATATTAGCAAAAACGATTAATTATAAAGCAATGAACGATAAAAATCAAGCAAGTACTTGAACTGCTTTTAAAAAATTTCAAAATTTTTACAATAGTAATTACATTTTGCGGAAACTCAAAACAATTTTTGTGCACTTAACTATCTAAATCACATAATACAAAAAATAAATTTTAAATTGTTATTGTGATGAGCATCAGTTACAGTGTAATAGAATTATTATTGCTAATATAAGTTTTCAATCTAAAAAACAAAAATTGTTTTAAACTAAAAATAATTTAACGCACAAAAGTATTAGAGCAAATCGTCGCTTTGTTTCAACAGTCAAGATTAATAACAAAAAATCATACACAACTTTTTATTGAATATATCATTTGTAAAATATATAATTTATGTACTTTTTGTCACTTTGTAACTTGCCAATATTCAGACAAAAAGTGTTTTCCTTTGGTTAAAATCTTAAACGAAAAGTCAAACGACACAATTTTGCAAGTTGAGCAACACTGGTCAACATCTAAAAAAATTAAATTATATGATTTTATAAATAATAATTAGTTTCAAGTATTTTGATATTTGACAAAAATATCATATTTTGATATAAAAGCTATTTTTAAATTTGTTAGAAAAATACTTAATATTCTTGACATTTGGTTTGGTTTATGTCAAATATTTTTGAGTTTAAAAACTTTTTTGATGATTGCTCAAAAACTAACTCAATAAAAAATGTTAGTTTTATTAGCAAATTCAGATGTTTTATGTTTCTATTTTTTCTCAACTTTACACGGTTTGTGCATTGAAATAAGCTTAATCTGAAAGGTATTTTGAAGGTTTTGTACTAGCCAACTTGAAAACTTAAAAAATTTTTTCTCTTTTGCGTTTCTTAAAGTAGGCATCTTAAACAAATGGTTGTCTATTTATAAGAATACATTACCATTACCAAATAAAGATGTACTGGTAAGCACACAAAAAGCAGCCGTATGTTTGCCCATTGACGCTCTAATGTCATGTGATTGCTTATTCACGGCTTCATCCTTTCTCTTCCTTACATAGTTTATTTTTTTATACATTTAGAGTATAATTAATCTTGTTTTATTGCTCGCTTGATTTCATTGCCTTGCTTTAGCGTATTTGTAAGGCAAAGAACTGTACAGTTCAACGAAACGTCGCATTTGACCGTAGAAGACAAGTGTTGACTGGCCTGCTCAATGAGACGCACATTTTGACTTTTGTCAAAATGATGACTTTTGTAAAATAAATGTTTGCTACTAAAAAACCCGTTATATTTTCCCAGCTCAAAACAACGGTGTGCACCAATGAGCACACAGCGACAAATTATTCTCATAAACAAACCTTAATAATCACAGTTAAAGTATCTTAAGGTAAAAAAATTGTTAAACTATAGTCAATGAGCAATCTGCATTTGTTTTAATTGCACTATGTGTAAAATAAAAAGTGTCATTGGCCGCATCATGAAACAGTTAAAAACTTTGGTATTTTTAGTTTGTCGCATTTATTCATTTCAAAACTAAAATAAATAAAATTAAAACGCATTTATAAAGTTAAACCAGTCATTAAATATTTTATTTTAACTTTTGGAAACATTGTAAACTCAACGATTCAAAAATGCTTTTTGATTTGATATTAAACTAAATAAATGCAATTTGATTGGTCAGCAAATTAAAAAATTATTCAATTTATTAAATTAAAGAGTTTACTTTTAATGAAAATGACGCAATTGTTATTTATTTATTGTTGTTATTTCAAAATTTTTGACTAAATAACATAAATTGTTTTACTTTACTGTCACTTTAATTTATATTTGTAAAATTTAAATCAACATTTTTTTTGAATTTTGAAAAGTTCAATATTTATATTAATTTAGACATCTGTCAAGCATTTTAGTTTAACTAGTCTACAGTATTAGATTGAATAGCAATTATTTTCTAACAAAAACAACAATGAAAAAAACTATAAATATGAAAAGCCGGTGACAAATATTAAATTTGCAATAATTATTTTAGTTCTTTGAAACTCAGCTAAGTTCATCGATTTTAAAAAATTTAAACATTAAAATCACAAAAATGTGGTAAAATCAGACAATATTGATTGCAGTAAACACTTTTCTTGAAGTGTTCTGTGTTGCTTCATTTATTATCTATTATCAAATATTAAAACCAGCTTACATTTGATATTTTTTTATTTTTACTAGACATAAAGTAATACTATCAGTTAAAATCAAAAATAATTTGTGCATTTTTAAACAATTTCACAACATCTTTAAAAAATATTGCTTTTATCTTCAATGAGATAAACAGTTCCAAAGTAATCATTGACGTTATTTTATTGAAATTATTGAAAACACATCTGAATCACTTCAATTTTTTTCAATTTTGTTGGCAAAACCAATTTTCAGTTTTATCATTATATTTTGACTATAACTTTAAAAAATCTATATTCTAACACTCACAACATTTTGTTTGTAAAATAATAAAATATATGGAGTAAACAATATTGAAACTGGCAGTAAATCAGCATAAAAATAAACAACTAAAAAATGCAGAAAAAATCAATGTTACTAATCCACTTAGAAACTGTTTCTTAAAGCTAGATGCTCAATTGCTCAGTTTTCATTTCAATGTTGCAAGAGAGCAAAAAGATTTACACAAACTGACTGAAAGTTTGTAATAATAAGAAGCTAGATATCGTGAAATTGACTTAACGACCATTGCAGTGACGCACAATGTCTTCATAAAAGCATGAAATGTAGCAAAGGAAGCTTATCTTGTCTCTGTCCGTCGTTTCTAATTTTAATACACAATTTTAGTGCAATAAAAAATAGTATTTTGCTCAAATGAGCAAACCAGGTGCTAGAAATGTCATACTTGATAGATTAAACAAAATCAAGTATTTTTCAGATACTATTAGAGCAAAACTTGAAAACATTTGTAAGCTGTTCAAGTCAACATAAAAAATAGTTGTCTCACATGATTTTTACGCAAAAAAGAAAAAGAAAAAAATTATTTAAATTTTTGCTAAATGAGAAAAAATAGCAGAAGTGAACCAAATTATTTTGATGGATAACGTTTGTATAACACAACAAAAAATCTCTGTGTGTACTTGAGGCAAATTAAAAACAACAACACAAATGGTGTCAATTCAATGCTAATCAGTATGGTGAAAACTGATTTGTGGTCAGTTGATCTGTCAGTGCCACAAAAACACAAGGCGTCTATTCGTTTGTTAGTTTACTATAGCTGGCCCCTTTTTAGCAACTTTGAAAAGGGCAATCATTCAATCTCATGTGACAGCACAGTTTATGTATGCATTAAGTAACCAGACTACTGTTTGCTGTTTGTACTCAATGAGCAACATGCAAAAAAACAAGTATTTAACGACAATAAATTTTTTGACACAAATAAAAACAATCATAATTAAAATAATAATTAAAATATGTAAATAGCCTTAAAAAATATCAAATAAGTACAGAAGTACTGAAAATAAAAATTGACTTTTATTCAAATTTTTCATAAACATAAGATGGAATCGATAAACAAAAATAAAATAGTGTATGACTAAAATGAAATTCAATTAGTATTCAATAATACTGATGTCATCTTGAAATGTCCTCTCTTGAATCTTGTTCTAACAATTTAGAAAGAAAACACGCAAACCGATCTATTTAAATGTTGGCTTTTCTGTAATACATTTTTGTGTTTCTACTCAATTGAAAAAATACCAAATGAGTATGTGAAACAACAACTTGAAAAACGTGTTAGTTTGAGAGGGACAACTATTGAATTAGGTAAATGTCGTACGCAAAAAAATGAGTGAGTCAAAGCGAATTAATTTGGTGAAATGCGATTTCTATTCAGAAGCCCAATTCAGTCATTCTGTTAGTAAACGGCAAAACATTGTAGGCGTGACTGAGGAAAATTGGCCAGGGCAGGCACTGGCTTGGCTAGTGAAGTACCAGTGGATAATTCAGCCGACGTGTGACAAGATCGCACATACGCACATGCCCATAGACACCGGAGAATAGCACAATGGCTAGCTCTCGCCCAAAGTGTATACACTTCTCAGGCGGCCGTTTCGTGACAAGTTTCCTAGGCAAAACATTCTTGCAGCATACTACACAAAACAAACAAAACGTCGCTACTTTGCAGAAAAACTGACACAGGAGCTTTCACTGAAGTTTTTGAGTGGTAATTGAGACGGGGGAAAGCGATATTAATTATCGGGCGAAGATACTGACTGAGAGAATGATTGAAAATGACTAATTGGGCACTTGACGATGAGCGCAGTTGTAGTCAACTATTGATTGGCTTTTCTACATTTTTCTAATGGGTTACAGCACATTAAAAATGACAATCACAGTACGACTGCTTACGAAAAATGAATTAAGTACTAAACTAATTAAACTAACTAAATGATTGGCTAAGTAAACACATAAATTGCATTTTAAAAACTTAGTAGTTGCGTTACAAATTATTTTTTTGCAACAATTTTTACCCGTGCAAAATGTCAAAAAAACAAAAGAACTTTTAGTTTATAATAAACCGCTTGCTACAAACTCTACAGAACAAAGCTGTGATGTGTAATTAAAACAAAGACTATTAGTTAGCTGACTAGCTGCAAACGACACGTTTTCTACACTATAAAATACTACAATTTGACCTTATTTTTTCAATGATGGTGCACAGTAAATGTTTGTGAATAAACCGCCCAAATCCTAAGCTAAATGAACGTTGTTTATTGCAAAAAGCCCGTTTAAAATGACTAGGATTTATGTGACGTTTACTTTCCTAGCACTCACAAACTTTGCATTATTTATGTGCATTTCTTTTTTTGCCACAGATAATCACAATACAAATTTATGTTAAATACAAAAAAAATAAAAATTCATAATTTTTTTTTAAAATTTGTTTAAGAAACATCATTCTTGGTTACTGTATTTTTACAACAAAATTAAAATTTTTTAATTTATTTTTTACAAAATTTTTTATAAAACTAAACTGATTCAAAAAAATTAATTAGCTAATGAACAGGGCGGGAATGGACATTTTTGTAATGTTCAATAAACAATGAGAAAATTAGTAATACAAATTCAGTACGGAACCACAATTTGCAGTCAGAGATAAACTTAATTAAATACTAATGTAAATTCTGTTTGTCTGTGTGAAAAGAATCAAAGTGAAAGCCAACACTTACGCGATAGAAAGAAAATTACTTGTCATTTTGGCAAAAATTCAATTTGTAGCAAACGTAATTGTGCGACTGCATTTTGTGGCAAAGTGTGTCAGTGTGAATTTGATCAATTTGCAGTACCCTTTGGAGCAACACGTACACCATCAATTAGCGATAATGTTTCTTGCAAGTCAGTAGATACTGTCTGCTGTCTGCTGGAAAGAATTGCAAATGAATGCACCACTGGACACGCAGCTAAGAGAGTGTAACCAATTTGAAGTGCAAATTAATGACCTTGTCGATTAATGGCGGCAAGTGGAAAAGCCAACAGTGGCAGAGAGGCGGAAAATAGTAATGACAAAGCTTGAAAAAATACAAAAAAAAGAACATTTTGGAATGCGGAATACTTGCTTGCGCAATAACTGTTGTTGCTGTTGTTAAAGCTTTAGTTCCGCAACTGTTATGATGAAAAACAGAAATTTTTTTCTAAACCTTGAGTCGATCGATCGATTTACTCAAACACGCACTAACAGAATAAATGAATGAATGCGGAAAAAAGATGAGCAATTGGAAGTGAACAGAAGATCAGCAAAGTGGGTAAAACGCATTGAAAAAGAGCCAACTAAAAACAACATTGCCAAACCCGCTCTTAGCAGCATTGTCCTTTTTTGAGCTGCATCATCAAACGCTTGGCCCAGTGCCACAGTTCTACACATCAATTGGGCAAACTGTCAAACACACTTCTCTCTCTCTCTCTCTCTCTCTCTCTCTCTCTCTCTCT
>JAALOO010001467.1_pt1 | contig 15865 bp, 16 predicted proteins | sample 7257641 | NCBI WGS metagenome assembly JAALOO01 (sample SAMN14085613, study PRJNA598686) | mite metagenome | biome: ENVO:01001000; feature: ENVO:01001002; material: ENVO:01001226; isolation source: single female mite from University of Michigan culture on fish food culture... ...
ATGTATTAAAGGAAGAAACAACTACGGTCCTGCTTCCTAAAAATGGTGCAGCAGCGGGCGGCAATGTAATGCAAAAACTCGATGTTAAGCAAGGGGACAGGATAGCGATTGCTACCATGTACGGCCTAAGTAATGATTGGTTCTACGCTACTGGGGAGGAGGGAATAGATGCTACGCAGCGAGGGGATGTGTCAGATTATGTTTCTCTATATGACAATGGAACAAAGAAGGATCAATATCCAGGTGCTAATATCCGTATAGACCTCCCGGATATGTCTTTGAACGAAAGTAAAGCTATTGAAAAGTTACCTAATCCGAATGCTTTTACAACCCTTCCTAAGGTTGTTAAAGTGATACTTAATTAAAGCATTTCATGTTAACGGGTTCTCCAATTATGGAGCGCTGTCGTGCCAAATTGGAGAACCCGTTAATTTCTTGTTATATTTATCGTAATCCATTCATCTAAAAAATATGAGTATGAAACTAGAGTTCATCAATAGACAGACCACTGGCTTCTTTCGGGTAGGTAATGATCAGAGAATGCTTACACACACGGGAGTATTACGCGAGAGCACGATGAATTCTATTGTATTTAACTTTGAAGAAGATCAACAGGTAATTATCGATGAGGTACGTTATACCTTCCCTCAAAACAGTGTTCTGCCATTAATGGCTAACCAGAATTTTAGATTTGAACACCCCGAACGGCTAATGGCTTGGCAGTTTAACCGCGAATTTTACTGCATCGTTGATCATGATGCGGAAGTGGGCTGTGTGGGTTTTCTATTTTACGGAATTAGTAACCCAATGTTTGTGCACCTTTCTAAGAAGGATATTTCCGATATCAAAGTGACTGAGCGATTTTGTATATCTGATATGCATGTAAAAGATAGGATGCAGAATGAAATGTTACGGACGCTACTTAAACGTATTATTATCAGTGTTACACGTCTAGCCCGGAATCAGACATTGGATGGCGTGCCGCTAACCGATGAAAAGCTGGATTTGGTAAGGAATTTTAACCTGTTAGTGGAAGCTAACTTTAAGACGCAACATGAAGTTCGTTTCTATGCTGGGAAACTTAACAAATCTCCTAAGACCTTAGCTAATGTTTTTGCGCTACTTAAAATTCCATCTCCTTCGACGCTTATACAAAAAAGGATTTTACTGGAAGCCAAACGACTTCTCAATTATACGGATAAATCCGCCAAGGAAATTACTTACCAGTTAGGGTTTATCAGCCCTGCACATTTCAGCCGTTTTTTTAAACGGCATTCCGGGGATAATATCTCTACATACAGGAACCATGTCGTACAATCTTAAAAAAAATAAAAAATGAAAATAATAACAGTCACCACTCTAGCTATATTTCTTCTTTCAGTAAATATATCCTTTGCGCAAATGACCAAATCGATCCAGGAATACCCAGCACAAGCAGAAGATATCAGCCCTTTGTTAATCGGAGAAACGATAGCGAATATGACATTACCTGATGCTCAGGGAAACAATATTCAAATAGGGGGATTATTTGCTGAAAAGCCTACCATATTGATTTTCTATCGCGGAGGATGGTGCCCTTATTGTAACCTGCAGTTGTCCGGTCTGCAGGAGATTGAAAAAGAGCTTGTGTCGTTAGGATATCAGCTTGTTGCAGTGAGTACCGATAAGCCGGAGAACCTCAGAGCTAGTATTGAAAAAGGTAAACTGACTTATGCATTACTCTCCGATGCTGATTTGTCACTGGCCAAGGCTACGGGTATTGTCTTTGTTGCCCCGAAATCCTATCATAATTTTTTACCGGAATCGTCAGGGGGAAAAAATAAAGATATGCTGCTTCCAGTGCCCTCAATCTTTATTCTAAATAAAAAAGGAGAGATACGTTTTGAATATATAGAACCTAATTTCAAAGAACGCATCCCTCCAAATCTTCTTAAAGCGGCGGCTAGCGCATTAAAAAATAATTTGTAGGCGAGTGTAAACTTAAGCTGAGAATTGAATTTTCTCTAAATTCCATTTTGCTTAGATCTGTATCCTAAAATTTTTATCAGTCGTAAGTAGCACAACTGTAAGGATGCACATGAGTAAAGCATTGTAGTAATGATGATATTCTTGGTGAGCCATATGAGCGGTAAAGGCACCAATTGCAAAAGGTAGCAGCAATAAAATTGCAAGGTTTTTGTATTGTGGTTTAAATAGCCCAATCAAAAGTAAAACTACGCCAATGAATTCGCCAATACCAATTAGAATTGTCCATGTCTTATTAAAGCCTAGGCTTTGCATACTTTGCATCATGGAGTCTTTCTGAAAGATTTTGAATAGAGCGGCGTAACCAAATACATATAGATAATATGTATAACTCAACCAATGAATGATTGTTGTAATTTTTTCCATTTCTTTAATTTTTTTTCAACTGTACAAATATATTTGATAACTTACTGAAATGATAGAACATACAAAATTGTATGATACTAACAAAAAAGTAAGTATGACCAAACGAAAAGAAAATTCTACTAATAACATTAATGAAATATACTGGAAAGAACACTGTGGTATTTCGCATACGCTGGCAGTATTGGGAGGGCGTTGGAAAATAAATATATTATCGTACCTATTGAATGAGAAAAAACTGCGATACAGCGAATTGAAAAAGAGGCTTGTTGGAATTTCCGAAAGGATGCTAATTGCAAAACTTAAGGAATTGGAAAGCGATGGGCTTGTCAAGAGGATTGTACATCAACAAGTACCTCCGAAAGTTGAATATGAATTAACACCACTTGGAATATCACTCCATCAAATATTGGATTTGATGGACAAATGGGGTGAAGATAATTTGACAAAAACGCTGGTTTGAAAATTTTCTTCGATGTATTACAAAGCTTAAATTATCCGCTAAAAGTTCGGTATATCCCAGCCATGCCAATGCTCGGGCATAGCTGTTAAAAAAGCGACTACCGGGTTTCTTTTTGCTTGGTAAGCTGGCAGGGATTACAGTCCAACACCTTAATTCCGTTTTGGGATGGGATCAGATAAGATTATTTGAGTTTTCCTTATTTCCAAAACTCTCCAATTCCTTTTTTACTTCTTCCAATAATTGCTTTTCAGTTGGTAGGTATAATTTATACTGACTGGTAACGATCTGTTTTTGCTCTTCTGGTAGGGTGAATTTTACCACCGAATCATTTTTGTCAGCACAAAGCAAAATCCCAATAGTCGCGTTTTCATGTGGCAGTTTTTCTATTCTGTCATAATAGTTTACATACATTTGTAACTGACCAATGTCTTGATGTGTTAATTTATGTGTTTTGATTTCAACAATTACAAATGATTGCAAAATGCGGTTGTAAAACACTAAATCCACGAAAAATTCATCACCCTCAATATGTATTCTTTTCTGTCTTGCAACAAAGGAAAATCCATTACCTAACTCCAATAAAAATTCTTGTAAATGGGTAATGATAGCACTTTCTAATTCTCGTTCATAATAGGAAGCTTCTCTTTTCAATCCCAAAAACTCCAAATACATGGGGTCTTTGATGATTTCTTTGGCATCGGAGGGCAACTTTTCATTCTTCGCAACAGCTAATACACTTTCTTTGTCGTTGCTCAATAAAAGACGTTCGTATAAACTACTGTAGATCTAGCGTTCCAATTGCCTAACTGTCCAATTATTCTTTACTGTTTCGGCGATATAGAAGGCTCTTTTGTCTTGACTGTCAACACTTAATAACAATTTGTACTGTGTCCAGCTCAATTGTGCATGCAGTGCGTGCACATTCTCAAATGTACGGTAAAACTGACGATAAAGGTTAATCTGCCTAACTGAAAACCCACTTCCAAATTCCGGCTGTAATTGTTCTGAAAGATATTTGATAAGAAATGTCCCATAATCTGCTCTATCTTTTCCTTCCTGTTCTTCTTCAAAAATACGCTTACCTATATGCCAATACATCAGCGTTCGCTGATGGTCAACAGCACGGATAGCATTATCTCTGGACTGAGCTATGATGGTCTTTATTTCTGTTATTATGGACTTGTTTATAAGCATTGGGTAAATGTTAAAAAATTATCTCTGAAGTCATAGGAGTAAATATACGAAATAAAGGAAGGTTCACTTGTAATGGAAGAATACACTAAAAAGGCGGCATTTGTTCTCCAATGGCGCCTTTTGGTTTTTTTACACGGTCTGAAAGGGGGGAGTCAAACACTTGATACCATTTTGATGTTTTTGAATGGCTTAAAATAAAAATCATCAAAAAAGTACTTCTTACTCAATATCAATTTATCCAAACGATCTTCAATAACGAAAGGAATTGGGTAGAAATAGGACCATTGTCTTTTACGAGACAATGTCGCGAAACTGTATTTTTCATAAAAATAATTTTTTCCACCTTATCCTCGGATTTAAAACCGTCAAGTACATATATAATCTTTGTTACTTTATCTTATCCAATACAAAAAATGAGTTTGTTCATTATTTGGTGAATTTCTTTGTGCCTGCCACGCAGAGAATTACGCCAACTGTAATGGCTAACATTCCCATACTTACTTTTTCTTGGAGTAACCAAGATGCTAAAGCCAAACCAAAAAATGGCTGTAATAATTGTAGCTGTCCTACGGTTGCCGTTCCGCCCTGTGCCAAACCTTTATACCAAAAAATGAAACCGACAAACATACTGAATATTGACACATACGCCAAACTAATCCAAGCCCCTGCGCTAACACCGTCAAACGATGAAGGCATATAGATAAGAGCGAGCGGAATCATTATGGGTAACGAAAGTACCAAAGCCCAGGAAATAACCTGCCAACCGCCTAATGTTTTTGTCAATTTTGCTCCTTCTGCATATCCTAACCCACAAAGGATAACAGCTCCAAACATTAAGATATCGCCAACAGGCGAAGCGGTAAACCCTTGTGCTACAGCATAACCTACTACCAAAAGACTGCCAAGGATAGAGAAAACCCAAAATATCAGTTTTGGACGTACGTCCCCACAAATAATACTGAAAATAGCCGTTGCCACAGGTAATATGCCTATGAAGACAATAGAATGGGCAGACGTAACGTATTGTAATGCTAATGCACTTAATAGCGGAAATCCAACGACCACGCCAATAGCTACTATCAGCAATGGAAAGATTTCATTTCGTTTGGGGCGTTTCTGCTTAAATACTAACAGGGCAACAAGGGCAAGTATTCCTGCAATGGATGCTCTGGAAACAGTTAAGAATACAGGATTAAATTCTAATACCGCCACCCTCGTTGCAGGAAGTGAACCGCTAAATAATACTACTCCAATAAAGCCATTTAACCAGCCCTGTGCTGTATTTTCTTTCACCTTACTCATAACTCAATTCTGATATTATACACTATTTTGATACAAAAATCAGCAAAAGATATAAACAAACACAGTTACAATTTTTGTTATTTAAATGGACACAGTTAAATTTACATTGTGAAAAAAGATTATTTATATAACGAGATTGCGGGAAACATTGCTAATAAAATTAAATCGGGTGTATTGAAAGCCGGAGAACGCCTGCCTTCAGTAAGAACGATGAGCAAGGAACACGGCATAAGCATTAATACATCAAAAAGAATCTTTATTGAATTGGAAGCTCAGTCACTCGTGCAGTCAAAACCGCAATCAGGTTATTTTGTAAGTCCGCTAAGCTACTTAAAATTACCACTGCCTGAAGCAAGCCAACCTTTGCCTGTTGCCAATAACACAGAACCCAACGAGCTGATAAGTAGCGTTTATACTAATATGGGGCGAAATGATTTAACACAATTTTCCTTTGGTGTTCCGTCCGGCAATCTGTTACCACTAGCAAAACTGAAAAAAGAAATCGTACTTGCTACAAGAACATTAAAAGAGGGTGGTACAGAATACGAACCTTTGCAGGGTAATGTGAAATTGAGAAGAATGATTTCGGCACGTTCGTTGGCGTGGGAGGGTAATTTGAAGGAAAGTGATTTGATAACAACCCACGGCTGTATGAATGCTTTGGCTCTGTGCCTTATGGCATTAACCAAACGTGGCGATACCATAGCATTGGAAAGCCCCTGTTATCCGGGCATTTTGCAACTTGCCGTTAGTTTAGGTTTAAATGTGTTGGAAATTGCAACACATCCTGTTAGCGGAATTGATATTGATGCACTGAAAAAGTTATTACCTAAAATAAACGTGTGTCTTTTAGTCCCAAATTTCAACACGCCTTTGGGATATTGTATGCCGGAAGAAAGCAAAAAAGATATTGTAGCTCTTTTGTCAAAACATAATATTCCGCTTATTGAAGATGATACCTATGGTGACATTCATTTTGGCGCGGAACGCCCGAAATGTTGTAAGTCTTTTGATACGGATGGAAATGTTTTGTGGTGTGGTTCTGTTTCAAAAACACTTGCTCCTGGGTACCGTGTCGGTTGGGTTGCTCCGGGAAAATATAAAGACCTAATACTAAAATTAAAACTGGTACATTCTTTATCTGCTACCTCTGTAATTCACGAAGCAATTGGCAATTTCCTAATGACAGGCAGATATGAAAATCATCTACGCCATTTCAGAAAAACATTGCAGGAAAATTATCAGCACTACGCCCTTGCCATAGCCAACTATTTTCCACCGGGAACTAAAATAAGTCAACCGCGAGGAGGACTTGCCCTTTGGGTAGAGCTTCCGAAAGAAATAGACTCGACGGAACTGTATAATTATGCTCTTAAAAAGCATATCAGCATTGCTCCGGGCAGAATGTTTACTTTGCAAAATCAATTTCAAAATTGTATACGTCTTTGTATTGGCTTACCTTGGACTGATGATTTAAGGTTGAAATTGAAACAGCTTGGAAATCTTGCTAAGATGATCTCATCTTTTTAATTTTTTCTGATTACAAAAACAAAATCTTACAACGGGTTTGTCCTAAGACTTTGTTTGCTTTCCTTAAGGCTGTTGCCAATGTATCGGGAACACGAAGCACATAGTTTTCATTAACTACGATACAACTGGAATAACCGCCTTTGGTGCTGCTTCCATCAGGCAGTTTGCCGTTTTGCGTTGGTGTAATGCCGTTATCGCAAAATTGCTCTTCGTGGATTATGTAGTTAGGACAATGCCCGCAGGAGTTGATGAAATAGCCCACACCCACTACATCGCCCTTTTTTATATTTTGTAACGTAGCTGTCTGTATTTTTTATTCGCCCGATGATTTCTTGTCCGGGAACGAACGGTTATAGTGTACTGGCATAATCATTTGTGGGTTGATGTATGTCGGCGTGGCAGATGTCACAGTATAAAATATCGATTAATACTTCATTCTTTTGGGGTTCTTGTCGCTCGAAGGAGAAAGGAGCTAACCCCGATGTGCTGCTTTCGGCAGCGTACCCTTTTGCTGTTATCATTCTTTCGGGTCTAAAAAATTAAACTTATGTTACGCTGTAAATTTTGATATTGGGCGCACCCTTTAGGTATGGTTGCAGTGAGGGTACAACGCTTTTATTAAAAAAGTCGCTCATCAGGTACTCCTGTGCATTTTCCTCGCTGTCAAAACCGTGCAAAACCTGTACATCTTCTACGTGCGTTAATAGCTCTTTGGATAAAGCCCCTTTTACTGTCCGCAAAAATGGTTCTTTAACCAGGATGTAAACTGCCGTTGCACCCGCTCTGTCTATACCGTCAATCGTTAATGTAATCTCTAAATAAGCCTTTACCATAAAGCTGTTTTTTGTTATAAAGCAAAGGTCTTTGGAATGCCGTTTTCAAACAATGGACAGATAGGAAAACAAATGGTACTTTTAGGAAATAGACAAAAGAAGCCATATTTTAAGCGTAAATATGGCTTTTGTAAATTAACAGCTTAAAGCCTGATGCCTATTAAGCTACTGTGTAAATTCTTACATCAGGATTGTCTTTCAGGTAAGGTTTCAAAGCAGTTACAACATCATTGTTGAACAACTCGCTTGAAAGGTAGTTTTGTGCATCTTCTGCGCTTTCAAAACCGTGCAATACCTGTACATCCTCTGTTCTTATCAAAAGCTCTTTTGAAGTAGCACCTTTGATGTTTTCCAAAAACGGAGCTTTATATTGGTTGTAAACTCCCGCAGCATTTGCTCTGTCTGCATCATCAACTTTTAAAGTGATTTCTAAATACGACTTTGCCATTGTTATCTATTTAATTGTTAAATACTAATACTTATGCAAAGGTCTTTGTAAAACCTGCTGCAAACAATGTGCAAACAAGAAAACAAATGGTACTTTTAGGAAACCGACTTCTTAAACTCTGACGGAGAAACGCCAGTATATTTCTTAAAATACTTCACAAAGTAAGAAGCATCATCAAAGCCTAAGCGGTAGCCCACTTGATTGATGTTGAAATTGGAATACAGCAACGAACGTTGCGCCTCTAAAATAATCCGCTCCTGTATCATTTGGGACGGCGTTTTGTTAAGCTGCTGTTGCGTGAGGTCTAACAGACTCCTTGATGATATATGCAGCAAGCGGGCATACTCGGCTACGTTGTAACCCTTTTTATAATTCTCATCTATCAGGTTGATAAACTTCATAAGCTGCATTCTTTTCTCGTCAAATATGGGCGACAAAGGGTCGACAGCGTGTTCAAACTGGTTCTTCCTGCGCTGTATCTGTATGAGGAATGATTTGAGGTAGTTGCCCAAAATCATTTCCTTGCCAAAGGTTTCTTCATTTTCCAATTCGGCTTTTATCTGCGAAACGTATTTATCCAAAATATCGTCGATGCCTTTACCAATACAGCAAGAGGGCTGCTGATACGGATTGTTAAACAAATTGCAGTTCAGGAAAAAATCTAAAGAGCTTTGGTCTTGCACTAAAAATAGCTGGTTGAAATGCAGGAGTACGCCCTGGTAATCGGTACACTCATCAAAGTAATGCACCTGATTGGGCGCCACGAAAAAAATCGCATTGTCAAGAACATCGTAGGTCTTGAAATCAACGGAGTGTTTTCCCATTCCCTTTTTGAACCATATAACCTGATAAAAGCTGTGGATATGTGGCTTGATAGCCTGACACTGATTGGTTTTTAGGTATTCGTTTAAATCGTGCAGGGCAAATCGTGGTCTGTCGGGTTTATGCCTGTTCAGATGGTATTCATTGATTATATTTAATTTTTCTTTAGCCATATTCATTCATTATCAGAAACTTTTCCAATCGGCTAATTTACGAAATTAGTAGTATTGGGTTATAGCTCCGACAGGTGTGTTCGCTTTCGTTTGCTGATAATTACCATAATTTTTCCGATTTATCCACTAAATACAAAGCCGCAAAACAGGAAATTCGCAGGTTACAAAATCAATATCAGTATCATTAAATGAATAACAACCAACGGATCGTTATCATAGGCGGTGGATTGAGTGGGCTTACTTTGGCTTACCTGCTGTCCAAAAGAAATATAAATGCCACCATCGTGGAAGCCTCGTCAAGATTGGGTGGAAGAATACAGACTATAAGAGGAACTTTGCAGACACCTTTGGAATTAGGCGCAACCTGGTTCTCGGATATGCACCCGAATTTGCTGGCTTTGATCCGCGAATTGGGATTGCGGAAATACCCACAGGTCTCCAAAGGCACATCCTTGTTCCAGACCAAATCGTTTGAGCTACCCCAGAAATTCTTTGTTCCCGTAGCGGAAAATCCGTCATACCGATTAGTTGGAGGTACGCAAATGCTGATTGATAAATTGGCAGCAAAATTACTGGACGAAGCTGTTTTGTTGAATACAAAAGTTACGACGATAAACGAAACGGATAAAGGTGTGATACTGAAAACCAATAAAGGCAAAACACTGGAGGCAGATAAAGTTATCGTGTGCCTGCCACCACAGTTGGTATCAAATATAGCGTTCTCGCCATCATTGCCTGATGCGTTCAGTTCCCTTTTACCTACCGTACAAACGTGGATGGCAGGGGCTATAAAATTCACACTGGAATATGACCAACCGTTTTGGAGAAACGAAGGCTATTCGGGAATGCTGTACAGCCACGCAGGTGTCATAATGGAAATGTATGACCATACGAATTTTGAAGAGGATAAATTTGGTTTTACGGGTTTCCTCAACGGTGGTGCTGCCGCTTACTCGCCGGAAGTGAGAAAGGAATTTGTATTACGGCAGTTAGGGGATTTGATTGGAGAAAATGCATTAAAGCCAACCGCTTACTTTGATAAGGTTTGGATAGATGAATTTATAATGTCAGGCAATCAGGTTATCCAACGCCCGCACCAAAATAACGGGCACCCTTTGTTACAGCAAGGTTATATGAACGATAAGCTATTCTTTGCCGCAAGGGAAACAGCTACCGAATATTCGGGCTATATGGAGGGTGCGGTTATTGCTGCTCAATCTATTGCGGATAAGCTGTCTTAGAGCTATCCGATTATCGTATTTTTAGCCTTTCCATTTTAACCGATGATATGCAGAGTGAAAATGAAGAACAAGCTATTGAAAGTACCGACAAAAAATTAGAGGAGATTGCAGTTTCCTGCTTTAAGTTGGGAACAATTGGCTTATTGGAAGACAACGTTAATCTTTTAACGGATATGAGACACGTATATCATACGTCTGACACCCTGCAAAAGAGAGGATGTGTTCACAGCGTGTTCGACAGCAATCTGTACTATGAAAATGCAATTTATCGAACACCTACGATGCTCGGTTTGGTGTTGCGTAACCATTTGAAAATCAAAGAAAAGTATTGTTTATTTACGAAAAAAAAGAGGGTCTTCATCAAGAAGACCCTCTCAGCGGAGAGTGAGGGATTCGAACCCCCGAACCTGTGACAGTTAACGGTTTTCAAGACCGCCGCATTCGACCACTCTGCCAACTCTCCGCGACAAAAGTACGAATTTTCTCATTTCTTCAAAATTTTATTTTACTTTTCTCTTATATAAAGTGCCTGTTCACCGCTAGGGGATTGGTTTTAAGAGTAATATGTGTGTTAAACATTTTGTCCTCTTTTTTCGTGTTTTGTACATTATATGCTTGAAATATATTTTTATATCTCAGATATATTTTGGAACTATGGACTGGATAGGGAAGTCTTGCACTTCGGACGGCCGCCAATTACTTGCGTAATAATTTATTGTATGGATATGCAAAATGAGAGCGTATTATACTAAAATTTGACGATGAACTTTGAATTAATGTAGAGAACAAACAGGACGCTTTTGAAATATGTGTTTGTACTGCAATTAGTTATTATAACGACACCAAAAAAAGAGTTTTTTATTTTGCATAGTTGGCGCAAATAGCTACTTTTGTAGCATCAAAATGATGCGCCAATAGCTCAGCTGGATAGAGCAACGGTTTTCTAAACCGTAGGTCTCAGGTTCGAACCCTGATTGGCGTACAAAAAAGCCCTTTTACAGCGATGTTAAGGGGCTTTTTATTTGCGTTGCACTCGAAAATGCACTTACTTTGGATCAATAACTATCGACTCTAGGTCTTTTTGTAAGTTTTTCTTCAATATCAGCTCGGCATGCGCTAAAGTGCTAAATCCCTTCCCTTGAACGAAACTTGCATAGTCCACCCCTGCGACAAATTCCCATTTGTGAAGTACTTCGGCTGTAAGTCGATCAATATCCCGTTTATCTATAATTAGTTTTATCATTTAGTTGATTGTTTAATGTGTACTTGTTTCTATCCAATTCGACCCGTCGAAAAAGAATGTTTTTACGTTATTGTTCAGCATTACCATTGGGTTGACTAATCCACCTCCGCTCTGCAAGAAACTGCCGTTTCCCGTGTTAGCTTGAAGCGAGCATCCAGTTCCAGAATTATTCTTAACTGTTATTTCTCGACCCACTTGCGCATTTGCTGGCATAAATAGATTTGGATTTCCCACCCCGCCGGTTAGGCTGTTTACTATTATATTTTTGACGTCATTATCAATCACTGTATCAGCCATTTTAACTCCTTGAACTCCGGTTATTAATCCTTTGATAGAGGTTATGCCTTTGCGTACTAATAAAGCGTAATTAATATTCCCTTTGTCCGCTTCTAGTTCAAGAGCGATGTTTGTATACTTGACGATGTCGTCAAAAGTGTTTATTGTATTAAATATTGAAGCAGCCGCGGCTATTGGTGCTCCCGTTTGATTCTTATAGAGATTCCAAGACAGCTCTCTGCGTTCACCTGCTACAGCGCCATTATCACGAAACATAGCGTAATCACCATACAGGAACACCGATTGCATGAATGCCATCCACGTATCTTCAGATCCGATAAATAATCTATCGTTATCCATGCTGAAATTCCCAATCTTGCCTTTGCTGGCAACCATGCTACCATCATTTAGCACACGAAAGGGCGCCTCGTTACGATTTTCCGCATCTGCTCCTGCCCAAAACCTTACCGATTGATTATCTGCGTCTGATAAACCAGAAATACCTGCGTTGGTGTATCCATCTGACCCCATCTCGATTATTCGTGCAAAAAGCTTCTGAACATTGATCTGGTACGCTGTAATGCTATCGGTTACGATATTCCCGCCTGATATAATGGTGTAGCCCATTGTTGACAGAAGTGTGCGTTCGCCCTCGATCACCGAGGACAGCACGCCTAAATTGAAATGCCAGTAACCCACTTCTCCTTCGGTTGGTATTTGCGTTTCGGAAAGAACCCATTCGCCTGTAAGTGCGGTCTTACTACATCTTGCGGATAGGTAGTAAGATTTCAATGGATCCAGTCCAGTGACTGCTAGCCCCGACAGATCCCAAACGTACCCTAACCCTTCTATCTCATATGCCTTGTGTATCAGTTGCCCGCCGGATATTGAAAATGCATTTGGATCACCTCCCACATTTACCACGTACGTCACCCCATCCAGATCATATAGCATGGATTCAGTTCCGAAGAAACCGACAATAGCTTTAATTAAGGGCTCTTGCAGATTTCCATCAGGATCGAATACTTTACCCATGAACTCCTGTAATGCCACCACGTTTCTGCGGTCGTTCTCGATTGATTCACGAGATACTTGAGTAACCTCTTTGCTGGTATCTTTGATATCCTTCTCTATTTTTTCAGTACGAGTATAGGTCATCTCATTTCCCACCTCAGCAGTGAACTGCATTCCATTTTCAAGTACGTATGGAAAATGACCAGGGTAGGAGATGGAGTTAACTCTAATTATTTCGTTTATACCCATACGTTCATCGATGATAGTTAATTTATCGCCCTCGAAAATTTCAGTATTCAACCGTTTCAAATTTAATACGTCAATCGATAGCTCGTATACTACACGTGGAGCTTTATTGCTAGCAAGATATTCAGCGCGTTTTTCTTCTAGTGCAGTAAGAGCGGCGTCAACATAAGATTGAGGCATTCGAATTCCTACAAGTGTATATTGATCGTCGACTGCCGCTTTATAGCTTTCTCGCGGTATTAACGCACCATTACTATCCTTGTTGGCCTCATAGCGAATCTCCTTGCGATCATGGTTATACCCAAGTATTTTAAATTCCTGACCACTTAATGCACCGGACTTGAACACTATCTTAGGTTCAGTACCGTCAATAAACTGGACTTGCAGATCAAAATCAAGCGAGTCATCAGCAACAATCCAAGTGCCTTCGTTGATCTGGCCGATGTCTGTAACGGCAGCTGTCCGGTTTGGGAATATAGTCTCATCCTCAATAACTCCTTCCCGTATACCAAAACGCTCTTTTGCATCAGGGTCGTCGATAAAACCAGGCAAGGTTAGTTGTTTTTTGGTGTAACCCTCCGGTAGGTTTTGCGATCCCCCCATTGCGAAAGCTCGCGTTACTATACGGCTGTTTATCACTGAGATTCGCCTTAAGTTGTATAAGCCTTTCCCCATTCCATAAGAGAGTGTTAAACTCCTGTTCTCACCAATGTTTTTGCCTATTGAAATATGCTTTCCTACTAATCGCCATTCAATTTGGTAACTTTCGGCTATTAAATTTAAAGCTGAGAATAAATCTAATTTATCGAAGGTTATATTGGTCGTGACATCAGAACCTGATAGATCCTCGAATGTCCATCCGGCATCTATTGAGTTTAAGAATGTAATATACAAACTCAGCTGCTCAGCTGCTGTACCGAAAAAATCAAAATATAAGGCGTCTTCGTATCTATACAACCATTGCTGCAAAGTGTGTCGTAGCCCTTGGAAGGTGATTACATAATTAAAAACACCCTCGTTTGCACACTCTGGTTCAGTGTTGACGGTCATCAATTCATCCTTATAAGTTAAGTAGTCACCAATCTGGATATCGACAATTACGGAGCTTCTAAATTCAAGAGTCAAAGTGTGATCATCCATAAGCGCTTTCGCATAGTTGGATGAGTTTAAGTGAAGGGAGTTTATTTGCTCGCCCTTTCTAAATATATTTATCTTCATTTTATCCTGTGTAAGCTCTTGTACTTTGTTGTGATGTATTTTTAACAATTTTATCTAAATGAGAGACAGCCGTGTCTAACCTTTTTACAGTCTCTGCTGTGTTTATTTGTATGCCATTTAAAGAGGCTAAATGACTACTGCCCATTTCTAAAGCAGACTTGCGATCAATATTACCCTCTATCGTTGCGGTTAAATTTTTATTCTCTTTCTCATAAATAGCTCTATATATTCCCAGAAGTTCAGATCCAGTGGTCTCGGTGATCCCTCGGATTACACCAGCGCTTAACGAGGAACTAGCATTTTCGCCAAAATCTAATCCAGTAGCCTTCTCCCAAGCCTCTAATTTCTTTTGTCCCTTTTCAACAATATCGTTGTATCTGTCTTGAAATTTTTTAACATCCTCATCGGAAAATAGTGAGGCGTCTTCAATACCTGCTTTCTCTGCTTTCTCCATGTTAGCATCAGCGGTCTTCTCCATTTCATCGGTTAGCGCCGTAAGTTCTGTTTCAAGAAAACGTACTCTGAGACTATTGATAATTGCTTTTTTCATGAACCCTTCTAAGGTGTCAGCGAAGTCTTTTGCTGATATTTTCCCCTGAGCAAATAAATTTGTCACTTCATCTATCATCGACTTACTGGAAAAGCCCAGTAAACTCTCGCTGATCGACTCTGATAGATCCTTTAATTGCTTTTCGTACTCAACTAGGCTATCAATTTTCTTTTTAGTTTCTTCATCAACTTGTCCAGAAAGTTTAATGAGCTCTTCTATACTCTCCTCGCCAGTGAGTTTTAATGATGTTCGGTAAAACTCTAAAGCCTTTTCAATTTTAGCGATGGATGCGGCGATATTTGCCTGCTGAGCTGCATCAGAACCTGAGTTTCCTAATAGGGATGATCGCCTCTTGAGGTCTTTAATGCGCTCATCTAACTTTTCAACGGTTTCTTTTCCGCTATTGAGATCTTTCAGAATACTATCGATATAACTATTAGCACTTACGATGCTGGTTCCGGAAAGACTGTCGCGCGTCTGAGCTACGAGAGCCTGAGTTGCCGCTAAATTATCTTTTAGCTTATCGAGTTTCTCAGTTCCATTGAGCGTGTCTACTAAGGCGATTTGATATTCTAATAGGTCATTTTGAGCCTCAATCTCTCGAGTACGAATCATTACCTAATCATTCCAGCGTTGTTCTGCAGCTTGGTTAATTGCATTGAAAATACCAGTACCAGCTTGCACAAACATCCCGTATATGGAAAGGAAAGTTGACATTCCCTGCATCATACTTCCAGAACCAGAATCTTGAGCCTGCTTTAAATCTTTTACACGAGTAACGATTTCGCTTACACCACCAACCACTTTACCGATAGTACCTAATACACGTGCAAAACCTTCGTCAACGGTTGATAAAGATGAAGAGATCTCATTTACTCCAGAAACTAATAGTTGCAATTCTTGTGCTAACTTATCGATAGCTCC
>JAALOO010001469.1_pt1 | contig 15845 bp, 22 predicted proteins | sample 7257641 | NCBI WGS metagenome assembly JAALOO01 (sample SAMN14085613, study PRJNA598686) | mite metagenome | biome: ENVO:01001000; feature: ENVO:01001002; material: ENVO:01001226; isolation source: single female mite from University of Michigan culture on fish food culture... ...
AGCTTGTGTTTTCGCATCAACAATGCCTCCCAAGCCGAAGAAGACTCCCGCCGCCGCCCCAGCTGCTTCCGGCTCGAAGGCGCCCGCAAAGGCAGCCCCAGCCGCCAGCAAGGCTCCAGCTGCGAAACCGGCCGAAAAGAAGTCCAAGGTGGCTGCCAAACCTGCCGCGAAACAGCCCAAATCGGCCGCTTCTGCCAAGTCGAAGGCTCTTACCACCCAGAGCAAGGTGAAGAAGGGTAACTTCCAAAAGAGAACCCGAAAGATCCGCACCTCTGCCACCTTCCGCCGACCGCACACCAAGGTTTTGCCGCGCAACCCAAAGTTCCAGCGAAACAGTGTGCCCAAGCGCAGTGCTCTGGACAAGTTCTCCATCATCAAATACCCGCTCACCACCGAGTCGGCCATGAAAAAGATCGAGGACAACAACACCCTGGTCTTCATTGTGAACCTTAAGTCCAACAAGCGCCAGATCAAGGACGCCGTCAAATCGCTGTTTGACATTGAGGTCTCAAAGGTGAACACCCTGGTCCGTCCTGACGGTGAGAAGAAGGCGTACGTCAAACTTTCCGCCGACTTTGATGCCCTCGACGTGGCCAACAAAATTGGAATTATATAAATGAGTTCACTCTTAATAAAACACCATTTTCTTGTATTAACTCGTCTTGTTTACTCTTCGGTTTGCATGTCAGTGGGCAAAAGCGCTGATTTATTACGACTTTGAGTGACTTTATAAATTTATTTCAATAATCTACACTCGACAAACAAGTAGCATCTTCTACTGGCGTAGGTACAATTAGGAATAAGAAGTAATTTTACAGGTTCACTTTGCGATGCCAGTTTACGATGACAAGTGACGAGGAGTGTCACAAAACACCTAAGTAAACTTTAAACTTCAGGCGGATACAGCTTGTCAAAGTCGTCCGGAATAGGCACGTTGATCTCCTTGGCCAGTTGCAGCAGTTGCTCTGAAAAAGAGACATTTAATATCAATCAAAACAAAGCTAATTTTATGCGCAAGAGACATACCTCTCGTTCTCTTCGAAGCAATCTTGCGTTGTTCTTCGTCCCAAATGACCTTTTTGGCACGCAAGTTCTCTCGGTGCAGCTTCTCGCGCTGCTCCAAGGTTCCTATTAAGTGAATACTGGTTAATACTTGAACATTTAAAAGCATTTCTAAAGTGAAACTTACGCTGTCGCTTTACTCCATATGCGATGCCAGCAAAGAGAAGACTCCAGCGGCAGAACTAGACAAGCAGAGAATGGCTGTTAGTCAGGAAGGGCAATTAGTGCAAACTTGTACATACTCGAATAAAGGGTGAAACACGGACGGGAGCACCGAGCTCCGACTTGGGGATGGAGTAATCGATGGCCATGGTGTCTGGTGGATCGCCAAATGTGATGGAAAACAAACTGCCTGCCTGAGATATTTTTCTGACCTTCCCGGCTATTTTATAGGTATCGTTCTGCTCGTCTGCCTTTTGTTGTGAAAATAGCCACCCGGTGCGATTTTTTTCAGATTTTTTGACGCCAGTGTTTACCAACAAATATTTTCAAAGATTTGAACCTGAAATCATGCCTACAATCATCTTACTCGACAATTCGTTGTCGATGAATCAACTGGTCAAAATTGACGGAAATGCCGAAGTGAAGCGGATCGATTTAGCCAAGCGTGCTGTAAACGCTTTTCTGGACCACCAGGCGAAGCACAACCGACTCGAGTTGACATCGCTCAGTGTTTTCTCAAAAAAGTACCAGGAACTTGTCCCGTTAACTCACGACTATGCTACACTAAAGGATGCATTAAGTGCAGTCGAACTGAAAGAACAGTCACATCTTATTACCGCTTTACACGAAGTTCAAAAAACCATTTCAATTGAAGAATGGGGACGAAATTATACTTGTCAAGTGATTGTGGTAACGGACGGTAATTCTGTTGTGAGTTCAAGCTACCTGAACAAGGGCTGCATGAACATACCTAATCTCGGCGAAAGTGAGAGCAACAATTGGCCCCTTCCTCTGCCATTCCGAAACAAAATTCACATTATTTGCATAAACACACTCAGTAATCACATGCTTCAGAAGTCACTGCCATTTTACAAAGAAATCATTGCTCGCAATTCTCACAGCAAAGTGGAAGTCAGTGTGAACACTCCCTGTGAAGGTGGTCAAATTTTTGTTCCAACCGTTCCATTGCTGTCATACAGCGCCATTGAAGATCTCACATCAAAGCTATGCTCGGAGTACTTTAAACCACTGACAGGCAAAATAACTTGTGGCAATTTGACTTGCTGCGCTTACTTGTACCCCGGTCTTTCGCCCAACTCCATTTGCAGAGACTCAAGCAACTTGGAAGTAGAAATTTGTGGTTTCTTGAAATCCAATGAAGTCGCCTCTCCACCAGTAAATTCTCGACATTTAGTCGTGCCCATGGCAGAGTCCCTTGAGCAGCTGAAAAAGTTCATGACTTTCCTTAATTACAAGTCTGACCTTACAGATGAAGATATCGCAAAAATGTTTGCTGATGAAGCCAAGCACCCCTCTTTTGGGGTACTATTACATGGAGGTCTGAAAATTGAAAACATGACTGCCCTGTGTCAGCTTAATGATTCTCCCACCTGGTACGGAATGCTCTACTCGGGAACTGACAACAAGAAGAGATCTTATTTAATGCTAACCACATTTGAGCCAGGAGTAGACTCCGTTTCATGGGCTTCCAAGTTCAGCATTCCCAAAATTCTCAATGACTTGCCGGTTGCTCCCACAATAAAGAAGCCCTCCAACTACGTCGTTTGGCTGCAGCCTGCCTCTATCCAAAATGACGTTCAGGTTTGTAGATTTAAGCTGAGTTTTGTTTAATTTAAACTAACCTCAATTTTATTTTTTTTATCTAAAAGAAAATTATTCGATACACGAGGAAACTACCTGACAAGTTTGACGCATTGCACAGCGAAGTGGTTCGCTTCAAGCGTACCGCCATTGCGTACTACCTGTTCGATCTGATTGATACAATGATTAGCCTGCTTCAGCGAGAAACAGCGACTCATCCAGAGGTGGCCAGCGAAATAGGACGAATCATCAACCTCCTCAGTAAGCCATACGACGACAATACTTGTTAACTTGGGATGAGTTCTTTTTGAAATATAAACTTTTTTTCGTAATCTTCAAGTGCATCTGTGTTATCAACCTGTTTTATTAGCTTTAGCGAATTTAGGGTTTCAATGTTAGAAAAGATCACAGTCAATATTCACACAATTAATATAAACTTTAGGTAAATGGTCCATTTACAAACAGATAAAAACGATAATTATTAAAACAACGCCTCTACCACCACGAAAAGAACGGAGTCTTCCTCTGAAAACTTTGCGTAAAGTTCTCAGTCATGGTCCTTAGACGCCCCTTGTTTGAAATGCGGCTTCGTTCCATGATTATAGCTGGCATTTGAATTAGCTGCTGTGGACTTTTCTTGTCTTTGAGGGCTTGTGTTAGATTCAAAATCTAGAGCAGCATAGAGAACTGATGTTTAGCAATAATTCAATTGAACGGTGCTCATTATTTGCATACCTGTCCGCGCATTACCGACATTTGTTTTTCGAAAATGTTCCTGTCAAAGCCTTTGTCGGTCTGAAAGTAAATTAAGGTAAATTGACCTGAAAACACAAACTTAGATTTTTCTTACCGAAAAGAGGACAAACAGCTCATCGCATAGCTCTTGGACAAAGTTCATGTCAGACAGTTGATGTAAGACTAAATCACAAATCCGGTCAGAGAATGGCTTTTTGGCGAAGGAAATCCACGCCCAGTAGTAGGGATCTATTAATGGAAAGTACAAGTTAGAAAACAAAGAGTATAAAAACCTAAAACAGGTAACGTACAGGCTCGCCACTCGTCAGGGTGCTTGAAAGGGAAAGCCAAGCCATTGTCGATAGCTGCAATTTTAATTTGGACCACATTTTTGTCATCGTCGAGTACCTGCTTGACTAGCCAGTTATCATTGCCTCTGTCGGTGTTTCGAATAATATAGTCCAAAACGACTAGCTTCTCGAATTGAAACTGGAAATCATCGAGGATTTCTCCTTCCAGCGGATTCGATTCGATTTTTCGTAACCAAACGCAGGCATCTTCATATCCTTCAACGTATTTTTGAAGAGAGCCCACCTAAAGTGCAGTAAAAGCTGGTATAAACTCGATAAAAGACACACAAACAAAAGTAACTAACCTTGGGTGGCAAGCCAATTCGGTTGAAATGACGACCGACTTTGGGAAATCGTTCGGACACATTTCGTTTAGTTCTCGATTTCGCGCGATCGATTGCAGAATAGTTAAAAGTTAGACTAGTCAGTCGAACAACCTAAAAATACAAATCAATATTGTGGTAATGCGTCACTGGTGAAGAGTTTCAAGTTACCCTGGTCTTAGGAACAATGTTCAGCTGTAGCTTTCGATCGACAACCCAGGCGCCTGCTTCTGACAGGTACCCTTGGTTGGGCACCAGACAGGACCGGCCAAAGCAGCAAGGGCAGCAGAGTTTGTGCATCCATTTGGTCCACTTTGGGTTCAGCATTCCGTAGGGCTCTTCATCCTTGGGCTTGAAAACCCCAGTAACTTTCTGAAAAGAAACATTGTACACACGTTAAAGCTTTTACGACACCACCCAATGTTTTGCACACTTACCGATGCGTCACTGTTTCGGACAAAGTAGCTCCCGCTGGAGCCTTGTGAAATGCGAGTAGGCATATTGCCATTTTCTATGGCTTGCTCAACCTCCTTTACAAAGCTAGTGAACTCGGCGTCATCGGGAAATGTATTCTTTATCACTTGAGTGCTCTCACTGTCGATTCTCTTTAGCAATGGCTGATTTTCACCGTCTTGATTGGAGGCGTAGGAGTTTGCTGACATGTTAAAGTTGCTGCTTTGGGTGACGCATGTAACATCGGGTAAAATTGTCTCCGCTTCGTTGATGATTAAGTGGTGATTAGGAATCGTTGGCTCGTTGCTGTAGCAACCAGTAGCAACTGAAGTGAGGTCTAACGTCGGGTCGAGGCTTCCCGGTGGGTTGTGAGTTGTGGGTGCGTCCTTGTCGGACTGACTACCAGAGAAGGTTGACTGTGGGTGATTGTGATCATCGTGGATTGGAATGAGTAACTCGTCGTTGCTTTGACTGGCCTGGTTTGTGGGTGTGATACCTTCGGCCTGTTCAAAGTCGCCAAACATTTCACCGCAGGGCCTCCAACCGAATGCAGACCAGAATGGGTAGATGAGTCACAGTGCTCCTGGCGCTGCTTCCGAGCGCGTCTTTGGTCGATGTGCACTGCTCGTACTGCTGCTTGGCGCTGGTCAAAGGTTCAGCTTGGAAGTTATCTGCGCCTCTAATGAAAGCGTCGCTCAAAGGCGATACCGTTCTGATGGTTGCAACGGATAGCTAGCTGCAATCTCGCGAGAGAACCTTGCATTGCAGAGCTGTGCGCTGCACAGCTGCTGGCTGATTGTTTTGAGCCTCCAATCGAAGGCAGCTGGAGGATACTTGGGTAGATGTAGTACAGTCAGTAGCTGAGTCTGTTTCGAGAATATTGTTTGCTAGCAACATTACCGCTGCTTCATGTCCAGCTGAAGAAGCTGGAATAAAAAGACAACTCAGTGACCGACTCAAACTCGATGCGTCAATTTGTACCAGCCAATTCTTCTGAGCTCCATCCGTCCGCTTCTTGTGCTGCTCCAAGCCCAAACAGCACAAGTAAAGTTCAACTGCCTTCACGATGATGCTTCCAACTGCCGACCAGCAAACTGATGTTTGGATTGAAACAAAGTCTGAAAATGGGAAATGCTACTACTACAATGCAAAAACCCGGGAAACCACATGGACCAAACCCGAAAATGCAAAGATTTTAACTCAAGAGCAATATGTGCAACAGAACACCGTTGCAAGTACCAACGGAGTAGTGAAAACTGAAAGTGGTAAGCTATACAAAGCCGGTAGGCTTGATCCCCCGATTACATCATTAATGCGATTTGTGTTTATGCAGAAACTGCGAAAAACAGCATTGCTCCAGTTGGAACAAACAATGCTGCCTCTTTTCCTCCTGTAGCAATGCCTTCCCAGGTGGGAATGGTTCCACTCGCTCCCAACCGCTTTCCACCTCCATTCATGCATGGCTTTGCCCCTCCTGGTGGTATGTTCTCAAGTGGAAGGCAGGATGGTTATGTAATCTCCCTTTTAAACACTTGTTTTGTTTTCTCAGTGTTTCCGTTTAATCCCGCAATGCCGCCGAATCAGTGGATAGGTCAACAGTCAATCATCCCGTCAGGTGTTGATCAATATAAACAACAACTTCTTTTCAAGATTGACCCCGAATTGCGTTTACAGGCGGCTGACTGGAGTGAGCATAAGACCCCTGATGGAAAATGTTACTTTTTTAATACTAAAACTCAGCAGTCTGTTTGGGAAAAGCCCAAAGTTCTGATACAAGTCGACGGTATTTGCTCTAGTAATTTTTGCTTTTTTATTTATTTTTTATTCTTCTTTCAGATGCCATTGAGGCAGTTAAACGTCAAGAGTCTGAACAAAATGACAAGGAAAATATTAAATCTGAGGTAAGAATGCAAAAGCCAGAGGCTTCGGAAGTGGCGCCGAAAAAAGAAGAGCCGCGAGATAAATCTAAACCCGTTTCAAGTAAGCCAATTACTGGAACTCCATGGTAAGGTTTGATTTTCACAATGTTTGAATATTTCTAAAACTTTTCTTTTTAGGTGTGTTGTTTGGACCGGAGACAATAGAGTTTTCTTCTTCAATCCTAGCACCAAAACTTCTCTTTGGGAATGTCCTCCAGAGCTGAAAAATCGCCCTGAAATAGAAGAGCTAACTAAGGCACCTCCAAAGGCAAACGATCTTGATAATCAAAATCAATCTGATAATAATTCTGCCCCCCTAAAACGACCTATTGAAGATGAGGAAGCAACCAACCACGTTGAAACCAAAAAGTCCAAGTATGAATTTACATTTACTCATTCTTATACTTGTACTCTAAATGTTCAATTTTAACACAAAGATTAAACAACGATGAACAACAAGTTCCAGAGAAAAAGGAAAGCAGCACTAACAACAGTGCTGCTGAAAGTGAAGCCTCGGCAGCAAAACTGCGACAGAGTTTGCCAATTGAAGAACGGACGAGCATATTTAAAGAAATGATGCTCGAAAAAGAGGTTAGTTTTTATTGTTTGTGGAACTGATTTAAAATTACATTTTTTTTAATTTTTAGGTGTCTGCCTTTTCAACATGGGAAAAAGAGTTGCATAAAATTGTCTTTGATCAGCGGTACCTTTTGCTGACATCTAAAGAGCGTAGGCAAGTGTTTGAACAGTTTGTAAAGGAGCGAGCCGAAGATGAACGAAGGGAAAAGCGGCAACGACAAAAGGTGTATCGAGAGCAATTTTTTCAGTTGCTTGAAGAATCAAACATCACTTCTCGTACAACGTTTTCGACATTTTCACAGAAATTCGGCAAAGACAGCCGATTTCGTAATGTTGATAGGTCTCGCGATCGTGAGTCGTATTTTAATGAGTTTATTTCTGATTTGACGAGGAGAGAACGCGACGATAAAGAGAAAAACAGAGAAAAGGTACGTGAATCACTCTTTTTACTTTTTTGGGGCTTTAATTTATTTTTTTGCAGGCGAAAGCCAACTTTTTAGAGTTGCTAAAGGAGCAGGACTTGACTGGAAGCAGCACTTGGTCAAGTGTGAAAGAAAAGATTCGTGATGACTCCCGCTACAGGGCACTGGAGAGCAGTTCCACCAAAGAGGTGATATTCAAAGAATTTATCTCTAGGATTAATCAAGACACTACTAATGTCGATAAAGATATCGGATATAAAGAAATCACCGAGAGTCTCAAGCAAAAGGAAAAGCAGGAAAAGATTGAAGCCAGTATTCGAGAGCGCGAAAAGGAGGTAAGACAGTTAGACTCACGTTGAGAAATTATTACATCACATTATTCTTTTTCTTTAGGTGCAACGTGAACTTTCCGCTTCTTTACGACAGCGTGACAAAGAGCGAGATGCTCATTTGCACGCGGAGACCATCGAAAGCTTTAAAGGTTTGTTAATAAAAGGAAATTAACTAGTACTAATTGTATTTTTCAGCTTTGCTCATTGACTTGGTCAAGATACATAGCATCAGCTGGCGGGAAGCTAGAAAAATGTTCAAAAAAGACCATCGCTGGGAGTTAGTTGAATCACTGGATGTAAGTGTTTTCTATTAAAAACTGTAATCTTTATTCATTTTTTCATATAATTTTTCAGAGAGATGAAATGGAGCAGCTTTTCGAGTCTCACATTGAGGTGTTGGTTAAAAAGAAGCGGGAAAAGTTTCATTCAATGCTGGATGAAATCAAAGACCTGGGCTTGTCCACCTCCTGGCGAGACGTTCGCAAGCTGATCTGTAATGACTCGCGCTATTTAAAGTTTTCTTCTAGTGATCGAAAGTGTGAGCGTGAGTACAATGAGTACATGAAAGCCCGACTATCTACGGCTAAAAGCGAGTTTTCCGAGCTGTTGAAAGAGACCAAGCTGATCACTTACAAAACAAAGAAAATGATGGAAGAATCAGAGCAAATCCTGCAGGACATTATGGCCGTTCTGCAGAACGATAAGCGCTATTTGGTACTGGAGAACTTTGCCGATGATCGCCGGCAAATTCTCATCAACTACATCTCTGAACTGCATCGACTTGGACCACCCAAACCCATCACTGCGTCCGAGCCTCCTCGACGAAAATAAATGGCGCTCATGGTATGCCTTCCATTTCATCCCCAACACCTTTCACTGTCACCTATCATCTGTACAAAGAAACGAACATGTCTTTTGATTGTGATGTTGTTTAGCACTGTCATTTCATAGCACTGCATTCTTCATCCTTTTTAAGTATTTAGTAAACACTGTAGTTTGCTAACTTTTTGCACTTTTGATATACTATATACAGCAAATATAACCTGATATATTATCTTCCAAAATAAATGCCTATTGACAACCAAGTCATTTCGTGCTCTGTGGACGAGGATATTTGAGCTGCAATAAGTCAATCAGTTGAACGACTACTGCTAGCACTGAAATAGCAAGCAACTTCAACTGACTAAAAACAAAATGACCCTAACCCTTGAAGTGTGTGTGGACAACTTTGAATCGGTGAAAGCCACCGTTGATGGTGGCGGAAAGCGAGTCGAGTTGTGTAGCTCACTTTTGGTAAGACTTCTGGTTGCAGTACTAATCTTCTAGACTATTGATTACACCTCTTCTTTTCCCTTAGGATGGTGGGCTAACACCTAGCATTGGCCTGTTGAAGCATGTCAAGAAGGTGTACCCATCTCTGGTTGTCTTTGCAATGATCCGTCCTCGAGGAGGTGACTTTTGCTATGATTCCGATGAGTTGCAAATCATGGCATCTGACATTGAACTGCTGAAAGAGGCCGGTGCTGACGGATTTGTCTTTGGCTGTCTCACAGCGGACGGGTCAGTTGACAAGAAGGCCAACAGCTTTCTTTTAGGTACCGCTGATGTATGATTTGTCAGGTTCCCTTTTATCTGTAACTTTCGCTCTATTCGCAGAGAAATCATCACCGTTGCCATGCACCTTCCACCGAGCATTCGACATGACCCGGGAGTTTCAGCAGTCACTGGAGAGCGTCATTGAATTGGGCTTCAAACGAATTCTCACAAGCGGGCATGCGAAAAATGCAGCCGACGGCATTGAGGAGATTTGCCAGCTGGTCGAGTTGGCTCGTGGCCGTATTATCATCATGCCTGGCTCTGGCGTGAATGCCTGCAATTTGGCAGCAATTCTCAACCAGTGCAAAGCACGTGAATTTCACAGCTCTGCCAGTGCACTACGTGACTCGACTATGGCGTACCGTAACCCCAAAATCAACATGGGCTCAAACTCGTCAGAGTTTGCCTGGAAAGTAGCGGTCGTCGATAAGGTTCGAGAGTTGATTGAGATATCAAGCAAACTTCATTAAACTAATTTGACTTTATTGCAATGAGGAATAAACATTTGTAAAATCACAAACATTGCTCTGCACTAGGCAATGGTGAACGATGCCTTTGACAAGTCATTAATGCCAATCTCAATTTGATCACCGTCCTTGACTGCGCTCACACCATCGGGAGTTCCAGTGAGAATCAAATCACCAGTTTCAAGTGTAAAGTATTGGCTTACGTAACTAATTAGAAATGGTATCTTGTAAATCATATCAGAAGTATTGCCTAAATAAGGAGAAATGTACTGTTATAAAGGGTGTCTTTAATCAAGTTCGAGATGATTACCTTCCTGTCTCACTTTTCCATTTACTTTAAGCCAAATTTTAAGCGATTCGGGATTAGCGATTGACTCTTTAGGAATAAAGCTTCCAACTGGGCATGAAGTGTCAAATCCTTTGGCAATTGACCAGGGTTCTCCGCGTTTTTTGGCCTCTCCTTGAAAATCACGAGCTGTCATGTCCAGAGCAATCACATAGCTGATTTTAATTAACATATTATAAAAATGTTGTTAAACCCTCTTTTGAATTCTATTTACCCGCCAATAAAATCACTCGCTTCATTTTCTTTGATTGCGCTCCCTTTACGGCCAATGATAACGCCTAGCTCGACTTCATGATGCAATTCCTTGCAACCAGTAGGCACTCTGTGTATAAATTACTAGAATGATGAATTGTTTCGCTAAAATAGATTAAAAACGTCTTAACTTACTTGATGACACCACCATCGGGTAGATAAGCAGTGGCTACAAAGTAAAATGGTAAAGTGAAAGCGGTCAAGAAAGAATCAAAACAATCAACAAAAAAACGTACGAGGTTTCAGAAATATGATTGGCTTGGAGGACAAGTCATGGCCCATCTCTTTTGCGTGAAGTGCATAGTTTCGTCCGACACAGATGATCTTCTTTCCGAACTCGGTAAATCTGGCAAGTCTCATTGTAACACCTGCAATTGTACAATCAGTTTGTTTGTGTACTGTGTCAGCTGGTTGCAGACAGGTGAAGCAGAATGATTCGCCTGCAGAAGCATTTCAATATTGTCCCGTCCTTTACTGAAGGGATCATCACGTGGGTCTGTTTTGAGTTTTGCAAAAAGCTTGCTTCTTTTAATTTTGAATTATTGAACTACTGAATCTTGAGGCATCATGGTCGTCTTTACCTGCAACCAGTGCGGCGATTCTCTAAAGAAGAACAAGGTGGAGCCGCACTTACGGCAGTGCCGAACCCGTTCTCTTTCCTGCGTCGACTGCCTTACAGATTTTGAGTAAGTCATCTTTAAACTTTTTAACTGTAATAATTCATTCCCAACTTTTGCTCAGCACTCAATCGTACAACAAGCACTACGAGTGCATTTCTGAAGATCAAAAGTATGGCGGACAAAACTACCAACAACCGGAATTTAAAGGCAAAGCCAAGCAAAACGACTGGGTTCAAGTAAGGATAATTGTTTGAATCAGACATTCCAATTATTAAATTCACTTCATTTCTTTAAATGCAGAAAATCAAGTCGTTGATTTCCGAAAACCAGTATCCTCGAGAGATTCAGAACATTCTGAATTCTTTAGTCAGCTATGACAACATTCCTAGGAAAAAGCCCAAGTTCGCCAACTTTGTTAAAAACTCGTTTCGTATTAGAGACGACAACTTGATCAGCAAAATATGGGACATTTTTCAAAATTCACTCAAAACCAATGCTCCAGCAAACCGAAATCCAGCAGCAAGTGATCAAAGTATTCAGACGTCAAACAATCAACAAAATGGGGTCAAAAGAAGCATTGGCGAATCACTTGTGGAAGGTGGTAAAGTTGACGAAAATATTAACCCGGAAAAGAAAGTAAAGAAAATGGATGATGATAATCCTCAGATGCAAGAGGGAACTACGGAAAAACTTAAAATGAAAAAAGTTATCAAGTCTTTTCTTCCTGACAACAGTGAAATGTCCATTTCAAAGCTGAGAAAAAAGGTCATCAAGTTCTACCACAAGAATGGATTCACTGACGACGCGGAGATTGAAAGAAAGTTTCAAAACATAACTCGCAAAAATTCATTTGTCATAAACGAAAGTTACATTTCTTTAGCTCAGTAGAGCGCTATTTATTTTATAAACGCTAATAAACATTTTTTATATAACAAACCAATTTACAAACTTCGAGCTGCTGGTGGGCGCTCCTTGGGGAAGTCGAAGATGGGCGTAGAGTCTGTGATGGAAACGATATTGACGCCAGACATTTGCAGGCCTTTGAAAGAGGACATTCGACCAGGGCCGAGGCCACTGATGCAAACTCGAAAGGTGGAGTAGCCCATCTTGGAAACAACTTTGCCAAAGGCCGTTGCCGTCACCTGAGCAGCAATATTGGTTCCTTTGCGGCAGTTTTTGAAGCCATCAACACCACAAGATCGGCTGTATATTGGCTTTCCTTCGGCATTGGTCAGGTTAAATATGGTGTTGTTTTTGGACGATTTGATGTGTACTATGGGCAACTCTTTGAAGGGGATGTTATTGAAAAGGCGATCTGGAGTGTCCAGTCGAGGAAATTCGCACACTTTGGAGAAACCAGTAGCATCAATTTCCGCTGACCTTTCGCCTTGTGAGCCTTCATCTTTCTTTGGCATCGACCGAATCATTGCTCGTTTATCATCGCCCTTTAGCAGCACGGCACTGCTCCAAATCGAGCGGCATCCAGAGCTTGAAAATCTTAAAATCAAGCTTCGAGAAAGCATTATTGGATGTGTGATATTTGATTTCAGAAGGCGATTCTTTACTTCTTCAGACAAATGTTAAGTTTTCATACGAAGCACTTTGAAAAAGAAAATAAATCAGCTGATTTTTGAAACATGCGTTGTTTTGATACCGCTTTTGTCAAAATAGTGTCTCATTTTCGATTTTTAAAAAATTAATTCACTCGGGAACACCGCTAGATTTAGTTTTACAAAACCAGTACAACTCTGGTTGTTTTTAATGCTGATAATTAACAAAAAATCATTTTGAATGGGTTTGAAATGCAGGTCAGATATTGACCTATTTTTTCCATTAGACACATTTCAAAGTCTGCAGTTTTGTTGGGAGCACAGGTGTTTTTCAAGAGTGATTGGCATCACTTTGCTAGGCAATGGTTGCATCGCGACTGCCCATCACTACAGTGCAATGCAACTCAACCAGACACTCGAGCCAGGAAGATGCAGCCTGTAGAATGCATTAACGTGATACAGGCCGGTGATAACGACGTGTGTACAGACGACTGCATCGTTAAAAAATGTCCCAGGTGAACATTAACTTGAATCGATCAACTTCAGTTCCGTCACCGGCACTCAATGGAAAGAAGAAAGTCGAACGGCTCACCTTTGTGGACTTTAGTCCTCAAACAAACTCCTCCTATGTCAAATCGTTGTTCAGCAAGACTGAAACATACGGGTAATGTTTACAGTTCAGTTACCCTCTATTTCAGTTCATTATTAACAGTTGAACTCAACCGTGACACAGTGACTTAATCAATAGGGTAAACGAATGGCTAGAAAAACATGTCGAGTGGCAAGCAAAGACGGTGGAAAGTGTTCTCTTTGAGCCGATAAGTTCTCTGAACAAATCTGTTGTTCATGGCTTCAACGTTGAACAGCAACGGAAGCTGTTTAGCTGTAGGTAAACATTTTCGGTATACAAAATGCCCTTCTTTCCAAATAACCGTACATTTAACAGAGTTTGGTTATGTCCACGCGAAGATGCACAGCAACCAATTCAACGACTGAAAGTGTTGAATATAATTCCTAAAGTCAAAATCACCGGGCGTGAACATGACTTGTTTATCGAACAAAAGTCTGGAAACAGACTGAGTTATTCATCTCTAGAACTGCCAACATTTGAAACCATCGACGAGTTAGTCCCCCACCTAAACCAATTGCTTCAGGCAAACAAGTACTTTGGTAAAAATGCTGTTTTTGTTTTACCACGATACAACTAATCTGTCTTTGATAGGACAAATTCTGAACATTGAAACCGTCGCACTGCCAATACGACTCAACAAGTGGACGGTCGACACTGAAGATCTCGAGTGGCCAGTGGCGAACTTCAAAGGCGTCCTTAACATTTTACGTGTTCATTTTAATGAGCGATTGTTCATGAATGAAACAATAGAGATTCTCAACTTTGTTCCAGAGATGGAAACTTGGAACGCACCAATGGCAGTACCTAATTTAGAAAATTTTACAAAGTACAGAAACGATTGATGTTTTGCCTGATGCTTAATAATGAAATACACCTTGTTTCTGTTTAGTGTGCTCAAAAGAGCTTCCCAGACGATTCGACAACGAACTGACCCAATTAGATTGCTAAGCTGCAGCACTCTCTGCTGTCCAACTAATGGTATGCACATTGGCAATGTTTTATTACCTTCATAATAGCATTCTTTACAACTTTCATAGCACTTGCCACCAGTCAAGCTGGGGCTAAATTCGTAGACACAAACAAGACCTTCTATTCAAATGCTGAATGGTGCAACTCGGGCGGCTTCTTGGCCAAATTTGTCCGAATCGCCATAGCAAAAACTACTGAAGGCTCTGGATCTTCTGCACCCAGCCCACTTCTCAATTGGTAAGGTAGATTGGTTTTCTGCAGTCTTTTGCATTTACAATATTTTTCACAGTAAGATATTTGTGCCGGTGAAAAAGAATGGCAGTGAACCGAGCAGTCCAGACCACGAAATGCAGACACTGAAGGATGCAGTCCAGAGTTGGTTTGCCAAAACAGGTAATTCAAACAGTTGAAGCGTGCAATTACCTTCCCTAATACCATCTCACATTTTGCAGAAGCCAAAGTTTTGTCAGTGGAGACGGAAACTATTTCCAGTGCCATCACTTGGACCTCATCGACCACACTGATCGACACCTGCCTTAGTCTGAACAAATTCCCCTGTGATCAGTTAATTGTTTTCAAAGTGTACATAGATGGCCACTATGTTGAACCTTCGAAAGAGCCCAAACATGCTAAAGCATCCAACTGAATTCAAAGTAGTAAACATTTTTTATTTTACAAATCACTTGTTTACCAATTTATGCTTTTGAATGTATCGCATGCGAGCTACGCGATAGAGATGTTCTTTGCGTTCCTGAAAAGACTTTGTACGCTCTTCAGCGGTTTTGCCAAAAGAGGAACCACAAAACATCTTTGCCGAGGCTTCTAAACTAGAAACGCCCCCAGCAACCGGCCCACTTGATGTGCTTGCTTTAGAGGTATCATTAGCTGAAGGCATGACTTCAGGTGTGTAGGGCACGTTTCCATTCAAAATTCTTTCAATGGTATCATCAATGTTTTTGGTGATTACAATGTCGCTTTTGATTATAGCCAGTGGAACTTGGGGCAACACTTCTTTCACTTTCCGGGCCATTACTTCAACTGATGGAGCCGCTGAAACTCGTGGAGTTGGAGCAGTTTTCCGCCTGTGTTCATCCTGAATTCGCTTCATCATTTCCTTCTTATCACTATTGTCAAAACTGGAAGCGACTAGGTTTGTACAAGATGCCATTTTAAGTTGGACTCGTTTGGTGTATTCGTCGGCCGTTTCATTTTCAGCCTTGTCGAGCGATGCAAGATACCTAATAACAAGTAAAGAATGTATTATACTTGTTTTCAACAATGAATAAACAACTTACCTAACGTTGAAAATAGTAACTGGGAAAAACAAAAGCCAAAACAAATTTGCATGCCAGCTAGCTCCAAGGGGAGAAGTGCTGACGTTAAAAAGTGGATTCTTGCTCTTAATAAAGATGAGGTGAGAGGTAAGTTCAGAGGCAAAAGGCCAACTTTCAAATTTAAATAGGCCGACTTTTCCA
>JAALOO010001470.1_pt1 | contig 15839 bp, 13 predicted proteins | sample 7257641 | NCBI WGS metagenome assembly JAALOO01 (sample SAMN14085613, study PRJNA598686) | mite metagenome | biome: ENVO:01001000; feature: ENVO:01001002; material: ENVO:01001226; isolation source: single female mite from University of Michigan culture on fish food culture... ...
AAATAATCGATTCCCCTTTTTGTTTTTCTTTGGCTGAAGTATATCAAACTCGCGTTCATAAAAACGTATCTGTGAAGCGTTGACTTCAAACATTTCAGTCACTTCACCCATAGTGTAGTATAATTTGTTTATTTCCCGTTCTTTGTAAGGCATAGTTCTTTTTCTGCTTTAACAAATATACAATGTATGTTTGGTATTCAAAATTTTTCGATGAACCAATATTATTTTTGAATTTAGATGCAAGAGTCATAATAAATGACTAATTTTTATTATTTTAATTTCGCTATGAATAAGGGGATATTGGTCGTTAGTCCATTTTGGACGAATTTCTTTTCCGCAGGTAAAGCTTCTGCAGTCACCATATTTCCTTTTATTTTTCTTCAAGATAAAATATGCATGAAGGACTCCGTTTTAATCAATCACGAACGAATACATATTCGTCAAGCACTTGAACTGCTGGTTCTCCCTTTTTATATTTTTTATCTGATCGAGTTCCTTGTTCGCTATTGTCGTCATGGTAACTTTAAACGAGCCTATTATAACATAAGCTTCGAACGTGAAGCGTATGAAAACCAGTATTATGACAACTACTATAAAACTCGTAGTTTTTGGAGTTTCTTGAAGTATATTAATCAACGTCCGTGATTTTCAGAACATAAAAAAGCTCGCTAAGGCAAAAATAGCGAGCTTTCATTGTGAAATAGTATTTTTAATTTAGCATTCGTAAAAATGCGGCAACTTTAGATTTTAAATTACGACGATCAACTATGAAATCCAAAAAACCGTGTTCTAATACAAATTCTGAGGTCTGAAAACCTTTCGGTAGATCCTTTTTAATAGTCTCCTTAATAACACGAGGGCCCGCGAAACCGATTAGTGCTCCAGGCTCTGCGATATTGATATCTCCAAGCATCGCGTATGATGCGGTTACTCCACCTGTTGTTGGGTCTGTGAGTAAACAGACGTATGGAAGTTTTGCCTTTGATAATAACGCTAACTTAGCCGAAGTTTTTGCCATTTGCATCAGTGAAAATGCAGCTTCCATCATACGTGCGCCACCAGATTTTGATATCAACATAAATGGTAACTTGTGCTCAATACAATAATCGATGGAACGTGCAATTTTTTCTCCTACAACTGATCCCATAGATCCTCCAATAAATGTGAAATCCATACAAGCTATCACAAGATCTTTTCCTTCCATTTTACCGTGTCCACAACGAATAGCATCCTTAAGACCTGTTTTTGCTTGGCTATCTGCTAAGCGAGTCGGATAAGGCTTAGTGTCGGAAAATTTTAGGGGATCCCCAGAGGTCAGATTTTCAAATAATTCAGTAAAATTATTATCGTCAAATAAAATCGAGAAGTATGCAGTGGAGCCGATACGGATGTGGTAATCACAATATTGGCAGACATATTTATTCTCAATCTGCTCACTATTCAATAATGGCTTTTTACAGTTAGGACACTTATTCCACATACCGTCAGGAGCTTCCTTTTTATTTTCGGTTGCAGTATTGATCCCTGCTTTATTTCTTTTAAACCAACTCATAAGTTTTGCTAATTCGGACTACAAATAAACGAAAAATATCGTAAAAAGTGATATTGGATGTGATTGAACCTTTCTATAAATAGTTTACATTCTATAGGGCACTTTTTCTGAATCCATCACCTACAAAAAAAGCGCCTTAAAAGCGCTGCAGTACCCTCTTTAAAAAAGATGGGCAAGCTACTCCTATCGCACCGCTCAACCAAATACCCTTGCTTTGTTCCCAACCTGGGGGAGTCAATGGGAGCTGGTCGTAGGAGACTTGCCCGGGACAAAAGTAGCAAAAAAATAGATTTTTGGAAAATTTTTCGTCCTACTTTCTATATGGGCTTGATTGTCAGTGAGCAAAATTACATTTTGTTTTTTTCATACTCACCTTTAAGTGCATAGTAACCGAATATAGCTAGCCCTACGCTGATAATCGGCGTTAGGATGAACAAAATAATAATTCCAAACACTAGATCTTCTTGGTGTCCGGTTGCTATTTTCGGTAGTCCAAATTGGAAAATGCAGAAATATGCAGTTAGTATAGCCAGAATGATCCAAAGGATCCCGAATATTTTTTTTATACTTTCCATATTAATCTTTAATAGTGTTTGCAGTCATGTTTTTTGTGATGTAGAGGGCTCCGATGATAAAACATACCGCGGAAATTATTATTGGATACCAAAGTCCTTCTAAGTAGAATGTTGGATTCCCTTGTGCTTGTGCATTGCTTGCCAGATATGTGGATACAGCCGGTAGTAAGCCACCAAAAATACCATTTCCTATATGATAGGGCAGTGACATGGATGTATAGCGAATTTTGACAGGGAATATTTCCACCAGAAATGCGGCGATTGGTCCATATACCATGGTAATGTAGACTATTTGGATAAAAATTAACGCTATTAGCATCGCGTACTTAGCTCCAGAAATTGTTACTAAGCTTTTCGAAGTAATCTGTGGTACAGTTTCTTTCAGAACAGGGCTGCCGTCACTTTTGAATCGTTGTGTACTAGACACGACAACTTTTGTCCCGTCGGTGAATTCGCGTACGTACTGCACAATCTTTTCCTTACCGTGCTCGGTTGAGATCATTTTGGTGTTTTCTGTCCGTGCCTCAAGGACTTCTGTTTTATTTTTAAGATTGGTGATTTGATACATGGCCTCATATATAGGTCGATAGGTAAGCAAAGCTAAAAGCATACCTGTTAACATGATCCATTTACGTCCGATTTTGTCGCTTAAACGACCGCAAATAACAAAAAATGGTGTCCCAATGAGTAGTGCAATCCCTAGAATTAGATCTGCTTGATCACTATCGAGAAACATAACGGTCTTCATGAAACTCATGGAATAGAACTGTCCTGTGTACCACACAACACCTTGGCCCATTGCAGCACCGAAGAGAGCCAAGAGAACGAATTTTAAATTGTATTTGTTGCCAAAACTTTCCTTTAATGGGTTGGTCGCTGTTTTTCCTTCGGACTTTGCTTTTGCAAATTCGGGGGATTCGTCCATGTTTCTACGGATAAGATAAGATACATACACCATAATTATTGACAGGATGAATGGAACACGCCATCCCCAATTATCGAATTGCTCGTCTGTTAAGAAGAATCTTGTTAATAATATAACAACTAGGGAGATAAATAATCCAAATGTTGCTGTTGTTTGTATCCAAGATGTCCAATAACCTCTTTGCCCCTGTGGACTGTGCTCTGCAACATAAGTTGCAGCTCCGCCATACTCGCCGCCAAGCGCTAATCCTTGAAGGAGTCGCAACACCAATACAATCAATGGTGCCATAAAGCCTATGGATTCATAACTAGGTGTAATACCGATTAGAAATGTTGCTCCGCCCATCAATATTAAGGTTACCATAAACGTATATTTCCGTCCGATGAGGTCGCCCAGTCGTCCAAAAAAGAGGGCACCGAAAGGGCGGACAACGAAACCGGCAGCAAATGTTGCTAATGTTGATAGAAAGGCTGCTGTGGGATTATCTGCCGGAAAAAATTTCGTAGATAGTACAACTGATAGACTCCCGAAAATAAAGAAATCATACCACTCGATCAATGTGCCTAAAGAGGAGGCTCCAATAACTTTCCATAAGGATTTCTTGCTAGTTTGCATACAAAGGTTAGGTTTACGGTGTTTTTACAATTTGAAATTTTAAGAAGAATGTTGTTTCGAGTGATAATTAGCGGATTTCAAGGCAAATCCAAATACATTTAAAATGAATTTGCTTGATGCCATCCGTAATTAGCCTTGTTTATAATTGAAAATCTAAAATTAAGAATTTTGATTAAAAATCCTAACTTTGGATGAAAATTTAGATATGGAATTAAAAGGCGCAGACGAACCATTTGATATAGAGATAGATGATATAACGTATTCCGTGTTTCCAGAAGAGAAGGATGTTTATGTTGTTTTTAAAGAAGGACGAGAATACATTAAATTATTGAAGGACACGGGAAACTCATGGTTGATGTTAAATCCCGAAACTGAGCTTCCGATGTTCGGAATGGATGAGGAGGTCGACCGAGTCGGACAAAAAATTAATGAGGAGCTACGACAGCGATCAGGCCGTAATTGATTGGAAAGCAAACATTACTTCTCCCCGGTTTTTGTCGGCCTGTAGTGTTTTGTGTTCTCTAATTGTTTTTGTTCGTGGTTATTGAGATCACATTGGGATATATACCACATATTTAGTTTCAAAGAATTCCTCTTGGAAATAATCGGATAATCGGTGAAGTTCAGCCTTTAACTTAGATTCTTTTATTTCTTGTTGAAGGTCTCCTCCTTTAAGGTATAGAATACCGTTAGGAAGACCATTTTTATCCTTTTTTTCGAATTTATTTCGGATCCACGGTGTGAAATCTGCTAAACGTGTTACTGCTCTGGAAACAACGAAATCGTATTTGTAATCCAGTTCTTCGGCCCGGATATGGTCTGCTTCCACATTTTTGAGTCCTAGTGCTGTCGCGATTTCTCGAACAACTTTGATTTTTTTTCCGATAGAATCTACCAAATGAAAATTTACATCCGGAAAAAGTATCGCCAGCGGTATCCCAGGAAATCCACCACCAGTACCTACATCTAGTATCCTGGTGCCAGGTGTAAATTCATTTATAAATTTTGCAATTCCTAAAGAATGTAAAACATGGTGAAGATATAGACTATCAATATCCTTTCTAGAAATAACGTTAATTTGGTCATTCCAGAAGGGATATAGTTCAGCAAGTTGTGCAAATTGAATCTTCTGCCCATCGGTTAATTTGGGGAAATACTTGTAAATTATATCTACTGTAGGGTTCATTGATTTTAAGTTAATGTAACAGGTGATTGGGTGAAAATTATTTCCATGCTATTTCTTTTTTACCACGGTTTAATACACCATTGATACAAATGTAAAAATAATAAAACAGGTCCAGTAAAGGAAGCCACAGCAATAGATCTCCGACCCCTAGTTTTTTATATATATTATTGAAAATAATAAACTGACTAAGAAGTCTTAGCAAATACATCCCTGTGGGGATGAACCATAGGGTTGGATACATAAAGATGCAAATAACCGTCATCACGTAGAATAATAGTGCAGAAATCAGTTGCGTTGCTAACATACGTTTATGACCTCCTTTATAAAGCACGGATGCACCAGAATGCCTTGCTTTTTGCCTGTAGTAACTCTTCCAAGTTTCTTTAGGCCCAGAGTAAACGTGAGCATCGGGGTGAATTGCAAGATTGACGTTCTTGCGGTTTGCATTTTGATTAACGAACAAATCATCATCACCAGATTTGATATGCATGTGCTTGGTGAAACCTTTAGATTTAAAGAATAATGATTTTTTGTAGGCAAGATTTCTACCTACTGCCATGTATGCGTTTTTTTTTAGTGCGTAGGAGAGGTAACTCATCGCGGTATGAGTGGTTTCGAATCGGATTATTTTATTAAGGAATCCAGGGAGTTTAAAATATGGAGAATAGCCCAATATAATTTCTTTCTCGTCTCTGAATGCACCTGCCATTTCGCTTATCCATTTAGGCCCAGCGGGCTGACAGTCGGCATCGGTAAAAAGTAGATGTTCATGCCGGGCACCCTTTATTCCCATGGTTAGGGTGAATTTTTTGGAGTTTTTTAGTCTTATATGTTCTTTAATTTCAATTACTTTTAATTTATCAGGATAAGTATTGGCGAATTCTTTTAGAACCCATTTTGTATCATCGCTGGAACAGTCATTTACTACAATCACTTCATATTCGGGGTAATCTTGCTCCAAAATATCGGGTAAAAACTGACGTAAATTATCTTGTTCATTGAACGCTGAAATAATTATACTTATCGGCGGTTTATCGGGGTTTTCGTCATGGGATTTAATTCTATGCACGGCGAGCTTGCCATACGCGAAAAATATATAATAAAGTTGGACAAGCAATAATAAGCCTAGTATTCCCAAAGGGATATATGGTATATATGGAGATAATTGTTCTAGTTCTATCATATCGAGCTTCAAAGATAAGGTGTTATTTGAAGATATAAGGGAGAATTAGTTAAGTTTTATTAAGAAATCCATGTGTGCTCGTTTCCTTCTTTTTTTTATCCTATTTTTGCATTGATTTTAAAAGAGGGTACTAGTATTATATGAAATTTACGCTTCAAGCACAAGATAACGGTTCAAAAGCTCGTGTTGGGATTTTAGAGACTGCGCACGGGAATATTCAAACACCAATATTTATGCCCGTTGGTACAGCGGGTACTGTTAAGGCGGTTCATCAGCGTGAACTAATTGAGGATATACAAGCACAAATAATTCTAGGTAATACCTATCACTTGTATCTTCGCCCTGGGTTGGATGTATTGAATAAAGCTGGGGGCTTACATAAGTTTATCAACTGGGAACGACCAATCTTAACTGATTCTGGTGGTTACCAAGTGTATTCATTGACCGAGGTACGTAAAATAAGAGAAGAAGGTGTGACTTTTCGCTCGCATATTGATGGATCAAAACATTTGTTTACCCCTGAGAATGTTATGGATACCCAGCGTATAATTGGAGCTGATATCATTATGGCTTTCGATGAATGTACACCTTATCCTTGTGACTATAAGTATGCACGTCGATCTTTAGATATGACGCATCGTTGGCTTAAACGGTGTGTAGACCGTTTTGATAGCACTGATCCTTTGTATGGTTATGAACAGACATTATTCCCGATTGTGCAAGGGTCTGTGTATAAAGATTTACGCGAAAAATCGGCTGAAGTGATTGCCTCCTTCAATAGGGATGGTAATGCTATTGGCGGACTTTCTGTTGGTGAACCTGCGGAGGAAATGTATGCAATGACAGAGGTTGTTACTAATATACTTCCCGTTGATAAGCCACGCTATCTGATGGGAGTGGGAACCCCCGTTAATTTGTTGGAAAATATTGCATTAGGTATAGATATGTTTGATTGCGTTATGCCTACACGAAACGCAAGAAACGGGATGCTATTTACGCAGAATGGAATCATTAATATCAAAAATGAGAAATGGAAAACGGACTTCTCACCAATTGAAGCAGAAAGTGATCTTCTGGTGGATCAGTTACATACCAAGGCGTATTTACGGCATTTAATCAGATCCCAAGAGATATTGGGTGCACAAATTGCATCCCTACATAATCTTCATTTTTACCTGTGGTTGGTAACCCAGGCGCGGAATAAAATTATTGACGGAACTTTCTACGCGTGGAAAGAGAAAATGGTGAAAATATTGGGACAAAGATTGTAACTTCGGAAGCAACAGTACATATTACCAAAGAAGGTTATGAACATCATCGATCGTTATATTATTAAGAAATACCTCAGTACATTTATATTTACTGTGGGGATTTTCATTGTAATCATCGTCGTATTTGATGTATCTGAAAAGCTAGATGATTTTCTCAAGAACAAGGCGCCAATGTCGAAAGTATTTTTAGAATATTACGCATTAGGCAGTATTCCTTTTTTTCTGAATATGCTCACGCCCTTAATCAATTTTATCGCGGTAATATTTTTTACATCCAAAATGGCCGATCAAACAGAGGTCGTTCCGATATTAAGTGGTGGGATGAGTTTCAACCGTTTTCTTCGTCCTTATCTTTTTTCGGCAGGTATAATTTTTGCATTCACTTTCGTCTCAAATATTTGGATTATTCCATATACGAATAAGATTAAAGTTAACTTTGAAAATGTATATGTAAAACCTCAAAAAGTAAGTACTTCAACATTATCTACGCATATGCAAATTGATTCTAATACTTATGTGTATATAGATAATTTTGATACCAGGCGGAATATTGGTTATAATTTTTCGTTGGAAAAATTCGATGGAGATAGATTGACAGAAAAATTGATGGCCAGTCGGATAACCTGGGACTCTACAGCTACCAAATGGAAAATAGAGGATTATACGGTACGTTTGATTGATGGCTTAGATGAAAAAATGGAAAAGGGTACTTCGCGTGACACAACGCTTGACATGCTACCCCGTGATTTTGAAGTATATGATAATGTCTTCACGGCAATGGATACCAAAGAACTAAATCAAAGAATTCGAAAGGAAGAAACTCGAGGCACTGGGATGATGACCGATTTACTGTTAGAAAAGTATAAACGTTACATCGGACCTTTTTCGGCTTTTATACTGACTTTGATGGGAGTTTCTTTATCTTCAAAAAAAGTTCGTGGAGGAATTGGTCTTTCTTTGGGGGTTGGAATTGCGTTGAGCTTTACCTATCTCGTTCTTGTGCAGTTCTCGACTATGTTTTCTCTCAAGGGTGGTTTACCACCTCTTATAGCAATATTAATTCCAAATATATTGTTTCTGCTACTTGGCCTGTGGCTGAAATATAAAGCTCCTAAATAATCATGAATCTTCCTTCTCTTAATAAGAATGTTCTTATTTTACACCTTACTGTGTTAATATGGGGCTTCACTGGAATACTTGGTGAACTTATTTCGGTGTCTGCACTCCATTTAGTGTGGTATCGTGTACTTATAGCTGGACTGTCTTTATTTATTTACTTTATTATCATTGGGAAATCAGTTCATATTAGTAAGCAAAAGCTTATTCAAATTATTTTAGTTGGCGCAATTGTCGGTTTACACTGGGTGCTTTTCTTCCATGCGATTAAAATTTCGACCGTTTCAGTAACCTTGGTTACCCTTTCCTCGACTACACTTTTTACCTCAATACTTGAGCCGATTATTAATCGAAAAAGAATATCAAAGACGGATGTTGGGATTGGATTAGTAATCCTTTTTGGGATTTATTTGATATTTAAATTCGAATTTCAATATGTATGGGGGATTCTTTGCGGCCTATCATGTGCCCTGTTTGCCAGCATATTCTCCATTCTCAATGCACGGATGGTTAAACAGACTAGCGCCACGATCATTACATTTTATGAGATGCTAGGTGCTTTTCTATGTGTGTCACTAATTATGTTATTTACTGGTAAATTCGATGAAGCTATGTGGTTAGTAGGCACAGATTGGGCATATCTGTTACTACTTGGAGTTGTTTGTACTGCTGTTGCGTACGTGTTAGGTGTGGCGGTGATGAAAGAACTTACTGCATTCACGGTGGCATTAACTACTAATATGGAACCGGTGTATGGGATTCTATTGGCAATTTTAATTTTTGGACATAAGGAGACAATGAGTACAGGCTTTTATGTTGGTGCATCGATCGTTTTAGGTGCGGTTTTCTTGTACCCATATATTAAGACCAAGCTTGAGAACAAAGAACGATCATTGGTGAATCGGAAATTACACTAACCCGGATACTAAAAAACCCGGAATCTCTCCGGGTTTTGTAAGCACTAAATATAAAAATTAAGCGTATGAGACTGATTTATCTTTTCGTTCAAGCTCAGAATAACCCATAAGATATTCGTCGACCTTTCTTGCGCATTCACGACCTTCGGAGATGGCCCAAACCACAAGTGATTGACCACGGCGCATATCGCCCGCGACAAATACATTATCCAGTGAGGTTTTATATTCACCTTCTTTTGCATCAACATTTCCTCTATCCGTAAGTTTTACGCCTAATTGTTGCAGTAATCCATCATGTTGGGGGTGAAGAAAGCCCATTGCTAAGGTAACAAGCTGACAAGGTAATTCACGTTCCGAACCTTCGATCTCTTTGAATTTCATAGGTCTTCCTAAAGCATCTACTTCCCACTCTAGGTCTACAACCAATGCGGCTCGAACGTGTCCATTTTGGTCACCCAGAAACTCTTTTGTACTGATACTCCAATGCCGTTGGCAACCCTCTTCATGCGATGTAGTAGTTTTTAGCAACATAGGGTAGGTAGGCCATGGCATAGCTTCAGTGCGTTGTGTGGGCGGTTGAGGCATTAATTCAAATTGAGTTACACTTGCCGCACCATGACGGTTTGAAGTTCCAACGCAATCTGAGCCCGTATCTCCACCACCAATTACCAACACATCTTTTGATGCAGCGTGAATTTCCTCTGCGTCAATAGGTGAGTTGCCTACTCTTTTGTTTTGTTGTTTCAGGAATTCCATAGCGTAATGGACTCCTTTTAAATTTCGACCAGGAATAGGAAGGTCGCGAGGTATTGTAGATCCACCAGACAACACCACGGCATCATATTCTTTGAGTTCGCTAACAGGGATATTTACACCCACTTCCGAATTGGTTCGGAATTCAACTCCTGATTGTTCCATAACTTTAATACGACGATCGATTATCGTCTTGTCTAGTTTAAAGTCAGGAATACCATACCGTAAAAGCCCGCCCACTTTGTCATCTCGTTCGTATACTACTACATCATGACCAGCTGTGTTAAGTTGTGCAGCCGCTGCTAATCCCGCAGGTCCACCACCAACGATTGCAATCCGTTTACCTGTTTTTATAAACGATTGATTCGGCTTTACGAAATTGTTTTTGTAAGCGATTTCAATGATATGTTTTTCGATCTCTTCAATTGCTACAGGCGATTTGTTTATACCCAACACGCAAGCAGCCTCACATGGCGCTGGACAAATTCGACCCGTAAATTCTGGAAAGTTGTTGGTTGAAGAGAGAATCTGGTAAGCTTCTTCCCATCGTCCATCATACACAGCATCATTGAATTCTGGTATAACGTTCCCTAGTGGACATCCCGAATGACAAAAAGGGATTCCACAATTCATGCAGCGTGCTGCTTGATTATTTAATTGTTCTTCCGAATATGTTTGGACAAATTCCTGATAATTTTGTTTTCTATTTTCTACAGAGTCTTTCTGAGGAAGTGCTCTTTCAAAATCTAAAAATCCTGTTGGTTTTCCCATTATGTTTTCCTCCTCTAGATTAAGCTTCTATTAATTTTTTGCGCAATACATTTTTATATTCACGAGGGAATACTTTTATAAATTTACTTTTCTGCTGTGACCAATTTTCTAAAATGAAGTTGGCTCTTTCACTTTTAGTGAGGTTGACGTGCCTTTTCAATAGCGCAATTATTTCGGTTTCATCCTCTGCCTCTAACGGATCCAAATCGACCATTTCTTGGTTACAATTGTCACGAAAATCGCCAGCAATGTCATATATCCATGCAATACCACCACTCATTCCAGCCGCGAAATTTCGACCAGTTTGTCCTAATATTAAAGCACGACCGCCAGTCATATACTCACAGCCATGATCGCCAATTCCTTCGACAATAGCAGTAGCTCCTGAATTTCGTACAGCAAAACGTTCACCAGCCATACCATTTATAAATAGGTGGCCAGCAGTCGCGCCGTATAATGCTACATTTCCTATGATGATGTTTTCATGGGCAACTAGCGGACTATCAGCGGTAGGATAGATAGCAAGTTGCGCACCTGATAAACCTTTACCAACGTAATCGTTCGCTTCACCTTCTAACTCAAAAGACAGTCCTTTCGCGCCGAAAGCACCAAATGATTGTCCGGCTGAGCCATCAAATTTAAAATTAATGGTATTGTCGGGTAAACCCTCGGCTCCGAAGATTTTGGAAACTTCGTTTGACAGCATCGTTCCAATAGTCCGGTCTGTATTTTTAACTTTAAAGGTTCCAAATACCGGCAATTTCGATTCTAAAGCTGTTTTAGACTGGGTTAGCAAGCCCCAGTCAAGAATCATGCTTAAACCATGGTCCTGTTCTTGCGTGTTGTGTAGACTTTCTGAAGGTTCATTCCGAGCCACATAGAGTATTTTAGAAAAATCAACTTTGGAGGCCTTCCAATGATCTATATTTTCACGTTTCTTTAGGAATTGCGCGCGTCCGACCATTTCATTAATTGTACGAAACCCTAATTGTGCCATTGTTTCCCGAATTTCTTCAGCCAAGAACCGAAAGAGATTTACGATATCCTCGGGTTTTCCAGAAAATAGTTTTTGTAATTCTGGATCTTGTGTAGCTACGCCCACCGGACATGTATTTAAATGACATTTACGCATCATAATACATCCGCCCGCAATTAGCGCTGCAGTGGCAACTCCCCATTCTTCGGCGCCTAATAAAGTTGCGATGACAATATCTCTACCGGTCTTCATTTGACCGTCGGCTTGCAGGACAACACGACTACGAAGTTTGTTGTGCACCAATGTTTGGTGAGCTTCCGCTAATCCCAATTCCCATGGCAAACCTGCGTGTTTAATAGAACTTACCGGAGAAGCTCCTGTTCCTCCATCGAATCCTGCAATAAGGATAACGTCGGCATGCGCTTTAGCAACACCTGCGGCAATAGTTCCGACCCCTGCTTTCGATACTAATTTTACATTAATCCTCGCTTTTCGATTGGCATTTTTCAAATCGAAAATGAGCTGTGCTAGATCCTCGATAGAATATATATCATGATGCGGAGGAGGGGATATAAGCCCTACACCAGGAGTAGCATGACGAAGTCGTGCAATGAAGTCGTTTACTTTGTGTCCTGGTAATTGTCCCCCTTCTCCTGGCTTAGCGCCCTGAGCCATCTTAATTTGAATTTCATCAGCTTCAGTCAAGTAGTGGGATGTTACACCAAAACGTGCTGAGGCTACTTGTTTTATCGCAGAACGCATGGAATCGCCATTTGGTAACCGCTCAAAACGAGCGGGGTCCTCTCCACCTTCTCCCGTGTTACTTTTTGCACCAATACGGTTCATCGCAATAGCCAATGTGCTATGAGCTTCGGTCGATATAGATCCCATCGACATGGCTCCCGTGGCAAAGCGTTTCATTATATTTTCGATTGGTTCTACTTCTGTCAGCGGTACAGGTGTCCGATGTTTTGCAAAGTCGAGAAGTCCTCGAAGTGTATACATCCGTTCTTTCTGATTGTTTATAATCGAGGCATACTGTTTATACGACTCATAGTCAGCACCACGACAAGCTTTTTGAAGTAGATGCACAGTTTCAGGGCTCCACAAATGTCCCTCGCCTCGACGCTTCCATTGGTAAAGACCTCCTTCTGGTAGTAGTTTTTTCTCGTTACGAGACTCTCCGAAAGCGCGAAGATGTTTAGCTAGTGATTCTTTAGCAATATCGTCTAGAGTTAAACCACCGATACGAGATACCGAACCACAGAAGTATTTGTCAACAACTGATTTGTCAATACCAAGTACTTCAAAAATCTGAGCTCCATGATAAGATTGTAGCGTAGAGATACCCATTTTTGAAAATATTTTCAAAAGCCCGGCACATATCGCTTTTACATAATTCTTCTTTAAATCTTCCCATTCTAACTCGGTCTCAATTTGACCAAGCTCTTTCATGGTACGGATGGAAGCTAACGCCATATAAGGATTGATCGCCGTTGCACCAAACGCTAAAAGACAAGCGAAATGGTGTACTTCCCAAATGTCACCGGCCTCGACAACCAAACCAACGGCACCTCTGTTCCCTGTTTTTATTAAGTGATGGTGTACGGCGGATACCGCAAGAATCGATGGGATTGCCGCGTGTTGGGAATCAATTGCTCGGTCCGATAGGATGATTACTTCAAATCCATCACGCACCGCGTCATCGGCGTAGCGACATAGGCGTTCAATTCCAGCCTCCAAAGAACCTGGTTTACCGTCCGCTTTGAAGTATAATTGTAGCGTTTTTGCCTGAAATATTCCTGTGTCAATCGATCGAAGTTTCTCCAGTTCACTAGAGGTTAGTATAGGATGTTCTAGGGTAACACAATGACAGAATTTTTTATCTTCAATTAAAATGTTTCCTGCATTTCCAATGAATGTTGCTAAACTCATTACTAACCGTTCCCGAATAGGGTCTATTGGCGGATTAGTTACTTGGGCAAAGAATTGTTTGAAATAGCTTGAAAGGTGTTGAGGATGGTCTGACAAAATAGCTAATGGGACATCTGTTCCCATAGAGCCGATCGGTTCATACCCCGTTAAAGCCATCGGAGTCAGAATTGTCTCGAGGTCCTCTCTAGAGTATCCAAAGGATTGTTGGTATTTAAATACCGACTCCTTTTTTAAGTAGGTATAAGTCACGCGCGGAGTTTCTAACTCGTCCATACGGATCTTATAGCGATTGATCCAATCACCATAAGGCTGTTGGTTAATGAGTTCATTTTTTATCTCTTCATCGGAACGGATACATCCCTGTTGCATGTCAACTAAGAATATTTTTCCAGGCTGTTGGCGTCCTTTCTTGATTATTAAATTTTCCGGAATCGGTAGTGCACCGGCTTCAGAAGCAACAATCACTCTTTCGTCAGATGTAATGGCATAGCGCAGTGGACGTAAACCATTTCGGTCTAGTGTAGCCCCAATGATTTTGCCATCAGTGAAACAAAGTGCAGCTGGACCATCCCAAGGTTCCATTAATGTAGCATGATATTCATAAAATGCTTTTTTTAGTGGGTCCATTTGAGTGTTGCCATCCCAAGCTTCAGGTACAAGCATCAACATAACATGTGGTAGGCTCCGACCTGTATGTAATAATAGTTCCACGACATTATCTAAACATGCTGAATCGGATTGTCCACGGTCAACAACAGGTAATAATATCTCCATCTCCTCATCGGAAAAATATGGTGATGACAATGACCGTGCTCCAGCGTAAAACCAGTTTAAGTTACCCGTAAGGGTGTTAATTTCACCATTATGTGCGATATTACGAAACGGTTGTGCTAATGACCAAGAGGGGAAAGTGTTAGTAGAAAATCTAGAGTGGACAAGTCCAAATGCAGAAACAACACGTGGGTCATGAAGGTCTTCAAAGTAGGAACCTACTTGATAGGTTGTCAGTTGACCTTTATAAATTATTGTTTTACAAGATAAAGATACAATATATAGCGGTAATGGATATTCTTGATGTTCTTTTACTTTTTGAATTATCAAACGTCTTAAAACAAATAATTTGCGTTCAAAATCTTCTGTAGTTGAAACGCCATCTGGACGAGATACGAAGAATTGGATGATTTCTGGTTCTGCACTTAATGCCGTAACTCCGATTCCGTCTCGATTGACTGGTACATCTCGGAACCCTAGAAATTTCATACCACGATCCTCAGTAGCTTCGATAATAGCATTACGACACATGGCGTTTAATTCTTCCTCTTTCGGTAGAAATAACATACCGGTACCGTAATAGCCAGGCTCTTCTAGTTGAATACCAAGGTTAATACATTCTTCCCATAAAAATTCGTGCGGAAGTTGGATCATTATACCTGCACCATCGCCGCTCTCTGGGTCACAACCGCAAGCACCTCTATGCTCCATGTTTTCAAGCATAGTAAGAGCATCCTGTACTTGTTGATGTGATTTTTGTCCCTTGATGTGTGCCACAAAACCCACACCACAAGCGTCGTGTTCAAAGTCGGGATTATATAACCCTTGTTCCGGTAATCTTTCGTTTATCATCTTCTCCTCAAAATATTTGGTTGCTAATATACGAATAAAAAATGGTTTTTGTTATAAATATCATAAATTAAAATAGATAATGTTGTTTTATTAATAAATATAATGTGTTTTTTTATTGAAATTGTATTCTTTTTTGTTAGTATATGTTTACGGGGAATATCGTTCTCTGGTTCGCCTTAAGTAACGAATAAAGATGTGCGCAGTTTGTTTGTATTGCAAAGATGTAATGTTAGGTTTATTGTGCTATTGCGATATTTATTACTCGTAGCTTTGTTTAAATTGTGTTGTGGTATTAAGTAATATATGAACTTTGTATATTAGCGAGATCAATAAATTATCAAAAGCATTCCCTTTTATTATGAAAATCACTGATATAAAAATCTTTCGCTTGAGCATCCCAATGGAGCCCTTTGTTATTGCGACAGGGACGATGGATTACGC
>JAALOO010001471.1_pt1 | contig 15838 bp, 18 predicted proteins | sample 7257641 | NCBI WGS metagenome assembly JAALOO01 (sample SAMN14085613, study PRJNA598686) | mite metagenome | biome: ENVO:01001000; feature: ENVO:01001002; material: ENVO:01001226; isolation source: single female mite from University of Michigan culture on fish food culture... ...
AGTTGTCACAACTCTTTCCCAGAGGGCGCTTTGAAAAATTGTCGATGGCGAATTGATTTTAAGGACATTTGACAGTAATTTGCTGAAACGTAAAATCAGCGCCCAATTTGTGTTCAGTGTGCTCAGTTTTGATTCTAAAATTGATACTTGAGCTTTCTTTGCAACAAACTGAAATGTCACTATCTTTCTTTCAGGCTAATCTTATTCAGGAGCGGTAGCAGCAGCAGTTCTTTCTTCAAATCGGTGCAACTTTTTGTCTCTCTCTTTTTATGTATTTACCCGCCAAGAATGTCTGCACACAGCCTGTTTGAGTGCATACATGCACACAAGCTTTCTGTCACAGGACGCTTCGCCCGAAGCGCACGTTGACCTTAGAGAGCGAAAGCGAAAATGATAATAAAAGGAGCTTGCAAACTTCTAATCAGTCGTTCCTTTGCGTGCAGCTCAGTTGCTGCCGTTGCTGCTCCATGACCTCTTTGAGGGAGAGAAAGAGGAGGAGGAGGGGAAGAAAAAGAGGGGCTCACTTTCATTTTCCATTGCCAATGGCAAGTCCAGCTTACTCACCTCACTGACTGATAGTCGTGAAAAACGCTATTTCTCTCTCCCTAATTTGCATCGCCGCTCTTGCTCCTCGGGTAATTTAATTTAATACTACTCTTTTGGATGTCAGGACTGACTGAATGCAATAGAGAGGGAAATGGAGAGAGAAAGGGATTCAATTGTACGACAGTTGAAAAGAGTTGTCTGTCATTCAGTCTGTCTGTCTGTGTTCAATGTAGTTCCGATCGATCCAAGCACGGTGTCACCATCACCACTGCCACCAGCACTACCAGCAGCCAATGTCCGCTTATCGATGCTTGATCGAGCAAAGAGGAGAAAACGGAAAGAAAAGAGCAGACGTGGAAGTGGAAGACACTGGTGGTGGTGGTGGTCACACACTCAGTTCACACTGAATAGACGCGGAAGAGGTGAGCAAGGTAAGGAAGGGGAAAGTGAGGAAAGTGTCTGTGTGTGTAAAATGATTTCGATTCTCACAGACAAAGTAAAAAAGGAAGAAAAAAGTAACCGTTTTCCTCAAACTTTACTCTGCCCAATTGGAGAAAAGTGCGTGAGGGCCGTCTGTGAGCCATTGCCGGTGCCGTTGTTGTTGTTGTTCACCTCTAAACTGCCGTTGTTTCCTTTTCCTTTTTCTCCATTTTCAGCAGCGGCAGCAGTAGCCAAAGATCGACTTTTAGAGCCCTTTCCCCCGTTGATCAGCGGCATCAGGAGGACCTTCATCAGGTTGACATAGGGCGCCTCAAAGAGCAGGTAGAGGACGTAGGCGAGCACGGTCGCGTAGACGCAGTTGACGGTGCCGATGAAGATCTAGAACAAAGGGAGAGAAAACTGATTAAGGAAGTTTTAAATATTAAAATTACTTACAAAGCTCTCCACGGAGACGACCACCGGGTTTCGCAGCGAAAAGTAGTGGTGCCAGATAGGAATGGTGTGCACCAGGTAAATGGTGAAGGTAAGGCGGGAAAAGGGCTGGAGGAAATCGGCAGAGAGAAGGCGGCGGATGGGACCGGCCCGGCCGCAGGCGCACTCATAGCACAGCCAGAACATGCCCGCCGACCAGATGAGGCGGATGATGCCAAAGATGATCGCGGAAGGCAGCGGCTCGTGGACCGGCTCGGTGGAGGCGATGAAGGCCATCGAGACAAAGGGCAGCAGCAGCATCAGCGGGAAGACGGTCAGCCATAGTATCCAGCAGGTGGTCTAAGCAAATTAAGTTAAGAGAGATAGAGAGGAGGTAATTAGCATGTTTGTGTGCTTGTGTCTTTGTGTTCCATCTTAATTCACTTTCTTCTCTTTCTTTAATTGCCATGCTTTTCATTAAAACGATAGAGGGTTGCTAATTACTGCTGCTGCTGCTCTCAAGTGCACTCGAACGGATTTTAAAGAGAGAGCGCCTCGTCAATGTCATTCACACGTTTCTCGAAGTATATTAAGTACTCGTGGAGTACCGAATGTGACAGACTCTACTGCCTACTACAGAGTAGCGACAACTGTACGAGAAGCTACTGCTGCTGTTGACGACATTGCCGATCTGACAATCTACGTCATCAATAGATCTGTGTGCCACAGTGATCATCATCAGGTGAAATGCAATCTCAGTTCTTTGCTGTTTTTCCGATTGATTGGTGAGAAGGAAGAGGAGGAGGAGGTAGTAATGATAGTTTGTGTGTTAGCACACTTGATGAGATTACCTGAGTACCTCTCTCTTAAATTGATGGTGGCTGTAAATTAGCCTGAAAGACTTTCAGAAAGTTATTGTATTGTGCAATGTGCTTGGCGACTTTTGCAAAGAAGTGTTCAGTGTACTTGAGCATAAATTTTTAAGTACTGTTTACACTTTTTCTGTGAACAAAAAAAGTGGCTAAAAATAGCAATATCAACAACTGGCCGGTAAATTACTTTGACTTTTCTGAAAAATTTTTTTACTTCTACATATTTGCTAATTAGCAACGGCTTTTTCTGTTTAATTGAAATTAATTAAGTGTTCCCTGTTTCTCTGCTTACCGGTGAAATGTCCAGTGGTCGCTTTCGCAGAAAGAGCAGCCCCAGAATGACGCCGGCAAAGTAAGGGATAAAGTGGTTGTACGTGCCAAAGATGAACAGGCCCACCTTGTCCATTGGAAAGCTGGAAGGGAGGAAAGGGAGATGATGGAGAAAAACATAAATTCATTAAAAGCCATTTCGGTACTCACTGGTGAGTCGGGTGGAAGAAGATGGAGGGATTGGGGGAGTCGGCAATGCCCAGGAGGACGATGGCCACGGGGATGAGGAAGCCGGCGGCCATCATCGAGCCAATGTAGATACGGGTGAACCATCGGTGGCGGTAGAAGTAGATGACGGCAAAGAGGAGAATGTGCAGCTGAAAGTCCGCCCCCAGGTACCAGGTCATGACGTTGCACTGAGTTAATGAGAAAAGGAATGGTAAGCCTTTCATGACAACTGCAAATTTATGAGCATCCCTAATGCTAATTGAAGGTCCCTAACTTGCTAAACACTTGAATTGAAAATTTATAGGCTGTGTCTAATTCGCCGTAAAAGTGGTAATGAAAGTTTTGAGAAATAGCATTCTAAAAATAACCGCCGATTTCAAGCTAAAACCTCACACCTTACCATCTCTTTTGAGTGGTAGAAGTTGGTGATGAAAAGAAAGTTGGGCCACCAGTTGTTGTAGCACGGTTCTGTGATCAGACTGGTGAACTCCTCTACAAAGAGCGGTCCCGAGCCGAAAAGGGGCCAGATGAGCATAAAGCAGATCATGCCGAGAACGGGCGGGGCGAATCTGGAAACGAGGGGGAAAATATTATCCTAAAATCTCAAACACTTTCAGCCTTATACCTCATCCACCGCAGCAGAACGTAGCTGAAGAAGTTGATGGGATTCTTCTTGTAGACGGGCAGAATGGAGTAGATGGTGAGGGCGCCGCTGGTAAAGGTTGAAACCCCTTTTGTTAATTACCATATCTAAAAAAACAAAACTCACCTAATAATAAAGAACGTGCCCACCGCCAGGCTTCCGTTGGCGATCAGGTGGGAGGCAACGTTGGCGACCATCTCCGGTCGGTGGGCCAGTGACTGCACCGGCGAAACGCGATCCTCCAGCTCTAGAAAGGGGTGAAAGAGAAAGACGTGCGCGTAGATGACCCAGTAGATGCTGGCCACACGCAGGCCGTGGATGAACTTGAATTGGCGGCGGTGGGCGGCAGTCGGGTCCTTCACCGAGCGGTCCTGGACGATGCCGAAGAGGAGGCGGGAGTTGTCCACCAGGCTGAAGGCGGTCAGCAGCGACAGTGGAAGGCTCCGGGAAGAGGAGGAAGGAGAAGAAGAGGTAAGTGAAGAGGCGAGGGTGCCAAGCAGGGTGAGTAGGACGCTGACGATGACGATGGCGCTGGAAAAGATTTAGAAGATTAAATGGGGATAAAAACTTGAGAGTTGTGCTCGAACTTACATAGCCACCTTCTGTCCAAATCGCATCGGTGCCGGGTCAGACTTTGGCTCTTGACAGAGCCGCAGTCGGACGCGAAAATTGTCGAGAATCGTCTGCGGTAAAACTGATACAAAAACAATGCCATCCGTTTTGTTAATCTTATCACCTCTAAAACTTGTTCTTACCTGCAGGCACCGCCACCGCCAGCTCTGCCTCGCTGCAAGCGGACGGCAGACAGAGGCCATTGGCGAGGCCGGCAAAGTGGTCCCAGCTGGTGAGGAAGTTGATGTCATCGGCGAGCGGCTGAAAGCGGCTGCCGGTAAAGTTGACCAGTCGCATCGGCGTCGGCGACCGAAACTCGAGGACGCAGTAGCGGCCGCCGGGGCCGCCCACCGCCGACTCGGCCACTCGCCGGCACTGGTCGTAGTTGCCCGGCTCCCAGAGCGACCCGGCGAGGATTCCCGAGGGTAAGTGGCCATTGGCGTCCCACACTGAAAACGATTGGGAATACGATTGATAAGTTTTTGATGCGGTTTTTACGTTTTTCAGAACTCCCAAAACTTCCAAAACAAACAAAAGAAGAGCACTCACTTTGGAAGCTCCACTGCTGCTCGAGGGGCCGCTCAAAGTAGACGGACAGGGCGGCGGAACATCGCTCGCTGATGTTCCCACCGGTACCTCCAAAACCAAACTCATCAGCAACCGCTCTCCACCGGGCCCCAAATTGCCAACTTCCGCTCACCGTCGACTCGAGTCGGGCGAGAATGTCCATCCACTGGCGACTGTACTGCACCGGGTCCTTCCTGGGGTCGTCGACATTTCGAACTTTGGGCGACAGTTCATCATCACCGGCGGCAGCAACGACATTGTTTTCAGCACTGGTTGTGCCAAAAACAGTGACCAGAAACAACAGCAGAGAAAGTAGGAAGGTAAACAGTCGCATACTTTTCGTGTTTTGCTGCTGCAGAAGTTGTTGACTAAAAAAGAAAACTAGGCTGCAACAGCAACAGCGACCAAGAGTGGACTTACAAAAAAGGTGTTTTTCTCAGAAAGCTCGAAACTCAACCATCGGCAGCACATCTTTCTTTCAAAGTGCCTCAATCTCCCTTACATCTCCTCAAAGGTTGCCACTAAAAGTATTGCCACTTTTTAGAAAACGAAATCCTTCGTTCAATTGTGGTTAGGATTTGATCGAATTTGAAAAAAACAACCAAATCAAAGGTACTCCCTTTCTGTTTTGTTGTGGTGGTAATGCACTGTACAAGGCCCCTTCTTGTTTTCTACCGAAATTATTTTGCCTCATTTTTAAGGAAAAACAGCTGAAAACTCCCTGATTTGTTTTCCCGCTAAAAGGTTTTCTCATTTGTTTTTGAAAAATTCCTTTTCCGAAAAAATCGAATTGGCTAAAATTCTGGAACACTTGGCACTCAACAATTAACAACAGCCATATTTAAACAAGATATGACACACAAAGATTTGGCATTCTCGTAAGCTAGCCTAGAAAACCATCACTAACTAAAGACTACATCCAAGCAGCTCTCTCTCTCCCTCATTCAAGTTCGTCAGGCAAGAGAAGATGCAACAGCCAACTCCTGAAAACGATGTCCCAAACGATGTCACCGTCACCGCCGTCCTCTCCGGCTCGCCGGTCTCCCAGGACACCGTCCTCAAGCAGCTGACGGTCCAGGATGAGCTGGATGAGGTTTGGGCCGGTCTGCGGCAGACAGTCTGGGCCACAGTGGCCCTGGCGGTGGTCAGCCTCTCGCTGGCCGCCCTGCTCGCCTATCAGTGGGGGGAACAGCAGCAGTGACTGGGCACCACACAAGCAAGTCTCTTTTAGTCCATTTTTAGTGCATTTTACTACTGCAGTCCTTAACACTACAGTACGCTGATGTTTGTTGGTAGTGAATCAAAACTCCTTTTTCTTCTCCCTTCCTTTCCTTCCCCTGTTCTATTTGGGCAGCCGCTTGATCCACCTCAGCTCCGTGCTCAGCCACAGCGCCACGGACAGCGTGGTGAGGGCGCCGGCCTGGTGAGCCGCGGCCAGCTCTGTAGGTACCGCCCAAAGGAGGGTGCAGACGCCCAGGGTGGCCTGGGTGAGCACTGTCGCTGCCAGCAGGTGCGAGGCGATCCGGGCGCGTCGGGGCAGCGGAAGTCGCAACGAGTAGGCCCAGGCGCCGAGGATGAAGAGGGCGGTGGCCTCCGCCAGGTGCCGGTGGTTGAACTGCACCGTGGTGGCGTTCTCAAAGGCGTTCCGCCAGAGAGGCGTCGCTCGGATGAGGTCTGAGGGTATCCAGCGGTCGGCCATCATCGGCCAGGTGTTGTAGAGGAGGCCGGCGTCGAGGCCGGCAACGAAGGCGCCGCTGAGGGCGGTGACGAAGACCAGCAGTTTGCTGGTGCCGGCGAGGCGTTTCAGGCGCAGTAGGCCGGCGGAGGGAGCGGGTAAAGAGGCGGGCGGAGGAGCGGGGACCAGGGCGGTGAGGGCGTTCCAGAAGAGCAGCGAGTAGAAGGCCATGGCCGTGCCGAGGTGGGCGGCGAGGCGGTACTGAGAGACGCGTGGCTGGTGGCCGCTGGTCAGCTGCGACTCCTCCAGGCCGCTCTTCACCATGTACCAGCCGAGGGCGCCCTGGAAGGCGAGCAGCGAGCCGAATATGACTGTGCGCACCTTCAGACCGCGGTTGAACCAGCCGCGGGCCCTGATGTCAAAAGAAGATGGTAAGTAAATAAATGAATTCCAACAACGTAAAATAGAACTCACCAGAAAGCGGCCATAGGCAGAAAGTAGACGGCGCCGATGGTGCGACCGAGCGTCCGGTGGGCGTACTCCATGTACCAGATGAACTTAAACTGCTCCAGGGTGATTTCGCGGTTCTTCATCTGCCACTCCGGGAACTGCTGGTACTTCTCGAACTCGGCCTGCCAGGCGTCACGGTCCCTTGGGGGCACCTCCTTGAAGGGATGCCAGTCGACCATGCTGAGGCCTGATTCGGTGAGGCGGGTCAGGCCGCCGATGCAGACGGTGGCGAAGGTGAGGCCGGCACAACCGGCCAGCCAGTAGCCGATGATCTTTGTCCGCTTAAGGGCCTCTGCATCGGAGACTGTAGCAGCTTCAGAAGCGGCCAGTCGTCGAAATAGAATGTTCTGCAGGGGTGATGGTCTTTGAGGAAGAGGATTTCGAAGTGCATTTCGAAACAGCTGACCACCACTGCCGCCGCCGGAATGGAGTGCACGCTGAGTTGGGGCCAGGAGGTGCTGTCGCAGCTGACAGCAGCCTAAACGCTGAAGCTGCGTCAAGAGCATCATTGTGTCGACTTTGAGGATAACAAATAGTTCTTGAAAAAGTTCTTAGTTCGGTAGTGACGCAACAACTTGATCCACGCCGTCAAATTATCTTCGGCACATGTCAATGCGTTGTTTTGCTTCTTCACCAGACGCCCGAATTTCGTGCCACTGCTACTGATGTTTTAAAAACCTTTAGTGTTCAGAAAAACAGGTTGAAGAGGGGTGTTATCGTCCAAAAATGGGGAGCTAGCAGATGCCGTTACTATATAGCAGAAGAGTAAAAACTGGAGGTGTCGCTCTGCCCAAAAAAGTGGTCTGTTTGCTTACGTTTTGCTGCTGCTTTGACCTTTTGCCTTTTACATCGATCCTCTTCGCTTCTTCTTCAGCTTGGTGATATCTCTCTTGGTGATCAGAGAAGGTGAGTACCTGATGGCCTAGATTAGTAGTGGACTATCGTTTTAAAGCTCTCGTTTCCACCCCCAGAGATAACCGGTTCTGACTGGAGAAAAAGAAGTGAAGAGGAGGAGGGGAAGAAAACGACTGCTGTACAGTAGCAGCCGCCACCACAGAAGTAGGCCTCGACTTTTGGCGATCACGTAGAAGAAGTGAAAGTTATTCGCCTGTTCTCATCTGCTTCTGCTTCAAGTTCTACTGTTCAATGTGACACGTCTGCCACCACCACCGCCGTCGCTTCTGCTCTAAACACGCACAGACGACAATCGAGAAAGAAGAAGAGGAGGAAGCTAAAGCTAAAGAGCAAGGCCAACACTTGAAGAGCACCACCAGCGTTCAGTATCATCTTCTCGCTTCGTGTTCTCTTTCTTTCTTTTTCAACATCGGAATTGCACTTGACATTGCAGCAGCCACTGCAGCCGCAGCAGCCACTGACAGATTAAATCAAATCGAAGCCTGCGTTGGTGTTAGCAGCAGCAGCAGCAAAGTTCACCCAGCATTGTCAACGGCAACCAAAGAAAGAGAGAAGAGACCCATTATCATCGACGGCTCTGATAACTTCGAAGACACACTGGGCAAAGATCTGTCAATAATAGCAGCAGCAGGAAAGTGTGTGCTCTAATCGCCAGCGAGAGCAAGTGTCCGCGCCGTGTCACCTCATCCTCTCTCTCTCTCTCTCTCTCTCTCTCTCGTTTTCTCACTCCAATCCTCGTCGATCCTGTGTGTTGTACTTCAAACAAGAAAGTATCCCCTCGGTCTGCTCACCTCATCGCAGTGTACTTTCTACTTCTTTTTCTTGTACTTTTTACACTGCACTGCATCACCACCACCATCACCACCACCGCAGCCACAAAGGTAAGCGCACACAAGTGGAAAGTTTTGTTTTGCTAATTTATACTCTTGGTAGTGTCCTCCTTTTGCTGCCGTTCAAGGAAGAGCCCATCAGCAGCAGCAGTAGTGATCACTGTACCATCGAGTTTGATCACCCTTTTTACCTTCTTCACCCTTCATCAACAACAACAGTCAACAAACAAAGATGTCTCAACAACAGCAGCAGCCGAAACAGATTCCCAACTATGTCAAGTTCCTCTTTGGCGGCACGGCCGGGTAAGCAGCAATAGCTTCATTTCGAAATGACTACTTACACGTTGATTTTTATACCAAACCAGAATGGCAGCCACCTGCTTTGTGCAGCCGCTTGACCTGGTGAAGAATCGCATGCAGCTCAGCGGTAAGTGGTCTTAAGATCATAGAAATTCTCCTTAGAGTTTCTAAAATTGAACCTCTTTTTTTCGATGTAGGAGCCGGCGGCGCCGCGAAGGAGCACAAGACCAGCTTCCACGTGCTGCGCGCCGTCATCAAGAACGAGGGCGTCTTTGCCCTCTACAACGGCCTCTCGGCGGGCCTCCTCCGCCAGGCCTCCTACACCACCGTCCGCATGGGCGTCTACACGTCGCTCTTTGACAAGGTGACGCGCGAGTACTACGACGGCAAGCCGCCCGGTTTCTTCGCCAAGGCAGGCATCGGCATGACCGCCGGCGCTGTCGGCGCCTTCTTCGGCACGCCCGCCGAGGTGTCGCTCATTCGGATGACCTCCGACGGGCGGCTGCCGCCGGCGGAACGCCGCGGCTACAAGAACGTCTTTGACGCTCTGCTGCGCATCACCCGCGAGGAGGGCGTTCTGACCCTGTGGCGCGGCTGCATTCCCACCATTGGCCGGGCTATGGTGGTCAATGCGGCTCAGTTGGCCTCGTATTCGCAGGCGAAGCAGATGCTCCTCTCCACAGCCTACTTTAACGATAACATTGCCTGTCACTTCTGGGCGTCGATGATCTCGGGGCTGATCACGACGGCGGCGTCGATGCCGGTCGATATTGGTGAGTAGATTTGGGGGTGATTTGATTTGTTTACAATCGATGATGTAATCTTGTCTTTTTTCCAGCCAAAACGCGCATTCAGAACATGAAGACGATTGATGGAAAGCCAGAGTACAAGGGCGCATTTGTAAGTGATTGAAGCAACAGGTGAAATGTGTGTTCTAAATGGCTAACTGTTCTATTTCTATTTCCACCCACCCCACCTCCTTTCAGGACGTCCTCGGCAAGGTCATCCGAAATGAGGGTCTCTTTGCGCTGTGGAAGGGCTTCACGCCGTACTACGCCCGTCTGGGGCCGCACACCGTGCTCACCTTCATCTTCCTCGAGCAGATGAACAAGTCCTATCGGCTGTACGTGCTCAAAGATAGCAGCGGCGGCGGTGGACTGTAAAGAAGAGCAGTGTTGATGGTGTTGAAGAACGGCAGAAGCAGCAGCAAATGATAATAGGTCACAATTTGACCGTTTCGCCTGAACCAAGAAGGAGAAAAGTAGTCCAAGTTTAAGATGTCCAAAGAAGACACACAGTCGTCCAGTTTTTCTTTACCTTTATTGATGAGCTTTCTCACTGGCGTTTTTTCACCCTTGAAGCTCTGCTCTTGCTGTTGCCGTTGCCGCTCTTTTCTGCTCTTGTCATCACCTTTGACCGTTTTTAGCTTGAAAAACTCATCGTTTTAGCATGCTCTCGTTACTCGTCGTTAAAGATTTTATTTTTTATTTTACCGTTATTGCTTTTCCCCCGCTCTCCTCCTCTCCCAACTCTATTCAGTGTTTTATGCCGTTGTTAGGTTGTCAACAGGCACACACACACAGTCGGCGCTCATTAAAGAAACAACGGACAATCATAATCACAAACACTTGAACGAGACAAAATGTGTGCATATAAAAGACTCGCACTTTTCTAGTTTACCGTTTTCAATGTGTTCATATGTCAGTTCTAGTTCTTCAACTTTTCATCATGTTCACATCACAGCTTTTTATCATTTTCTTAACGTTTTCTTGGTCAGCCGTTGACGGAGGCAGTAGTAGTAACAGTATCGTCGGTCCTCGTCGAATTCGAACCTCCTTCGCCATGGAGCCCGACTTCACGCGAGCCTACTACGTTGGTGGTGGAGGTGGTCATTCTACTGCTTCAAATGCCATTGAAAACAGCAGCAATCAGTACTCGGATCAACAGGGAAACTACGGCGAACTGGCACCAACAGCTCCGCTAATTGAAGATCATCCTTCGAATTACCATCATCGTCCTCAACAGCAACAGTATCAGCAGCCACAGCAGAAAAGTTATCAGCCGCAGAACTCTTATCAATCTCCATCATCATCATCATCTGCTGGCTGTCGAAAGAAGAATGCGGAAAATGGCTACCATTACGGTGGTGGTGGTGGTGGTGAAAAGTGTGATGGAAAAGGCTCCCTGGAGGAGTGCATCCACTGTCACATGCGACCTGCGGAGGCAAAGCGTTTCACCAAGTGTCAGCAGTACTTTCGAGAGGGACTCAACAACGCCACTGGCGTCGCTGGTGGAGGAGCAGGAGGTGGTGGTGGTGGTGGTTCTGGTGATAAAGTTGACAAAGGTGATAACGGAACTTTGGCTGTTGAAGAAGGAAGTGGTGGTGGTGGTCCTGGCGAGGATGGCGCCCTGGTCACCTGCTGCCACCTGAGCCGTTTCATGCGCTGCGCCGCACCGCTGGTGATGCGCGCCTGCCAACACTGCGCCCTGGCCGCCTTTGTCCGCCAGTACCGGCCCCACCTGGAGCTCTGTCACCTGGTCACCACCATTCAGTGTCCGCTTGCGGATGGCCGATTTATGGATGAACTTTGAGGGTGAAGAAAAAATGTGGAGTGAGGTGATTTTAAAGTAATGGTCAATAAACGATGTTGATAAAGAGGTGGTGATAAAAGGATGTGCTGATTAGAGGATGTTGGTGGTGAAGATTTTATCTGTCAATCAAAGCTGGTCAAAAAAGGTTTCGATTTCTAAATAGCCAGTTTCGTCATCGCTCTTTTCCTGCAAAGCGCTACCTAGTAACAGTAGCTGAAGTTAGAGGCGAAAAAGTAAATGTTTTCTTTTCTTGTTTTTCTTCTCTCGCTACTGTTTTTGCCTTTGCCAGTTTTGACGGCCGCCGCTGCTGCGCTTCTCAACCGGTCTCTTGTTGCTCTCTTATCTACTCTTCACCAAGTGCCCCCGTTCTTCGGCCAATGATTTCTTTTTGAGCAAGCAATCACAGAAGGAGGAGGAGGAGGTTGTGGTAACATCACCAGTATTTTCTTCGACGGTACGTACTTAAACTGTAAAACTTCGCACTCCTATCTTCAACCTTTTTTTCTTCTTGCACCGACAGATTTCCACTGCTTTGCCCTTCAGCATCAGCAGCAGCAGCAGTGCCACATCACTGGAAGCCTGTCGTCATCTACCATCATAAATAGAGCTTATCTTCTGTACTAGGTATCTAGGCACACACAGACACACACTGGTGATATCTAGTGCTTCATCTAAAAACGGCAATTTACGAGATTATAGCAGTATTTGGTGTTGCTGACGCTAGTTTATAGCCTGCCGCCTCATTCTTGGATCCTTTAATGTTCAGACACAGTGTTTCAGGCCTGCTTCGCAAACTTGACTGCCTCGGAAAGACACCACCTTCTTCTGGTCGGCTTCAACTTCAGCTTCGAATTCAGCTTCACCTTCAACTATCCTCTGCCAAAATGGCTACCAGCACCACCGTCACCACCAACAGTATCACCCCAAACAATGCACCAACAACCCCAAAGTGCACCCACGTCCTCTTTGACTTTGACGGAACGCTGGTCAACAGCATCGACCGCATCATCGAGGTGGTAGACCAGCTAATTCAGCGAGAGAATCCCAGTCTACGCATCACCGAGAAGATTAAAGGTTCGAAGGTTCAGCCAAATGTTTCTAAATGCGCCCTTTCTAAATCATCCCTTCCCTCCCCCTTACGACCAAACAGACTACATCCCCAACCTCACCTCCTTCCAGAACCTGGTGACGCTGATGAACACCGAGCTACCAAACTTTTCCCTCGACCCTGATGAGACGGCGCTGTACATTGGCCGGGAGGCCCGTTCAGGCCTGAAACTCCTTCCAGGAGTGGAACGCCTCGTCAAGCACCTCCACCGCCACCACATTCCCATGGCAGTGGCCACCGGCGCCGGCAGAGAAAACTACGCCTACGGCGTGGCCAACTTTCCCGACTTCTTCGCCACCTACATCAGCCACGCCGTCTGCGCCTACGATGACCCGGAGGTGGAGCGACGGAAGCCGGCCCCCGATTGTTACCTGGTGGCGGCCCGCCGCTTTGCCACGCCCCCGGCGGACATGTCCGCGGTGGTCGTCTTCGAGGACTCGATCACCGGACTGAAGGGCGCCCTGGCCTGTGGTGGCCAGGCGGTCTTCGTCTCCAGCTGGGCGGCGATGTTCACCGAGGAGACGAGGCCGCTGCGGGAACGGGCCGCCCTGGTCATTGACAATCTGGAGCAGTTTAAGCCGGAGGATTTCGGGCTGCCTCCATATGAGCAGGAGGAGGACTAGAGCTTGTGAAGGAGATTGTGATAAGGAGGAGGAGGAGGAGGAGGAGGAGAATCTTATCTATCTGTAATAACACTTCTTAAAGTAGTGCGGTAAAACACAGCTCACCGTGAAGGACGACAGTAAAAAAGTGCCTACGAAATAGCTCAATGAATGGGAGCCGTTGATGCGCGCGGCAGCTTCAACTTTCAGTGCTTTTGTGGTTGTATTTTTTTTCTTCTCCTTATCAGCAACAGCTTACACAACCACTACACTGACAAGGGCTACTGTACAGGCGATTGAGTTTCGGTGGTGGAAAATAGAACCGGTGCTGATGCTGCTGCTGCTGCTTATCACCACCTCAAAGACAATTTAGTTTGGTACGGTGGTGCTGCTGTACTGAAACAGGAGCAAACAGTAAAGTAAAAGCAGCAACAGCTCTTAGGCTTTTTAACGATTGCAGCTGCAACAAAAACTTGGCGTCATTTTTTCTTTTCAACCACCTAAAACTGTTGACAAGCATGTTCAACAAAATTGAACTTCCTCCAGTCACCCACGTCATCTTCGACTGCGACGGAACGCTGGTCAACTCCATTGAACGGGGCATCGATGTCGTCGACGGGATCATCCGTCGCACCAATCCTGCTCTCGCCATCAACGACCGAATTCGAGGTTCGTTTTGGAAGTTTCTTTTTCTAAAACTTTTTTAACCCTCTTTTCTCTCCTTCACAGACTTCATCCCCAACCTTCCTTCCCTTCGCGCTCTTGTAGAACTTATCAACTCTGAACTCTCACTCTCCCTCGACCCACTCGAAACCAGTCAACTGATCTCCGACGAAGCGCGCAAGGACGTCGTCCTGCTGCCCGGCGTCCACCGCCTTCTTCGCCACCTCAAGGCACACCACATTCCCATGGCCGTGTGCACCGGCGGAAGTTTGGCCCAGTACCAGTACTGTGTCTCTCATCTTCCTATGTCTTTTACCTCGGAGAACTACTTCAGCCACATCGTGGCCGGAGATGACCCGGAGCTGACGCCCGACACGAGAAAGCCTCATCCTCGGCCTTTCACCCTAGCTGCCCAACGCTTCAACCCGCCCCCTAAAGACGGAATGAACGGCGTTCTGCTCTTTGAAGACTCGATACTCGGCCTGCGAAGCGCCGTAGAATCTGGTGGGCGAACGGTCTTTGTCAGCAAGTGGCGGTCAATGTTTACCGCGGAGAATCGCCCACTGATCGACCGGGCCGCACTCGTCCTCGACACTCTGGAGCACTTTAAGCCGGAGGCGTTTGGCCTGCCTCCCTACGATTCCGAAGAAGCAGAAGAAGATGAAGAAGATGAAAAAAATAAAGGAAATTAAAGGTAAGTGGTAACCACACACACACGCATGTACACAAGTGTAACACAGCCCAAATTGAAGTGGAAACAGAGGCGGAAAAGAGAAAGTAAGCAGTAAAAGACAAAAGTAAGACAGTGCTGCTGCTGCTGCTGCTGATGCTGAAAACCCTCCAAACACCAAAGGATCACTCCTTCTTGGACGTCTTCTCCTTCTTGGACGCCTTTTCCGCCTTCTCCGCCTTCTCCGCCGCCTGGTAGACCATGGCGCTGGTGAGGCGAATCAGGTGGCCGCCGCTGTTCAGGTACTTGCGACTGGCGCCGCTGTTGACCTTATTGACGAAGATCATCACTGCGAGGAGCAGAGTGGCGAGGAGGAAGCCGACGCCCAGCTGCATCGTCGCCAGGTACTGGGTGTTGTCCTCGTTCAACAGGCGACAGTAGACGGTGTTCTCGCTGGTGATGTTCCCGGTGAAGGTGACGAGGATCTTGGGCACCAGCTCCACTGTTCCATTTACTTCTGCTCCCTTGCCCTCGGGGTAGGAGAGCTTGTACACCTCGAGGTAGTCGAGTTTGCTCAGGTACATCGTGTCCTCGTAGATGTAGCCGTTCTTCAGCATGACGATAGGAAAGCGGGCGGCGAGGAAGTTGGTTGTGATCGGAAGCAGCTCATTAATCTTCTCATCAGTGAGGCGGTCCTTGCGCTCGAGGAACCACGACTTGGTGGTGTTGGCAAAGCTGCACGCCTCCTGCGGGTAGATGACGTACTGGGCGTGGCGAAAGGCCAGCGGCCCCTTCTCCTGTTCGTAGCGGGAGATTGTATAAAGGCGAGTCCGGCCATCCGCAGGCGAGAGGTAGGAGCGGACGTGGAAGAAGAACCGCTCTCCGCTGATGACCCGGTCGAGGGCGTACTGCACCGTCCCGTTCATCTCGGTGGCGTTGTCGCCGAAGAAGGCGTTGAAGCCGAAGACGAAGACGCCCGGCGGCGCCTCGTAGTGACCGCCGCGGGCGTCCTCGTGGCGCCGGTTCCTGATCACCTGCTGCGTGTGCCAAATCTGGCTGCAGCAGCGGGGGATGTCCTGCAGGTTGCTGCCGACGATGAATAGCTCCCAGTCCTGGTCCAGCTCCAGCACCAGCGTCGCGTAGTTGTAGTTGAGGATGCGGTAGGCGCGGTAGAAGTTGTTCGGCAGCTGGTTCGACAGGTCGAAGGGACTGAGGCCGTAGCTGGCGTTGAAGGGCGGGTGGCCGAGCGGGACGGCAAAGAAGGCCCCGGCCGCGAAGATGTACAGCGTGCTGTGGGCGACGCCGAATGCGTGGATGCGGTAGCGAAGGTCGTGCGCGAAGAAGTGCGAGTTGTTGTTGCTGATCTGGGGGGGGGGGGGGGGA
>JAALOO010001472.1_pt1 | contig 15834 bp, 14 predicted proteins | sample 7257641 | NCBI WGS metagenome assembly JAALOO01 (sample SAMN14085613, study PRJNA598686) | mite metagenome | biome: ENVO:01001000; feature: ENVO:01001002; material: ENVO:01001226; isolation source: single female mite from University of Michigan culture on fish food culture... ...
GTTATTTTTGTCAAATATCGAAAAGTATGGATACTCCTAAAATAGCATTTATCACAGGTATAACAGGGCAGGATGGCGCTTATCTTGCAGAGTTTCTTTTGAAGAAAGGATATATTGTTCATGGACTGAAGAGACGTTCATCGATGTTTAATACGGATAGAATTGATCACTTATATCAAGATCCGCATGTGAATAAACGTAATTTTATTCTTCACTACGGTGATCTAACTGACTCTTCCAATTTGATACGTATCATACAAGAGATACAACCGGATGAAATATACAACCTCGCCGCACAGTCGCACGTTAAAGTAAGTTTTGATACACCAGAATATACAGCGAATGCAGATGGTATTGGAGCATTAAGAATATTGGATGCGGTGCGTTTGTTGAATTTGGTAAACAAGACGCGTATCTACCAAGCTTCTACCTCGGAACTCTATGGACTGGTACAGGAGGTTCCTCAAAGCGAACGCACCCCGTTTTATCCCCGTAGTCCATATGCTGTTGCCAAAATGTATGGGTATTGGATCACTGTGAACTACCGTGAGGCTTACCATATGTATGCATGTAACGGAATACTTTTTAATCATGAAAGTCCTGTTCGTGGAGAAACATTTGTGACACGCAAAATCACAAGGGGCGTTGCAAAGATAGTATTAGGTCTACAAGATAAACTGTACTTAGGGAACCTGTCTGCACAACGTGATTGGGGACATGCTAAAGATTATGTAGAGGCGATGTGGCTTATTCTTCAACAAGACAAAGCCGAAGATTTTGTGATAGCAACAGGGATCACAACTGCTGTTCGTGAATTTGTTAGAATGGCTTTTGCGGAGGTCGGGGTAGAAATAGAGTTCAGCGGTAAAGACGAACATGAAAAGGGTGTAATTATTGATTTTGATGGGGATTTATTGGCTGAATTAAATATTCCAGTAGAAAATATTAAACTTGGCCAAACAGTAGTCAAGGTGGATTCCGCTTATTATCGGCCAACAGAGGTTGATCTATTGATTGGTGATCCAAGTAAAGCAAATACTCAATTAGGGTGGACTCCTAAATATAATTTGGCAAGTCTTGTTAAAGAGATGGTATATAGTGATTTACAACTTATGCGTAAAGAAGAATATTTACGACAAGGGGGCTTTAAAGTCATGAATTATTTTGAGTAAAAAACATTATTAATAATGTGTTAGTTGGAATAGTTTTTGCAGACCTAACATATTGTTAATATTTAAGTTGCCTTAAGGTAACCGAGAAGAAGATCATAATGCAAGAATTACAAGAATTAGAAGATATAGAAAAGGACGGTTCCTACGATTCCCAGACGAATAGCAAGGAAGAACTTTCCAAAAAAAATAACTCCAAAATTTACTTTTTCATTATTGCGATCGCCGCATTGCTTGCGACGAATGTGTATTTTTATGTTAAATTTAAATCTTCTGGTGAGAAGCTATACACGATGGCAATTCAAAAGCAAGATTTACAGATTGAAATTGATCGTATTGAAGCGGAATTGGATAATCTAGTTTCCCTAAAAAGCGAGAATCCTGACGGCGTATTAGAAGCATCTGAAAGCCGTGCACGAGAGATTATAAAGAGCTTGCGTGCTAAACTTGAAAATCAAACGATAACGGAGGCCGATATTACTTCCGCTCGGCGTGAAGTGGCCGTACTTAAAGGAGATGTTTCGGATCTTCGTATAGATCTGCATGAGCTAAAAGTCAAAAATGACCTTTTAAAGAGAGAAAATAGCGATTTAGCAAATCAAATAACATATGTAGATCAGCAGGTAAATACACTCTCCCAAGAAAATAATGTGCTAAAGGATCAGGTTGTAGCAGCTTCAGCATTAAAAGTATCAAACATTCAAGTTAATGGGGTTTCTATTTCTAAAAGTGGAAAAATTGGTGTGGAAACCAAAACACGGAAGGTTGATGAGCTCCAAATTTTATTTTCAATAGCGGATAATACATTGGCTAAGATGGGGTCGAAAGAAGTTTTCGTACGAATTATCGACCCGGTGGGTAATTTATTCGGCAATGCGGATAATATTTTTTATGTACACGGAGAGAAATTGCAGTATACATTTAAAGATCATATTAAATTCACGAATAAAGGGGAGGAATACCAGTTTATGTGGCCGTTAAATAAATTTCAAAAAGGTGCCTATACAGTTTTATTGTATAATGAAAATGCTATTATGGGTAGGGCTGGACTTGTATTAAAATAGAGTTCCTGTCTTAGTTCAACAATAGTGAAACTTCTAGTATAAAATTAATTTCACAGCGCCTCTTCTTTTAAAACGCTGCGCATAGAACCTTTTTCAAGACTGCCCTCCTGTATAGATTTCTCTCCAGTAGACTTAGTAGGCGGTGTCATGAGGTAACCTAGAATCCATAGATCTTGTATTAGCCATTTTAGTTAAGTTCGGAATCTTGGTAAAGTGATAATAAATGTTGTGCCGACATTGGCTTTCGTGATGAATCTTATTCGACCCCCAATTCCTGTTACAGTTTGTTTTACAAATGCTAAACCTAATCCAGTACCTGAACTTTTTGTCGTGAAATTTGGCTTAAAAATGTTTGGAATAACTTCCTCCGCGATACCATACCCATTGTCATCAATTCGGATAACGATCCATTGATCATCTTTGTAATTCAAATTAATGTCGATCCGCACCTTTTTTCTACCCGTACTTGCCTCGATAGCATTTTTGAATAAATTATTAAACGATCGTAATACCTGATCACGATCCCCAAGGATAAAAACTTCTTTATCATTAGTATTATTAGTCAGTAAAATACTTGTATGGGTGGAACTGTTGAAAAGATTCATCGCTGTTAGGATCTCTTCTACCAAATTTATTTTTGTCAAATTCGTTTCAGGGAGTTTTGCAAATGCGGAAAACTCCGTTGCAATCTTCGATAGACTGTCGATCTGTTCTATAATGGATTCGGAAACTTTATGAAAACGTTCTGTAAACCTAGGATCACCTGCATTGTAGGTTCGTACGAGCTGTTGAATTCCAAGTTTCATCGGGGTTAGAGGATTTTTGATCTCATGCGCAACCTGCTTGGCCATCTCTCGCCACGCTTTCTCTCGCTCTGCATCGCGGAGCTGTTTAGCACTTTCCTCCAGTTTAACAAGCATGTAATTGTATTCTTTAATCAACATACCTATTTCATCATTTCGTTCCCAATAGAGTGGTTCGTTGATCTTATTTGAAAGCTGGGTTTCTGCAAGTTTCTGGCGCACGATATCCAACGGTTGGGTGATTTTGCGGGATAGTGCTACCGCAATAAATCCAAAAAGAATGATAATAAATGTATATATATTTAATATTGTATTTAGGAGTAAGTTTTTACTTGCCATGGCGTCCTTTTCCGTCGTATAGTACGGAATATTGATATAAGCCATTGTTTTATATTCTTCATCTTTTAAACTGGCATAGGTGGATGCAAACTTAAAGTTCGAGATACTTTCCTGTTCATAAGCCTCTGATTTTCGTAATATGGCGAGTTTATTTAATGCGGTAGGGTTGATGTAATTTGAAATTAATTTCAAATCGAAGATTCGTGGTTGAGAGGAATATAAAAGTTTACCGCTACGATTGTAGAGATTGAAGTTAGTCATCGTCGAGGGTGCCATATCTTTCAGCATATCCACCATTTTGGTATCTAGTCCTTCCTTTACTGTACCCAAGTGATTTTCTATTCTTTTTGTGATTTCAGAAATTTCGCGCATTCGACTAATCGTAGTTGATTCTTCAATTTGGCGATTGATACTAATAAAGGCGATTGCTCCAGAGATAAATATACCAAGTAATACTGATAGTATAACCAATGCTTGAATTCGTGTACTATACTGTGTATTATTAAAAAGTATGCGGAAATGATAGCGTATACGTTTCCACTGGAATGATTTGTCGGAAATCGTTTTTATTAAGTAGTTTGTAGAATTGAATATCCCAAAGAAAACAAGTAGAACGATAAATATTATGGATCCTAATGCAAGGAATTCCCAAAGAGTCGTTTTTTGTTTACTGAGAATGATTGATGTATAGGGATCCGGTTTATAGCCTAAGTGAATATAGTTGTCATTTTCTTTAATTTCGGTGTATTGCTCGACTTCACTATTTGTAGATAGCTCTTTTTCAGGATAGCTGAAAGCACCGTATTGAGTCACTAGGCTACCGCCTTTATATAGTGCATAGGAATTATCACGGAAGGTTTCTAACTGCCAACTTGGGTTTTGATTATCAGAGAGGATTTCTGGGTACGGAAGTAAGGTGCTATATGATTGATTTTTTAGATTAATATATATATGATACCGTTTATCTGGGTCGTTTTCATATGGGACTGAGATGTGCGTAATATACTCATGGGTTCCTAGCTCACTACGTAATCGATAGAAATTACTGGTTAAGGGAATTTTTACCGCACTTTTAATTACGTTTTCGCGAAACTGAGCGGCTTTGTTTACGGTATAATTTTCTAAGGGCGTTCCCTCATTGTTGTAATAGTATGCTTCAAAGTCAAATTTGGACAGGTAGCCACTTAAATAACTTGTTTTTATATAGTCGGTAATATAAGCTACATTTTGACTACTGTCGTTCAAGTTGATTAATTTTTCGAGACGGTTGTCATCAATAATATTTTTTTCTAGCTCGATAAAAAGGGAGACCGCATTCATATCGTCTTCAGCCAGCAGGTGTGAAATCGCTAGCTTCATAGTTTCGGTTTTCTTTATGCGATTATAATGATTGTACGCGATCACAGAAATACTTGAAATCAAGAGAATCGTGGATATAAATACCGATAGTTGGTAAGGCGTAGAGTCGTTGTACGTTTTGTATGTCCTAAGAAAGATAAGTATTCCAAAGAAAATGCAGAAGAAGACATTTAAGCCTATAAAAGTAAATACGATGAGCGAAACGATTAGGCAAATTAACTCTATATTCAGTATTAAGGTAATATCCTTGAGAAAATATCTTATCATTTCTAAAACACCGTCTATATATAATATTATTGCAGTGACGTTGAAACAAAATAATAGTATACAAACCCAACCGTAGAAACCTAGATCAAGAATCTTAGTGAAATCCTGTTCGTATAATGGAGAATGCGTCAGCAGCGTACCTAAAAAGTAATACATGAACTGGGCAGTTACATATATTGAAATTACCCCGATTATGGAAAGAATTACAGGAGCATAACCTTTATTAAGGAATGCGGGGAGGGTTAACTTATTTTGTATTATTTTTATAAAACAAATCAACCAAAATATGGATGCTGTCGTTGTTAAGTATGACCAGATATTGGGTAGGAATTCATTATAAGCGTAATATTTAGGGTCAAAAAGTTCTAAGCTAGAGTGTATTGATAGCCAATTGGATTTTAGGTCAATATAACGAACGAGAATAAGGGCTGCCAAAAAGAGGAGGACGGCAAGCCAAGGACTACCGTTTTTTACAATATGTAAGCAGATGCTGTTGACAAGTATTAAAAAACATACCATCGCGGCCACCCAGCAGATGAATTGCAGCGTAATATATATATTGTCCTTTTTACCATCAATTAATTTTACTGAAAATAGATAGCTTTGGTCTTTACTATATATATTTCGAATATTTTTATCGTCATTATACTGTGCAATTTCAATATTATTGACGTCGATATTTGGTAGGAAACTGTTTTTAAGGAACCTATTTGGGTTTTGAAAATTGTCTCTGATGGGCACCAAAGCGAGAACAGAAATCCCGTGATTAAGTTCTTGTTTACGTACAAGGAAAGATCTGTTCTCTGATTGCAGGTACGATGTTTGTCTGCGTAGCCCCACATCGGTCACAGGAACATACACATTTGTTGACCAATGTACTATTTGATTGTCGCGGAAAATATAAAAGTAAATGTTTTCCTTCGCTAATTCATGGCTGATCGTGGAAACTTGGACCGGGTAGTTGTCAACATTCTGAAATGTTTTGCTGACAAGTGTATCACTTAAGACGTCTTCTATCCGATCTTCGAACTCATGGATCTTTGAGGTTAACCTACGCTCGTCTAATGAAAGTATATCCTCATTGGTAATTGTAAAATGAATAGTTATCGCAGTACCGACCAAGGACAAAGTTAAAATTAAGAGAAGAAATCTAATCTTGGTAAGCATTTAAGTTCCATTTCGTGAACTGTAAATATAAAAAAAGTCCCTGCTATTTAATAATAACAGGGACGCTAAATTTATTGCGAAATATTATGTCTTACTGTACGTGGACGTCTTCTTCACGGAAGAATTTCGCCGTCAGATATTCACGATTCATTCTTGCGATATTTGATAGTTTAATGCCTTTCGGACACTCCGCTTCACAAGCGCCTGTATTTGTACAGTTACCGAATCCTTCGGCATCCATCTGATCTACCATTGCCTGAGCTCGCTCGTAACGTTCGGTTTGTCCTTGCGGTAATAAAGCAAACTGTGAAATTTTTGCTGAAACGAATAGCATTGCTGATGCGTTCTTACACGCTGCAACACATGCTCCACAACCGATACATGTTGCTGATTCGAATGCCTCGTCTGCAACACGTTTTGGTATTGCGATTTCATTCGCATCAGGTACACCACCTGTATTTACATTTACATAACCTCCAGCCTGTTGGATACGATCAAATGCCGTACGATCTACTGCTAAATCTTTTAATACAGGGAACGCCGCTGCTCTCCATGGCTCGATCACAATAGTTTGACCATTGTGAAATGAACGCATGTGTAATTGACAGGTTGTGATTCCATATTTAGGCCCATGAGGACGTCCATTGATTACTAATGAACACATTCCACAAATACCTTCGCGACAGTCATGGTCAAAGTAAATTGGGTCTTCACCTTTGCGGGTTAAATCCTCATTCACTACATCAAGCATCTCTAAGAAAGACATATCATCAGCAATGTCGTTCGCTTGAACAGTCACGAATTGACCTTTTGTTTTATCATTTTTTTGACGCCAAATTTTAAGCGTTAAATTCATATGTTGTGCCATGATAATATTGTTAAGCATGGAAAAAGAGAAGAGTTAAAAGAATTCTCTTTTTGCCCACTATTTATAACTTCTTTGTGTTAATTTGACGTTTTCGAATACCAATTCTTCTTTATGTAGAGCTTCTTCTTGATTCTCGCCTGTAAATTCCCATGCGGATACAAAAGTAAAGTTGTCATCGTCTCGTTTTGCTTCTCCTTCTTCCGTTTGTGATTCAAGACGGAAGTGGCCGCCACATGATTCAGCGCGATTCAAGGCATCATCGACCATTAACTCTCCAAGTTCAATGAAATCTGCAACACGTCCCGCTTTTTCTAACGACATATTTAGTTCTTCATTATCACCAAGAACTTTAGCATTACTCCAGAATTCTTGCTTCAACTCTTTAATAAGTCCTTTGGCTTTTGTTAAGCCTTCGGCAGTACGAGCCATTCCGCAATATTCCCACATGATTTTTCCCAACTCTTTGTGAATATCGTCAACAGTTTTCGTTCCCTTCAAAGCCAGTAATGTGTTGACTTTGTTCTCAACTTCTTTGCGCGTTTGCTCAAATGCAGGGTTGGTCTTATCCACAGGGGCAAACGAACCAATTTTAGCAAGATAGTCACCCACAGTGTAAGGAATTACAAAGTATCCATCGGATAAGCCTTGCATCAATGCGGATGCACCGAGACGATTCGCACCGTGATCAGAGAAGTTACATTCTCCCAAAGCGTAAAGACCAGGTACTGTAGTCATTAAGTTGTAATCAACCCAAATACCACCCATAGTGTAGTGGACTGCAGGATAGATACGCATTGGTTGTTCATACGGGTTTTCATCGGTAATTTGATAATACATATCGAACAGGTTACCATATTTTGCAGCGACAGTGTCTTTACCAAGACGTCCAATTGCCTCAGCAAAATCTAGAAATACTGCAACGCCTGTTTTTCCAACACCCCGTCCGTCATCAACCATCTCTTTTGCATTACGAGAAGCAACGTCACGTGGTACAAGGTTACCAAATGAAGGGTATTTTCTTTCTAGGAAGTAATCTCTATCAGCTTCTTGAATGTCAGAAGGTTTTAGCTCGCCTTTACGCAATTTAGCCGACATTTCCTGTGTTTTAGGAACCCAAACACGACCGTCATTACGTAGTGATTCTGACATCAACGTAAGTTTTGATTGATGATCACCTGTTACTGGAATACAAGTTGGGTGAATTTGAGTGTAACAAGGGTTCGCGAAGAATGCACCACGTTTGTGAGCTCTCCATGCCGCTGTTACGTTACAGCCCATCGCATTAGTTGATAAGAAGAAAACATTTCCATAACCACCAGTACAAAGTAATACAGCGTGACCTTCATGAGATTCTATCTTTCCACTTACTAGATCGCGTGTGATGATACCACGTGCATGACCATCGATTTTAACTAGGTCTAACATCTCGTGGCGCGTATATGAAGTCACTTTTCCTTTTTGAATTTGGCGGTTCAAAGCAGAGTAAGCCCCTAACAATAATTGTTGTCCAGTTTGCCCACGTGCGTAGAATGTACGGGATACTTGAGCTCCCCCAAATGAACGATTATCTAGTAGACCTCCGTATTCACGAGCGAAAGGTACGCCTTGCGCCACACACTGATCAATAATATTGACTGATACTTCAGCTAAACGGTAAACGTTTGCTTCGCGAGCACGATAGTCACCACCTTTAATAGTATCATAAAATAGACGGAAAACAGAATCTCCGTCGTTCTGATAATTTTTTGCTGCATTGATACCTCCTTGAGCGGCAATGGAGTGGGCACGACGAGGAGAATCTTGATAACAGAAAGTTTTTACATTGTAACCTAGTTCGGCCAAAGATGCCGCGGCTGAAGCTCCAGCTAATCCTGTTCCAACTACGATAATTGTGAATTTACGTTTGTTGGCCGGGTTAACTAGCTTCATGTCAAATTTATGTTTTGACCATTTTTCGGCTAATGGGCCTGCAGGTACTTTTGAATCTAACATATTTAAATACTTTATATTTAACAGATATGTTTATATATCTTAAATATTATTTAACGAAATAAAAATATAACGGCATTAATGCGAATAACACAGGGATGATTACACCAAATACCCATACACCTAAAAATTCAATGATAGGTACATACTTTTTGTGCGATACACCCAGGGTCTGGAAAGCAGACTTAAACCCGTGGATAAGGTGAAATGCAAGAGCCGCCATAGCAATTACATATAAAATTACTAGTCCAATATTGTCAAATGCGAAATCTACTTGTTTGTAAAGGTCGCGCGCTTTAACAATTTCTACATTGTTTTCTACGGTCTTCTGAAAATCATTGAAATCAGCTGCTTGAATTTCTTGAGCGGCAGTAGCACCGGTTGCAAGGTCTGTTCGGTACTCTATGTAAGGAACCTGATCATTGTGGTATTTCCACCAAAAGTTTTGTAAGTGTGTAACGATAAACACGAGGATAATTGTTCCTAAAATTCCCATGTTACGTGAGTTCCACTTGCTGTTCGCTTTACCATCGTATTGTGCGTAACCTATCGGACGCGCAGCCTTGTTTTTCGATGACAAGATGATTGCATAAATAGCGTGAATAATAATAGAAGCATAGAGTAGGTAAGAAACTACTTTTATTGGTGTAAAATGCGTCATAAAATACGCATAATTGTTGAAAGCGTAACCTGCGTCATCTTTAAATAATTGCAAGTTACCAATCAAGTGAACTACCAGGAACGTACATAAAAAAATCCCCGTTAAGCTCATGACTAGCTTTCTTCCTAAGGAAGAACTTAATGCTGGCTTTGAATTACTCATTATCCTTAATGTTTATATTAATTTCGCAAATCTATCCATTTGTTAACACAATTCTGACAATAGGAAAGAAAAACGAATAATTTAGAATTATTCTAATCAAAAAGGGCTGCAACTAATAAAATCAGTGCAGCCCAGCATATTTTTACATTACGCCTTTAGGCGTGTTTTTTTATCTTATAAGAACGCAAAACCGACGCCGACAGTCCACATACGTATCTTCTGATTATAGTCTGGTGAGTCATTTAAATCACTTAAACCATGTTCGTATCTTAGATCAACAGTGAATTTGCTAATGTCAGCCCCGATGCCACCTATTATCCCAGTGGAAGTTTTCTTATATCTATCCCAATCTGTTGCTGTTGTAAAGCTAACTTTTCCGTCTTGCGCAAACGAAAATACGGGACCAGCTTGGATCCTGACGCCTATTGGACCTAAACCTATTTTAGTGCCTAGCAACACTGGTACGTCGAAACTTTTGAATGTTGCGTCTCCTTCTTGACCTTCAGTTTCAACACCAACTTTTTTACTTGCAAAATAAGCTTCAGGCTGAACGTGGAATCCTGCAACACCTACACGTCCCCATAAACCTAATTGGTAGCCAGTTTTCGTATCAGAATTGAATACTTTTCCTTCAGAACTTAAGCTTGAGAACCCTAATGCTCCTTTTACACCAAATTTAATGCTTGGTAATAGTTGTGCCTGCGCAGCGCTTATTGCAACAACCAAGCAAATTAAAGTAAGTAGAGATTTTTTCATGTGAAAAATATTTGTTTATTTTATTAAATTACAATATTAACGTATTTATTTCAATTATTGATACATGAGCATACTTAAAATATCAGCAGAGGATTGGGAGACACTCAAAATTAAGTTGAGTAGAAAGTACAATCACCTTACTGAGGAAGACCTTCTGTATACCGAAGGGCAGGAGGAAGACCTATTCCATAGATTAGAGCGTAGATTGCACAGAAATCGACAATACGTTTTGTTTACTCTTTCTAAAGAATTAGCAAATTTACAATCTAATAGTCTGTAATTCATGGTGAGTGAGATTTCATGGGAAGATTTTCAGTCGATAGATATACGAGTGGGAACGATTAAACAAGTTGATGATTTTCCAAAAGCACGGAAACCTGCTTATCAATTATATATAGATTTTGGGGAGGATATTGGGATTTTAAAATCAAGCGCACAAATTACATATCATTACAGTAAGCAAGATCTTATTGGAAAACAAGTTGTTGCGGTAGTTAATTTTCCCAAAAAGCAAATTGCAAATTTTATGTCAGAGTGTTTGGTTACTGGGTTTGCAGATCAGGCGGGCAACATAATACTGACGACGGTTGCCGGCCAGGTGCCCAACGGATCAAAGTTAATTTAATATGCGTATTTATCAATTTGGTGAAGAAAATACACCGATTAGCGACGAAGTGTTTATGCGGGAAGCTCTGAAACTTGCCAACATAGCTTTTGAGCAGGATGAGGTACCTATTGGTGCTGTCATTGTCAGCCAAGGTAAGATTATTGGGAAAGGATATAATCTAACAGAACGACTAAATGATGTCACAGCGCATGCTGAAATGCAGGCGTTCACTGCTGCTTCAAGTTTTATGGGAGGGAAGTATTTAAAAGATTGTACATTGTATGTAACTGTCGAGCCCTGTGTAATGTGTGCTGGCGCTTCGTACTGGACACAGATAGCTAAGGTAGTGTATGGAGCAGCTGATGAGAAAAGGGGGGCCTCCAGACATGGTAATTTATATCATCCAAAAACCGTTGTAGTAGGAGGGGTCTTGGAAGATTTGTGTAGTACGCTGGTAAAATCATTTTTTCGTAATAAAAGGTAAGGAATTATGAATATTCATCGTCGGTTAAAACATAAGGTGCTTTGAATTTGTTATATTCGTACTATTAATAATACTTAGTATCAAAAAATAATAATATTATGGCATTTGAATTAGAAGCATTACCATACGCAGCGGATGCGTTGGAACCACACATTGACAAAGATACAATGGAGATCCACCATGATCGCCATCACCAAGCGTATGTAGACAACTTAAATAAAGCTATTGCTGGTACAGATGCAGAAGGTTTGTCTTTGGAAGAAATTAACAAAAATATTTCAAAGTACGCTGCTGGGGTGCGTAATAATGGTGGCGGCCACTTTAATCATAAATTATTTTGGTCTATTTTAGGACCTGATGCAGGTGGAGAACCAACTGGCGAACTAGCTGATGCTATCAATGCAACATTTGGTTCATTCAGTGAATTGAAAACGCAGTTGCAAAATGCTGGTGCAACGCGGTTCGGTTCAGGTTGGTCTTGGTTAATCGTTAAAGCAAATGGAGAATTAGCGGTGACCTCTACCCCAAATCAAGACAATCCATTGATGGACGTTGCGGAAGTGCAAGGTACCCCAATTTTAGGAATCGACGTTTGGGAGCATGCTTATTATTTAAAGTATCAAAATAAACGTCCTGCGTATTTAGAAGCTGTCTTTAACGTTATCAACTGGGATGCAGTTGCAAAACGTTTCCAGGAAGCGAAATAATTTGAATTAACAGAAATACGAGCAGGCGGTGATTTTAAAATTATCGCCTGTTTTGTTTAATAGTTGTTAGAATGATCAGGAAAATATATGCCTTTATTTTTTATGGCCTATTCAGCGTCGTAACGATTACAGCCTGCGCTCAAGAGCAGCATAAATCCGAGCAATCATTTGCTCCTGAATATATAAAACCTACGTCAAATGCGATGGTGACTTTTGGTGCGGGTTGCTTTTGGTGCGTCGAGGCTCAGTTCAATCTGCTTGATGGCGTGGATACCGTACTCTCTGGGTACTCAGGAGGCAAAACAGAAAATCCAAGCTACGAGCAAGTGTCTTCTGGGCGTACGGGATATGCAGAGGTTGTTAACATACAGTATGATTCCACTAAAATAAGTTTTGACGAATTGCTAGAAGCATTTTTTTTAGCCCATGATCCAACGCAATTAAATAGACAAGGTAATGATGTCGGTTCGCAATATCGCTCCGTCATATTTGCCCATACGGCAATGCAAAAACAGAAAAGTATCTATTATATTGATCAGTTGGAACGTGCACATGTTTATGATCATCCAATTGTGACATCAGTGATGGACTTTACGAAGTTTTATCTTGCAGAAGATTATCATCAACAATATTATCAAAACAATAAAGATGCACCTTATTGTTCTTTTGTTATTCAACCCAAAATGGAAAAGTTCAAAAAGATATTCAAAGATAAAGTTAAAGTTTCATCGCTTAAAAATTAATACCTATTACAGAGGTTATTTAAATAGAAGCGCCGTTTCACTTAGTGAAACGGCGCTTCTGTAATTCTGATTAATATGAACTATTCGCCCGCTAAAGCAGCTTTCTCATCAAGTGCAGTTCCGTCTACTTCTGCTCTAATTTTTACTTCTAACTCGTCGCTTAAATCTGGATTATCTAGTAATAATGATTTGACTGCGTCACGACCTTGACCAAGCTTTGTGTCTCCGTAGCTAAACCATGAACCTGATTTTTTAACGATTCCATATTCTACACCTAAATCGATAATTTCACCAACTTTCGATATTCCCTGACCAAACATGATATCAAACTCTGCAATTCGGAAAGGTGGGGCAACTTTATTTTTAACAATTTTTACTTTTACGCGGTTTCCAGATACTTCATCTGAGTCTTTAATCTGTGAAGTACGACGTATATCTAAACGTACGGACGCATAAAATTTTAATGCATTACCACCAGTTGTCGTTTCTGGATTACCAAACATTACGCCGATCTTTTCCCGTAATTGATTGATGAAAATACAACAACAGTTAGTTTTTGAAATGGTTCCTGTCAGTTTTCGTAACGCTTGTGACATCAACCGAGCCTGAAGTCCCATTTTAGAGTCACCCATTTCTCCTTCAATTTCACCCTTTGGTACCAGTGCGGCAACGGAGTCGATAACAATTACGTCAATAGCACCTGAACGAATTAAATTGTCGGCAATCTCTAGACCTTGTTCGCCGTTATCCGGTTGAGAGATCAGTAGATTCTCTACGTCAACCCCTAGTTTTTGTGCATAATATTTATCAAAAGCATGTTCGGCATCGATGATCGCAGCTATTCCTCCCTTTTTTTGAGCTTCAGCAACAATATGTGTAGCTAGAGTCGTCTTACCTGAAGATTCGGGGCCATATATTTCTATGACACGCCCTTTAGGTACTCCACCAATTCCTAAGGCAATATCTAAACCAAGTGAACCTGTCGATATTGACTCGATCGGCTCGACTGCCGTATCTCCTAGTTTCATTATAGCACCTTTGCCATAAGATTTTTCAAGTTTATCTAAAGTTAGTTGTAATGCTTTTAGTTTATCAGAGTTGCTCATCTTTTTAGTATTTATCAATCAAAAATAGGGTAAATATTTTTTAAGTGCAAATTTATTTTGCTAATTATGTTAGATTATTTGGTTTCTTTCCGCAGATATGTAGTCTCGAAATATTTACAAAAATAGGTGATTGGACATTCTTGACATTTAGGTGCTCGAGCAACGCAAATATATCGACCGTGTAGAATGAGCCAGTGGTGTGCCATGGCTATGGTATCCTCTGGTAGGTATTTTACCAACTGTTTTTCTACAGCTAGCGGTGTTGTTGCTCTAGTAGTGAGTCCTAGCCTATTACTCACACGGAAAACGTGGGTATCAACTGCCATTGCCGGCTTATTATATATGACCGACGATATTACATTTGCCGTCTTTCTACCGACCCCAGGGAGCTTGATTAGATCTTCTATTTTTTCTGGTACGATTCCATTAAAATCACTAATAAGTTTTTTCGCCATGCCTACCAAATGCTTCGCCTTATTGTTTGGATAGCTGACAGATCGAATATAAGTGAATACTTCCTCGGACGAGCTGGCGGCTAACGATTCGGCTTCTGGGAACCGTTTGAATAAAGGTGGGGTTACTAGATTGATTCGTTTATCAGTACATTGAGCGGATAGTATAACAGCAACTAATAGCTCATAGGGAGAAGTGTAATTTAACTCCGTTTGAGCGTCTGGGTTATGGGTGGAAAAGTAGGTGACAAATTCTCGATATCTCTCTTTCTTTAACATGTACCAAAGATATTCAAAAACGGCATTAAAAAACAAAGTCTCTACTTTTTGTTTAGAGACTTTGTCGAGTTACTTTATTAAGCTTTTCGAGAAATTTAAAATGTTCTCAATTACCCTAGGATCTGGTTCTTTTACTAATTTATTGAAACTATTCTTTAGCATTTCTTCGAATAATTCATCTGTCTTACCAACCATAGTGTCTTGGGCTTTACTTAATTCAGTATCATGTTCTTTTGTAGTAAAGTATTCAACCATACGCGTTTTGTTTTAGTGATTACTTATAAAACGCAAGATAGAATTTTATATTATATTAAATTTAACATTTTTTCACTTTTTTATTCCAATATAGCGTTCTGCTTCTTCAATCGCTGCTTTCGCATTTACGATACCTCCTGATACACTTATTTCATCGAGATATACTTTTTTTGGCGCGTCATCCCCCTTAATTTTTACTTTCTCATCAACTTTTGTCACGGACTTCATGATAATGTCTTTAACTTCTTTTGCAGTGAGTTCTGGGTAATAGGAACGGATTAAAGCTGCCAATCCGGCTACTACTGGTGAGGCCATGCTTGTTCCGTCTTGTTCTTTGTAAGTTGAACCAGGCATTGTTGAGTTTATTTTTACTCCCGGCGCAAAGACATCAACTGATTTATAACCATAATTAGAAAATGTAGCTAAAAGATCATCGTCTAATCCGGAGGAAGTCGCGCCGACAGTAATCCAATTATCCACCTCACCTGTAATAGCACCCAAGCTATCTGTGAAGTACTTCATCGGATAATTTTGTGTCACATCGTTATTTTCTGAATCATTACCCGCAGCGTGCACCAAGAGTACATCTTTTTCTTG
>JAALOO010001473.1_pt1 | contig 15828 bp, 5 predicted proteins | sample 7257641 | NCBI WGS metagenome assembly JAALOO01 (sample SAMN14085613, study PRJNA598686) | mite metagenome | biome: ENVO:01001000; feature: ENVO:01001002; material: ENVO:01001226; isolation source: single female mite from University of Michigan culture on fish food culture... ...
AGAGAGAGAGAGAGAGAGAGAGAGAGAGAGAGAGAGAGAGAGAGAGAGAAAGCTAAACTGAACAGAAACAAAAGACAGACAACCAGACAAACAGACAAACAAAGAAACAGAAAGACCGTAGTGGACAGAAGTGAAACTTGGTGAAGACAGTGGCAGGATGATGGTGCCAACAGGGCGCACCATTGTGCACCTCGAGTTTAGACGTGCGCGCACGGCAAGTCAAGACAAGTGGGCATTAGTGGCCGGCAGTGCCTTGGTCTGGGGCGATAAATCATTTCTAATATATTCATTAATCAGAATACATGCCTCCACCATGCCCGGCTTGAGACAAAGAGTAATGACGGTTCAGACAGCAGGAGCAGCAAAAGAGAAAATGAGAGCCAGCAGAAAGTGAGCATCGAGGAATAGTAGCCCGGAGAGCAAAGGAAAGAGAGAGCCAAACAAACCGAACATTGGTGACAATTGATTGCATCTGGCACCGGGCACATTGAGAATACTGCTCAAATGAGTTAATTCCTCTACGATAAATCCTTCCATTAGGTGCACGGTGGCCTGCGTGGAGCCATTGCCTACATACTCATATTCATGCTGGTGCAGAAGGAACAAAGCCAACAGCAGAAGGGCGCCAAAAATGTCATTGCCACCGGACGAGTGGCAGGAGCAGGCACGGCCAAGGCTGCTGCCGGTGCTGGCGGACCCTGGTACGGGCACTCATTTTCCGTCGACGCCGTGCACTACAACCACTACAATCGCACGGCTGAAAATTGGACGCCAAGACCGGCGATTCAACTGCTGCAAACGACCACACTGTGCGTAATTCTGGTGACGGTGTTTATAATGGTAAGAACTGGGAGAGGAACTTCGGTAACGGTGGAAGAAGGGTAGAAGAAGGGCTGCCGACGGTGGTGGTGGTGATGGTGCTAGGCGAGTTGCGTGCATAAACAGACAAAAATTGGCCAATTGGCGGATTGATCGATGGACGGCGCAAATGACTTTGCCCAGACGTACGCAGACACACACACACACACGCCAACAATCGGTATGCTCAATCATTCTCCTGAAGCTAATCTGCCTGTCTGCTTTTCTCTCCTTCTCTCCTTGTCTCCACACACTTTCATTCATTTCATCCACTACTACACACATTGTTGTGTGCGTTGGTTGTTTGGCGGTAATAAACACCACCACCACCACCATCACCACCGCCGTACAGGGGAGCACCACCAAACCGTTGCTCAAATATTTGCAAATTAAACGAGAACTGGGCAATCATCATACCAGCATATTCAGCCAACTTAACGACCAGGTGAATGGAGTGTGCTGTTTTTTATATATCTTAGTTTTTAGGCCATTACACAAAGTGTTAGCCTCTGCAGACGTGTACAGCAAGAAAAGTAGGCAATTCATGTTGGAATAATATATATTAAAATGCCTTTTTCTTTCTTACCTCATGTGGTGCATCACAGATGTTCGACGATACAAGTGAGTTCATCAGGCGAATTGTCAGCGACAAGCCCAGTCAATCGTGTTTCTACGTAAGTTTATATTTTTTTCTGTTTAATTGCAAAACGCCTTATTAATGAAAGTAGACACTGTCAGACTTGTTTGCTTCATGTTAGCCAGCTGCCCTATACAATTAGCGCATCAGTTTGAGAATGTGATGGAGTAAGCAAAAAATATCAATTTACTACAGCGCAGAGTGCAAGTGTTGCAAAAGTAAAAACATCGCCTGATGATGTGGCAAAAGGTCGTGTGGAAGAATGGGACCAGCAAGCAGGGAAGGCAGCTGTAGTATAAGTAGTAGAAGTTGTTGTAGTCGTCAAAACAACAACAGCCCAAATGACTGGCAGCTGTGTCTGCGCTAAGGTGCAACCATAGTTCGTCATTAGCATTAGTGTGCCCTCGATTGGGACAAACGGAAACTGACGTGTTTGCTCAAGTGAGCAATGAATGAAGAAGAAGAAAAAGGAGAAGAGAGGAAAGAAGAAGAAAAGCAGTCAGTAGCACGGTTGAGGAAAGAATCAGACAAGCTCAGTAATGATCAGAGAAAAACTCGCCAAACGCCGATTCCGGGTGGAAAGCAAACAGCATCGATATTTATAGGCAAATATTAGGGGACAAGTACTCCACTGTAAGTGGCGACAACTAAATTAGTGAGTGCTGTTACAGTCGCTGACAGGAGGAAAATGAAACTGCCACTGTCAGGGGAAAGAGAGACCTGAACTTGCCCAATGTGTGTTGACCCAATGATAAACGGAAATTTAAATTTACCACTTGCCAAAATTCGCCTTAGGACGGGTGGAATGTGCCAGTTTTTCCGGTTAAATCTGCCGGGTGGCTATTAATAATTGAATCGCCTCAAAGAAATGTCTGCTTGTCAGTAAATACATTTTTTAGTGGAAGCACTTTAAAGTGCGCCATTACGGTCACTGCTTTCTTTTGCCCTTTTAAAAGTCTGCCTCTCCGTGTCAATAAGAACTAGTGGCCGGTGCTTTGTTTCTTACTATTCTTTTTTCTCATTGTTTGTGCACAAAACATTGCCGACTATAAATTCATTAAATCGCCAGCTCGATTAAAGAGTATTTACTGCCGCAACAAGGAAACCACCGCCTTCTATTGCTTCTACAACACTTCTACAGCACAGTCAGTGAGTCACTAAATTCAAATATTTAAAAAGACCGCATTTATCACTTATACTGTGGACATTGGGGAAACGAGGAGACCCAAGTGAACAACAGCAGCTATCTCACTTTCATTTTATCTGGTGATGATGTGCTAAAAGAAGTGTGTATGAGTGTGTGTGTGCACAATATGAAGACCAATATCGAGACAAATTAAATAAAAAGAAGAATTCAATTACTAGCAATTGTGGCATTGACAAAGAATTCCGACACTGGCAACAATGCTGCTGCAGTTGCTTGAAGAAAAAAGTACTCAAAAGAAAAGGTTTTCACCAAAAAGGAGAGCAACTTTGAGCATTGAGCCACTTTGATCAAACATAAATCTATGTGTCATACTTTAATTGAAAACTAGCAGTGGAACGTATACAATCTATCGTCAAGTCACTCGATCATCGAAGCAGAATCATGACGAGTCTCAGACTTTAGTTGTCGCGCAAATTGAGAGAGTTTTTAAATCGAGTTAGTTTTTTGCCCCCTCCCATTTCTGGTAGCATGGCCTGACAGAAATGTTCCAAGTACAGATATTTTTCGTTAATTTTAGTTTTTAGTTCATTAGCATAACTGATCAATTAGCTGACGTTGCAAAAAAAACTTGTACAGTTAGCAGACAAATAGACAGCTGTTCCCTATCGATTCAATTAGCACAACTCGCTCAAGGTCGCTTGTGAAAAAAGGCAAGAGAAAGAAAACGCGCAAAAGAGAAAAAAGCTACCAGTTCAAATTGTAAGGCATTACAATAACCACACATGTACGTTTCTGAGTGCGAACAAACTCTGATCTATTGTTCCAATCTTTTCCTTTCAGTTGAGGGTTTTTTGCATAAAAACTATTCAGTGCAAAGCATTCTTTTTTTGCAAAGTGCCCATTTTTAAAGCTCTTGACGTCTCAGCGGAATCAGTCGAGTAGGGTACAAATCAAATATGTCGTGCAAGACGGCCAAATAATAGCTCTGATTTAGAGGGCAACTAAAACAATTTGCAAAGTGCGTTCCATTACCAGTGCAGCTCACACAGCGGCCTAGTCTTCGTAGACGTAACTGTTTTCGAACTGCCTACACGTTTTTTCTCTCATCCACTTTAGAAACAGCTAGAGCTATTATTTTATTTACTATTATTTACATATTTGCAATCGGCTATAGCATCCACAACAGCAAAAACAGCGACTAAGCTTGTGAGTCTCTGATTTGACAGTGGGCCCAGTTGTCTGCCTGTAATCTCGCCAAAAGCCTGCAAGTGGCATGTGGCGATGAGGAAAAGTCGCGCCAGTGATCGGTAATAGACCGGTGCGTGCAGTTTGTAATCAAATTACCGTGCTGGTCGCCGTGCAAGTGCTGCAAAACAATGTTGCTGCTGGTGCTGGGAACATGCACATTTTTCTCCTGTCTGCTCTTGATGCACAATTTCCCGTTTCGATCCTTTTTTCACTTTTTTCTTCCTTGCCCTCCTCCCCTGCTATGCAAATGGGCACTTTCTCTAAAGTTTCAATCACCAAATTAAACAAACTTGCAAATTGCAGCAAGGAACATTATCGAACACACTCTGAATATACAGTAGTCAGGCAGTAAAGGAGGAGGAAGATGAGGAGGAGGATGACGACGGAGACAGAAGCAGCAGTGAAGATGCCACTCATCCCGCACGACGGGCGCCGATGATGAGCAGACGAGAATGCCTGCTCTACTGTGTGGTGCTGCTGCCGCCGATCGCCGAGGCCATCCTGGGAAAGCCTAGCTCACTTTCTGTCTCTGCTTCTGTCGCTGGCGCGATGGCACCAAGTTGACACCGAGCGGCAGCAATCTCTGAGATGGCAGCTTATCTCGCAGCTGTTGACCAGCCTGTGCAATGTATGATGGTCCCTCTCTTCCTTTCTCCTTTTTCTCTCCACTAAGACTTTTTGCCAGCACTTATTACCAGTGACCTTTCTCCGACGACATATCGTCATTATTATTAAATTTACACTTGATGGAGCCTTATTTATAGCAGCACTGTTCAGCAGCAGCGCACTAAAACAAAATCAAATACCGACCAGAGTAGGGTAAATGTAAAAAATGAGAGAGTCATTTAAAAGTGCGTTGGTGTCCTTTCCGTCGAAAGCTTTGAAATTTAGTTTGAAAGTACTGCAGCAGGAGTATATAAGGCAATCGAATAAATAAATTAGAAGTTGCTAAAACAAAAGCACACACACACAAACACACAGGCACCCAAACGCAGACACTTCATTGCAGAGGCTTTCAAAAAACAATGGCCAGTCTGACTGAGATGTCTGTTTCTTCTCATCAGCTTTAAAAAAACAGTTTCAACTAATCTCAAAGCACTGGCAAGCCTATGAGCCTGGGCCATCTTCTTCTGCACAGTGCATCGTGTCCAGTCTTGAAAATGTGAGTTCTTAGAAGTACGAGGCGCTAATAAATAAGTAGATTCATTTGCTAATGGCAGAGCAGCGCCACACAATCAAACTGCTCAACACCATTAGAGCCATTACCGTTATTAATATTTATATGAATATAATCGATTTCTATTGACAAACAATAAACACATACTCATGCGGACATTGTGAAGAAGAGAAAGAAAGAGCATTACACAGTGCTCAAGTAGTGCTATCATTAGTAGGGCAGCAAACATATGGGCTTGAAAAAAGCAAACACTGTTTTACTTTAAATGGCAATTGGTGCCAACGCCAATCGTTTTCGCATTGGCAACACTGGCAAGGTACGCCAGACAACCAACGTTTTGTTTTGTTTATTATTTGTCTGCTGTCTGCTACCAAAATGGTCTGTCTGTTTGTTTGTGTCTTGCTTATTTTGCTTCTTCTCCCTCTCCTCAACAGAGAACAGCTTGCTGGCTCAACCGAAGATTCTTCCGACGAATTTTCCTTCGAAAATCAAAGTGCATTAATGAAGGCTGCGACGACAATGAGGAGAGCGACGAGGAGTCGACGGAGAGCGATGATGAAGAGCCGCTTATCACTCCAAAGACGACCAGCAGCAGCAGCAGCTCTGGGAAGGACCGAACGACAAGGAAAGGACCACTGACTGTGCCTTCATTAGTGGCCGTCGCCGTGGCCACTCCGTACGAGCGTATTCTCCGCCACTACCTTGCCAAGTAAGTCACTGCACTGCACAGCACTGAATTACGGCACAGAGCAGAGAGACAGAGAAGACAGAAAGCGCGTTCACTGATTCGATTAGTTCAGTCAATCCAGGCTAATTAGAGGCAATTAATCAGTCGTCTGGCCATCATTGGTTTGAGAAGCAAGCCCGACTGTGACTCAAACCGCACTTTGCGGCCTGGATAAAAAAACGGTAAAATCAGTAATCTCACTAGGGCACACAGAGAGAAAATGGCCAATCAAAGAGACAATTAGAATGAAATGACAGTAGAAAAGTTGCAGTAACCGCAACTGCTCCATCAAGAAAAAGGAGGGGGTGATTGAGAATGGCAGCAAAGAAAATGGCCAATTCAGCAATAGCAGGAGCAATAATACGGCCATTACAGTTATTAGTCCATTAGATTGTGGGGAAAATGCAATGTCCTCCTTTTTCCTCTTTTACTTCCAAATCACACCAAACTGATCCGGTAGTAGAGCAGTTTTGATGGCAGTGTGCCGCCAGTGTCTGGTCATTCATGTGATTTTTTGCCAATCGCTCCACACAGGCAATTGAGACACAAGGCAAAGAGTATGGCACTGAGAACGTCAGCACTAAGTCCGCCAATGAGTGGAGACGGGAGAAGGAGCAGGACTGAAAACGGTGGCCCCGATCACCGCTCTGTCAGCATATGTCCCTCGATGGTGGAATCAAATGGCAAAGAAATGGTGGTACATGGGGAGCACCAGAAGGCGACAACACCGAAACTGTGGCAGCCTTATGAATTTGATGGTCGAAGAAGGAGTATCTCTACGGCAAATCAACACGACCAACCTAATCGAATAAAGTTAGTGCTCAGCAAATTAGTAGTGCAACTACTGCATGGGACTAATGGCACAGTTTTCCCCTTTTTCCTCCCTTTCCCTCTTTTCACAATTTTCTGCCTTCATTTGCCTTTTCCCAACCGCTAGCGTGTCACTGCACACCCCCGAGAGAGTTGGTGAGGCAGCAGCAGACTTGACGCTGCCCTACAGTAGCTCGTCAGCAATGACACAACGTCGCCTGAACAGCAGCAGCAGTCAACAATGGCGCTGGGCCCGACCAACAGCAGCAACAGCAGCAGTCGGTCCTCTGTCTCTCCTCACCAGTGATCTTCGCCCGCGACAACGAGCTCTAACCAGTGCCCAAACTTATTTTCCTAATTCGAGAGCATCACTTTGGGTAAGCACTGGTGTCCATGTCAGTCTAGACGAACAGAGTAGAACCAGAAACTGGAAAAAAGCATCCGTTCAGCTGCAAACAGATTAGTGTGGACACAGTCTCAGTTGTCGCTCAAAATTAATGTCCCTTTTGTGTATTTTTCTTTTTTACATTGTGGTAGAGCGGTCCACCACCATCGGAGCAGAGCACAGTGAGTCTAAGAGGGAGCAACCGAAAACAATCGCTTTCTGAGCTGAAGAGCACTCGCCTGCCCACCACTAATGGTTTGCCGCTGTCAAATGGTGGCCCTTCTAAACTTCAATTCGATCCTCCACCAGCGCAGCAGAGAACAACGATTGCCGATTGGAGTCGAAACCGAAACCGCGAGACTACCGTTGTGCCTTTCAATTTGTCGTCCGCACGTTCTGACACTTGATCAGAAAGAGCAAAGCACGCCAAGCACGTCGCCAATTTGCAGTACAATTACTTGGTGACTAGATAAATTACACACAAACAAGTGCACAAGGACTTTGTGTTGGTGACTTTTGTTGACGACTAATAAAAAAAAGTTTAAAAGTATTATCACAAAACAATAATCTAAAAAGCGCCCAAAGCAGTTAGCTTAGTTATGAGCTTAATTAACAAAACTGGATCTTGTTATTTTTATGTTAAAAAATTGAACACGTGACTAGTTGAAAACAGATAAAAACTATTTTTATAAAATCTGAGTTTGTTATTTATTAAATTTTAGTGTTGAGCAAAGAAAGATGAGTTGACAAATGGTAATTTGTTTTTAACGCACGTTTTTAAAGCTACAAAAAAACTGCAAATGTAAGTTACATTGTCGTCAGAAGAATCGTCGCTAGAGTAAATAATTAAAAGTAGCTCAACTACAGGCAAAACGGGAGTAAAAAAGAGGATGTGAGTAAAAACTTGATAGCGTCACAATGAAAGAAAAGCGGTCAAGCCAATAAAGTGTGCTCATAACTTAGCAGCACGTAATTGAAAACGTAAATAACATTTAATTACAAAAGTCCTTTTTTGTTATTTACTAGCAAATTAAAGCTAATGACTTATGCAAACAACGAATGTAATTCTTTAGAGTTGAGCAATAGCAATTTGACAGCTAATTGCTGACTTCTTGGCAATTGCAGACAATTGCAGAGACTGTTTTCTCTGCACTTTATCAGGCAGCGTTAGCAACACTGCAGACACGCATTCACCCTCACATAGAAACTAGTCACTGGGTGTTGGCCATTTGCATAGGCCAATGGAACGACTTTTTTTGCTGCCTAGTAGAGCTCCTATCAGTTACAAAGTGAGCCTTGCTGACGTAATGTTATGGCGTAACAACACCATCTCAACCATTGACCACAAGCACTGACCACTGTTTTGTGTGTGTGTGTGTGATTGAGGCTAGTCATCCCATGAATGTTGTAATTTATCACTACCGTAACAATGAATTAATTTGCCTACACTAGAGCAATAGTGTGTTTGCAGTGTTTTTTTCTATAGCTGTCGTGAAAGTTACAATTACAGTTAGATAACATTGCAGCTGAAGCGGGCGAGTGTGGTCTTAGGTGACTTTGTGTGGCCCTGTGGGTCCCCATGTGCCGGAGTGGCAACGTGGAAGAGGCAAAGGGCAACAAGGAATGAGCAACAACAATTAAAAAGCAATTTGAAGGCGGCAGAAGGCAGCAGGCTAATTAGTATGGCACTGAAAATAAAAGCAGAAAAAAAAGAAAAATAAAAGTAGTAGTAGTCTTGTGTGAAGCCATTTAGATGACTAGATAAATTGAAATTAAATGAAATTAATGAAATTTTGTAATCGAGAAGCAGATCGCAAATGGATGGCTGTGTCAATTGTCAGCCTTGCTAATTGTCTCTTTAAATAGTGATTAATCAAAGTGTCCGATCGAGTTGGTGATTAGCCACTGAGAGAGTCGATTGCCCACCGACACATACACACACACGGACGTAGTCTGCAGCGTAGTCATCAAGGCCACCAAGATAGATGATGGTGCACTCTGCTGAACAAGCAAACAAAGCTGAAGTGTAGGCAAAGAGTTATCGTGCTGAACAGTGATGATGATGATGGTGCTGCTGCTGCTGGTGCCATCGAGCAGCACAACTGACATTCTGATGACACTCAGCGCTGTTTTTTTGCGCCACCATTGAGGCAGTCAATGGCCAACAATTGCAAGGACCACCACTTTGACTGAAGAAGAGAGAATAAGTGAATGAAAGAGACAAAGTGGGCCAGTGCATGGTTAATAAATCAAATAATTAAATCAAAGCCATGCCGGGAAGTTACTGGCCTGTATCAGTACCAGCTGATTGAGTGAGCTCGACCGGCCTTTTTTAGCCCGTTCTTTCGTTTGTTAGTTCACAAATCACGCAATAATTGCGTTGTGAATAAAAAAGTTCAAATTATTATGTTCAGAAAAGGGTTGCTGGTTTTGATTTGGGTGCTCTTCCAAACTATTTTGCTGCTTGTGATTGCTGAAAAAGGCACGAACATTAGTGGGCCATGATGATGATGACAACTTTCAGTGCCTTCTGATTCAGAAAACAACCACTTCCACTAAAACGGTGGACAGCAAACACAGGCTGAAAGACAAAGCTGAAGTAGCCAAGCGACAAGTGCCTGGTCGTGCCGGTGTCGTTACCGTTGCCCACGCCGGCAAAGACAGGCCAAGTGAGTGAGACTGCAGGAGAAAAAGAAGGGCAAATTGGTATCAATCATGAAAGCAAAAACACATGCAGGAGTACTCATTAATAAATAACGATCATTGTGATATCTTTTGCCGCCCAGTAAGTAACTTTAGCTACTATCACTATCATGAGCAGAAACTGGAAAAAAGCTAGCTGACGAGAAGTTAAGTAGCGAGCAGCCCGTTTGGTGAAAATAAAGAAGCAAAATTACCACAATGACAAAATAATCAGCAGAAGAAGCAGTGTGTATGCACAACAATAGAACTCAACAGCAGCGACCCAGTTAATTTAAATTTGCTAATAAGCTGCTATTGTAAGACGGCGCTAAAAAGCACTTTTCCACTACCAGCACATGTTACCTCTCTTCACACATTGGCAAAAGTAATGAAATAATCAGATATTTAGCTCATTAACTAGGGTGCAATAAGGAAAAATTGACTTGAGTCAAATTAAATTTACCCTGTTTTGTTTCAAGAAAAAAAATATAAAAGAAATTATTTTTGTGACTTGAAAAAAGAGTTTGGTTCAGATATATTGGCACTCATGAAGCCAGTGCATGCACTCGTTTGCACTAGTTGTGGTTAGCCAGGACGGAAAAATGAAGACAATTTACCAATCAACAACCTTCAAGTGCAATACCACAGTGGAAGTGGCAATCAATTGATTATGTGGTGTGCAGTGAGGTCAGACCAACGGACAGATGCTGACACAAGCAAACCTAAATCATCATCATCATCATCCTGTGCACTCCGCAGTGTACGCTTGTTAGTGGGAGGAACTCGTTAGTTAGCCACTTGTGAGAAATGCCAGAGACACAAAAGAAGAAACAAAGAATGAAAAAGAGTAGATTAAAGTAGTGGAGTAGTAGATCATTCAGAGTCTGATTGGCACTGGCCTCTCCCATCTTCCATTCCAGAGCACAGTGACACGTACTTGCAAAAGCAGAAAAAACAAAAACAGAAAAACAAAGCATTGAGACTGTACCAGTTGACGAGGACTAAATTGCCAGTTTGGTGAGACAGTTGCAAAATTGAAATCACGCAGACAACTCAATTGAGAATATGGCAAAAGTGGTTTGGGCTCAGTTCCAATGCAAAAATTAAATACCGCTCTCTCTTTTCATTTTTTTTCTAATGCCATTAGTAATGGTGATTTGTAAAAAGCAGCAATTAACCTAATTTAGGCTAAAATTAATTAACTAATTGAAACTTCTGCACATGCTGGAAAACTGATAGATGGTGGTGCGCAAATGTAGGCAAAACAGACAAAAATGAATAGAATATGATGAAATAGTTAAAATTAAGAAAGGAAATTGCAGGCCAAAAGTTGTTTTAAGTTAGTTAGGAGCACTCTACAAAAACTTAAAGTCAGCAGCAAGTTTGGTCTTTGTAAATGAAATCAACTCAGTGAACAAAACTTGTCACACAACTAAAAGTAATTCTATTCTGCGAGTTTAGATATAAAAAATGAAAAGTAAAGTAAAGTTTGGAAGCAATCTGCCTATTAACAACGTGACTTGCGGGGTGCAAGTGAATGTTGAAAAACACATGCTAGTAGACTAGCGATTAAGTTACCAAGAATATGGTTCCGTGAATGGAGCGGCAGCCAAATTGGCAACTCCATTTGGGCTCATTTTGATCGTTGAGACTAGCGCAGCCCATAACAATAACGCCACTAATAAGCAAGTCGTTGATTTGTGTGTTGGCTCAAATACCACTAAATGTGCATTTGACTCTGCCGCAAAGTGCTTCATGGGCACACCAAAATGCTGCATACAGAAAAAAAAGAAGCTCCAACCGCTGAGAATTGGCCAAAATAATTTGCCTAATTAATATCGCTTTTAGCACACCGCTAATGGCCCGTTAAACGATATCACCGCTGATTCAATGGAAAACTTTAATCATAATGATCACGGCCACTGTCGAAACCTCGTGCTCCGTGCTCTACATTTGCACTGTTTTTGTGAAACACGATGCAACACAGCAATCTCAGTTTTAGAGTTCATTTGGTTGAAAACAGTAGCTCTAGCATCTGAAACAAAATGAACAGAAGCAGGCGAGTCTAGAGAAAGGGGAAATAACGAAAGAGACACTGCCAATACAAATGCTAGCAAACGTTTAGTGACTCTACCAGCCGACAAATACTGCATCAAGTAGAAGAACAGGCACACATATATATTGGGTGAAACTTAATTACGGTGCCAATCAGTTTGGCAGTTATGTGCGAATTATATTTAATATTCAAATATGAATGCATACGGCATAGTGGTGGGGTGCTTTGCAGAAAAATGCTGTGCAGTCACTGCACGATGGCAGATGGACGAACGGCTCAGCGGAAAGAGTGCAAAGAGGGCGAGAGAAAGAAAGAGAAAGTAAAAGATTGTCTGCAGTGCACCGAGTAAAAAGGAAAAAGTTGGCGTCGTCCTGCTTCGCCAACTTAGACAATTTGCCCTAATCCTGGTCATTATTTAAAGTCGAGCTTATCTGGGCAGTGTGTTGCCACTGTCTTTCCCGTTCTCTCGCTTTTCAGCCTGCTGTTTTGCAATCGGCATTCATCCTCAGCAGCCTTTCTATTTCATTTGCAGTTTCAGTGTTTCAGTAAGACAAAGTGGCGTGCAGACAGTGCACTGCCACTGCTTTCTGCTGGTTGCTGCTGCTGCTGGAACGGTCTCCGGTCTTTTCCAGGAGATGTACGCTGTACTGCAGCTATCAGCGGCACTAATCAGCACCAGCAGAAACAGCCGAAGCAACGTTGGCGCAGTAGTGCTTTACGCAATCTTTCTCCCTTTATACTGTCTGGCCGTCGTCATCATCATCATCGCAGGACGGCACACACTACTCTCTGCAGAGAAGAAGTAATTCGACAATAAAAATCAGTTTTGTTTCATTTGCCAATACTGCGCTGATCACCTTCATCGTCAGTGAATGATGAGTACTGTCTCTACTAGAGGGGATAGTACAGTGATCGGACAGTACAGTGTCTTATCAAATGATGACGGTGATACAGGTTTGTTTGCGCTGATGCTCTCTCTTTCTGTTCCAACATACTTGTTTGCTCAAGTTCTCCGTAGTGCCACTGAGTAGAGCTATTGATTTACTATAATGCCAACAGTGAAATTCAATTTTCTTTATAAAAAGTTGAAAAAATGCAGTTCATGTTTCGACTAATACGCACTGGCAAATTGATATTTCCACTTGGTTTTACATGCATTATACTATTTTTCGGTGATTGTTGATATGAAAAATGTTTGTGTACAAAGTTCTGCAGCCAATTTCAGTGATCCATTTAGGCAAAAAGGCCTAGCATTTGCAAAAAGCGCATACATTTTAGCTTCAGGCTGCAAGTGACAACAACAAGGTCTTAGTTTTGGTTCAATGCAAGTCAGAGAAAATTGAGTAAAAGTGCAAGTAGCTCAGGTGACAGAACACAACAAATCAACAGCTCGGATTACAGCGATTCGTTCGTTGTTTTGTTGTAAGGGTACTTGCTCACTAAAGCATGACAAGTGAAAGAAAAGGCTTTCCGACTTAGTTCAGTGACGACTGTAACCTTGGTTGTTGTTGACAGCGCCGCAAAGTTGACCTGACACTGACGTGCACCGGTACGAGCAAATAAAAGCCTAAAACTCGCGTTTCGGTCTAAATTACACAAAATCACAAAAAAATTGCGTCGGAAATCTAGGTGCAGACAATTTAGTATTTAGTATTCCAAGTTTGCTATGCAAAACCTATAATTACTCCAAATCAAATTAATATTTTGTTATGGGCCGGCGACGATTGATGACCGCTGGCCTACGCTGGCTCTTGCTTACAGACTGGAATTGAAATTCAAATTAATTTAGCAGGAAAATCCAAATTATCACCAGTGAAGAGAAAAACTGGTACACACGTGCAGAAGAGGCGGCCATATAGTCTGCAGAGAACGGGTGTGCATGAGAGTGCCGGAGAATGGCACTCTCGATGCCGGTGCCGAACATTGAGCAGTAGTGGTGGTGGTGGCAATCAGTGAGTGGAAGGAAAGCACACAGACACACAAAAGACAGCGCAGACAATGAGAACAAATGGTACAGAGAATTGAATCGTGTCCACGTCACTGATTTAGTCGGACCTGGTCGGCGCCCACTGCATTGAACTAAATTTAACCGAAAAACTTTGCGAGCATTGTCCTGGCCGCCGCCGCATTGTTTCCTCTCGGCAAATTAAGTTGCTCTCTTCAGATTAAACAGTACTGGGCTACGACTGAAAATAGAGCAGCTTCGAAGAAACGCTGTCGCGCTCTGCCAAGTGGTTGTTCCTGTGAGACCGAAGACAATGGCCACCTCGGCGGGAAAAGAAAGACAAAAAGATGAATTTACAATTAAAATGGGCAAGCTGATTGACAGGAGATCTTTTTACAGGATGCTGCAAAAGCAGAGCAGTGTGTCGAGACTGAAGAATGAAGTTGTGAGCAGTGAAGTATTCCGTACCCTGAAAGTGGTGCACAAAAGAAAGAGAGCATTAATCGACGCGACTGATCGGAACAGTGTACGGTATAGAAGTGCAAATTGCAATATATGCAAAACAGTGTTGAATAAACTCTCAGTGTTTGGCATTGGGTGAATTAATTTAATCCGAATCGCCAACTCATCACACATTAGCTGTGGCAAGTTTATATTACACTTTTATTGAATCTGCTCCATTTAATAGAATACACATCTTTCACAGGAGGGTAAAATTAGCACCAGTAGTGCAGCACCAGAAACTGCTGTTGCTGCTGCTGTTGTTGCTGATTGGTGGGGCGAATATTTATCAAAATGAACATGGAAAAAGAATGGCGAGCGGTTGATCTATTTTACATACATAGCAGGCAGCAGCAACAGCAGCAGCAACAGCAGAACTGTGACGTGTGAGCAACTAATGGGCATTTATTAATGAGGACAACGCGCAGCATCTGTACAGGGGAAAAGGGAGGGGAGCAAAACTGTACGACGACAGTGAAAGTAAAAGTGAACAAACGAAGAAGAGAGAGATGATGATGATGATGGAGATGGTAAAGTGAAAGTGAAAGTAAAAAAGAACTGATAGCAAGGAGCAAAGGCAAGAGCAGAGCAAGAAGAAAACTGGTGGTTGCGTGCTGCTCCTCTGCTGCAGTAGCATTATTCAGGTCGCACTGCATCCGTAGCGCATCGTGCACCGAACGCAAACTAATTCAATCAATAAATAATTTGCCGTACCAAATTAATTACAGCTCATCATCACGTCCTGCCTGATAGAATGAGACAACAAAGAGAGAAAATAGAGAGAAAGAAGAGACGAAACGGGTGGGGAAAAAGTATAAAAATGCAAAATAGATCTAACAACAAATACTGCACTGGGTCAACTGGCTGGTGAGAGGACCAAGTGGCCGCAAAAAAAACCACCACCTGGCCACTATTGGCCAACCACTATTGCTTGGTCATCGGGCTGAGTGAGAGAAGAGAAGGAAAGTGAGAGATTTGGTGTGAGTGACTTTGTCGTGTGGTGCTTAGTTTTTGGCTTTCATTTTTGTTTGCATGAAGAATCAGGCATGGAAGGGGCCGTGAATCAGCAGACAAGTTTACGACGACGACCACTACCAATGAAAGAAGAGGTGAAAAAAGAAGCTCCGTAGAGGGTGGTGGCAAGTTGACCGGCGAGAAAGTCGGTGAATGGCTTGAGCAACAACACCAGCACCAGCAGCAGCACGTTCGCTGAGGGCAAGCGTGGTGGAGCTGAGCTGAAGATGGGACAGTAGGGACACTGGTACGAGCCGCAGACATGACACACGCTCAGGTAGTACAGATTCTGCACATTGAACAGTGACTCGTTGAAGCGCTCTGCATAGACGGACAGAAAGGGAAAGGGAGAGAGAAAAGCAATTAGTGAGACCACTTTGCTGGTGGGGTACACTGCGTGCGCCGGATCTGCTTACCTGGAGCGTAGTAGTCGTAGACGCGGATGGGAATGTAACGGGTCAGGTTGGCCACTGGGTACCACCGCTGAACGGTGAAGGAGACGCACGTATGGCTCGTTTCCAACTGTAGTGGCAGGCGAAGAAACAAAAATGAATGAAAACATAATTAACTTTATCAGTTATGATCGTAATTAAATAAATTCAATTATCATCTCTCCTGCTGCCAGTCTGTCGATGTTTTTC
>JAALOO010001474.1_pt1 | contig 15826 bp, 16 predicted proteins | sample 7257641 | NCBI WGS metagenome assembly JAALOO01 (sample SAMN14085613, study PRJNA598686) | mite metagenome | biome: ENVO:01001000; feature: ENVO:01001002; material: ENVO:01001226; isolation source: single female mite from University of Michigan culture on fish food culture... ...
AATGAAAATAAAATGTTTGACAAGTGCATAATTAAAATTTACACTATTTGTTCCACCTATTTGCATTATTTATTAGATTTGATGTATTACCTCAATCACCCGATTTCTACCTGCCTACTTACAAAATCTGACATTTAGAGTCTACCCCTTTCGCTGGTAAATGATTAGAAAAAACAAAAATGCACTAAATACTTGCACTTGAACTGAAACTAATCTAGTTTGGCTTAGTTTAGGAAAAAATGTCTATTTTAAATATCACTGTGGGGTTGGGTGCAGTACAAAACTACCACCTTCAGAAAAGTATTACCCGAAAGCTACTCATCAGAGCAGTGCAAGCACACATACCTTCAGTCGGTTGTTAATTCGCTTTGATCGTCTCCTCAGAGTTGAGTTGATGTTATATCGACTGACTGGCTAGTGAATGTAAACAGAAGCAGAAAATGAGAGAAAACAATTAGCAAGTAAACGCAAACTAATGAGCGAGCACAAAAGAAAGGCTGGTGATGAGTGCTAGAGTGTGCCCTTCTCGCTCCCTCTCGCGAATACCTGATTTAAAACCTGACAATCATTTAGGTAGTCGTTGATGGCTTTTTGCCTCTTCATGCGCTTCAGTATAGCCGCATAGGAGATCGTCAGCGTAAGTGAGGGCACAAGAAAAGTGAGTATGAAGTTGAAGTTCATGAAGAGCCGTCGCTTGAACTGGCCCATGTCATTGTCGGCGGTGCAGGCGAGGTGGACGGCGCCGTTGAGGGTGAACTCGCTGGTGCGCGTGTGGGTGAGCGGCAGACAGGCGTAGAGGGCGCCGGTGATCCAGGTGAGGAGGAGGAGGGTGCCGGTGTGCGAGCGCAGCCACTGGTGGGCGCCGGAGAAGGGGTGCACCGTCGCCATGTACCGCTCCACGCCGATGATCGTCAGAGTGACGGCGGTGACGAAGACGCTCAGCAGCTGGGCGTATTGCATCAGCGGACAGAGAAGCGAAGGGAAGACCCACTGGCGGAGGGTGATGCTGGTGAAGGAGAAGGGCACACCTGACCGGCGGTTAGTGTTACTAGGGCAGTACAAACATGCACAAAACTGTTGGCGCACTTACAGAGGACGCCGCTGATGATGTCGGCGATGGCCAGCGAGATGAGGTGGCGGCGGACAGAGGCGGCCGATTCGTGGCCGACCAGCTGCACCGCGATGACCGTCAAATTTCCCAAAAGTGAAAGCAGTGCCGTCACGCTGTACAGCAGCACGAGGAAGAGCTGCGTCCCGGGGCTGACCAGCTCCAGGGTGCTCGAGTGGTAGCAGGCGGAGTGCTCGTCCAGGTGGTGGCCTGTCTCGTAGTCGGCGGAGAAGTTCATCAGTGACAGTTGAATTACCTCCGGAGACTCAATCAGCTCGGCGAGGTTGATAGAGTAGTTGTCCATGGTAGGTTATTATTTCATTTGCACTTGCTAAGCATCACTTGTTACTGTTTTTGCTAATACATTCAAAAGAAGATCAATTTCTGTTGCCTGATTATACAAAAAAAATGGTGTTCAATGTTTATAAGCTAATATTTGATATAAGAATAGTGGTAGTAGTGGATGTCCCTGACAAAAGTGAGCAGAAAGTGTACATTAAAGTGAATGATTTAACACTTTTTGCTGTCCATTATATACCAATCTGCTGATACAATTTTATGGCAAGTATATAGCAGTCACACGTAAGTAATTCCTCTAGCAAATGTACGACAAACTCGTCTATATATTGTACAGATGTGACTATTTCTCAGATGATATTTTCTCCTCCACCTTCTTAGTGGCTAAGAGAAACTAAGAACACCGTGCATGTGTGAGCTGACCAAAAAAGTGGCCAAATTCACTGTAAATATTTATTTATTGATTTGAACCAATCAAAGCAATGGCATTCTAAATTCTAGCTCAAAAAAGTATTAATATTAATGACATGCTGGCAAATTATTCTGAGTTGACATAAAAATAGCCCAAACTCCAAAGGCCAATTAGCCACCATAGGCAATTAAAATCATTTTCTACAGTTTAGGGGCAAAACTTGACGACATAGCCACTCTGGTGACTGCCACTGCTAATGCAGGCCCAGGTGCTCTTTGGATCATCGAAAGCGTAGCTGTAGGCATCAGGGCACCAGTGCTTGAACTGACTCGGATAATCGACCTTCCAAAACTTGCGCAAACAAGTGGTCGCCTTGTCATGGGCACCGGTGCAGCAGTACTCAGGAGTGCGGAAGGCCGTACATGCTGACTTACAGGAAATGGTTTTGCCATGACCGTCCTTGACGGCCAACTCGTGCGGACAGTGGGCGTTGATGTCCGTTCGACAAGTGGTCGCAGTGCAGTCATTGTGCTGGTTGGACCGTCGGTGGAAGGTGCCCGCTATGGGGAGGATCGACACCGGCAGATTGAAGCCATCGACGAGGCTGATGTCGTAGAAGTCCATGCCCTGGTACTGGTCGAAGGCGATCTCGGCCAGCGTCGCCGGCAGCGCGCCCCACTTTCCGCGGCACTCTACTTTGCCTCCTGCAGAGAATAGAAGACAATTTTGAGTTGATTAGCCCATGGTTTATTATTACAAAGCTCAGTCGTCTCCCCCTACTTACCGCAGTCACCAGTCTCGCAGTGGCCATGAGCATTACAGTTGGTCCGTCCCCAGACTCTGCCGCTCCATCCGTGAGGGACGTGAAAGCTTCTCGAGTGATGTGGATCAAGCTCAAAGCCTCCGTTGAGGGGAAGGGACTTTCCGGGATTGTTCGCCACGCCCGGCCATATCTTAAAATGACAGTTATTCTCTACTCGAATCTCATGGTCGGCTGTGACGCTGCAAATGGCAAAGGCCACCAGCAGCAGTAATATTGCAATAAATGACTTCATTTTTAGGTGAAAACGGATTCTCTTTCACAACTAATAAACACTTGGTTACGTATTTCCTTTGTTTTTATACCAGTTTTACATCCATTACTGCGCTTTAATATTTCCCTTATCTGTGTCTATTAATTAACTTTTAATCGCAGTTAACCCTTGCCTTTTTGCAAACAACAAAACTTGACTGATTTTAATTAAGTTAAGTTTATCAAAATTAATTAAATTGAGACACTCTTAATTGTCTAATCACAGTGCAAAATATTTACAAACATTTCTTTATGGTTTTTGGCTAAATTGCATTACAAAAACAATATTTTCCTTACCCTTTGTGTTGAGTACAAAATCTTTTTTGACAAGCCATCTTTTGTTGTTGAAAAGACCAAGTGTCAAGATGATTTTGGCACATCAGTTTTGTGACAAAAAACTTGCTGTCGTGCAAAAATACTTTTAAAAAATTACTCCGCACTGAATGGACTGTTTTCAGTGAGGCTACTGTGGCTTTTGCCAATTTGGCTATGTTAACTCAACTGTCGTCTGAACAGCCGATGTTTTGATTTCAGAAAAAAAGTCCAAGTTTTGTTTTTTAGAGTTTATCGGTTACGAAAATGATTCAACTAGGATTCGCTTATCTGATTCTCCTGATAACGGCGGCCAACTTTGGAAATGCATCTGCTTCAGATCTTGATGAAAAAGTGGCGTCCTTTTACGGGAAAAGCTCACCCGGGACCGGCCACACCAACAATTGGGCTGTGATTGTGGGCGCATCAAGATTCTGGTTCAATTACCGTCACGTTGCAAATGCCCTGTCCATCTATCGAAGCGTGAAGCGATTTGGCATTCCTGATTCGCAGATCATTCTCATGATATCAGATGATATGGCCTGTGATGCTAGGAATCCTCGACCGGGAACGGTTTTCAACAACGGTCAGCACCACATCAATGTGTACGGCGACGACGTTGAGGTCGATTACCGGGGCTACGAGGTGACCACCGAGAACTTCATTCGTTTGCTCACCGGACGAGTGCTTGAAGCGACGCCAAAGTCGAAGCGACTGCTGACCAATTCCGGCTCAAACATTCTCATTTACATGACCGGCCACGGTGGTGATGGCTTTCTGAAGTTTCAAGACTCAGAAGAGCTAACCTCAATGGAGCTGGCAAATGCCTTTGAGCAGATGCATCAGAAGGGGCGATACAATGAGGTGCTCTTTATCATTGACACCTGTCAGGCGGAGTCAATGTCGGCTAAAATCTACTCGCCCAACATCATTGGTAATTGAATAACAATGTATTATTCTCTTTTCTTATTCTTGTTTATTCCTGTAGGCATTGGAAGCTCAAAAGTAGGTGAAGATTCACTTTCTCATCACGGCGACCCATCAATTGGCGTCTACGTCATTGACCGGTATACATACTATGTGCTGGAGTTTCTTGAGAGGTATTCACCGCATTCTAGCAGCTCAAAAACAATCACTCTTGGTGATTTTCTTGAAGTTTGTCCTAAACACCTCTGCATATCCACGGTCTCTGTTCGCCGTGATCTGTACGGCCGAAGTCCATACAGTGTGCCATTGAGTGACTTTTTCGGCAATGTCGCCAACCTCAAACTGGTGCCTGTGCAGAGGGGCACTCAAAACATGACTAGTATTTATGACACTGCTCAAAAAGTGTCCACAAAAAATGCAGCTCAGTCATCATCACCATCGTCATCATCATGGACTTTAGTCGATCCATTTCCTTTTTTAAAAACCGAGCTGTAGAACTAACAAATTGCCATTTTAGTTTTACAATGTTTATTTATTTTTTAATTTTGTTGATATGCTCTAAAAATTTTCACAATTTCATCAGATGTTTCTACAAGTAAAAAACTTATCGGTTGACTTTGCTACTTTGTGTTTTGGAAAGTGTTTGAGAAGTATCTGGAATGAAACCGTTTTACGACTTTGTACCCGTTTGATGAGACAACATCTCAAAACTTTGCACTTTTTTGGAGGAGGATGTTATTTTCCAAACTGCAAAACAGTGCAATGGTCACAGTGCAACTCAATAAAAAACAAATACTTTAAGTGCAGATTTCATTTAATGACACCTTTAAAATCACTGCCTTTTTCAATTTAAACACTTTTCTCTAATTCAATATACAAACTTCGATTTCGTTCATTTTGTTTATTTGTATTTTTCATCTATTGTTTATTTATTTAATCAAATTGTACAATAGGAAAAAACCTTTTTTAATGTCTAGAAAAGTGTAGAAAAAGATGCTTTGTTTTTATTGCCCCCTCCTGTACGCCGAGCAACCAACTACCAAGAGGACAGTGGTTGGACAGTGGGGCAGAGAGCACCATCAGTCGAGTTTGGACTTGCACTGAGCCGGGTGAGCATTTTATCTACTGTCATTTATTAGTGTGCTCCATGTTTGGTGAAATGGCACCCTGGTGTCTGCCCTCGTACAGTCGTATAATGTCGTCCTAATCATTAGAATCAAATGGAGCCCGCCATAAAGCAGTGCTCTTGCTTGCAGACCCATTATTCAACCTAAAGGTGCTCATTGTCTGCATATAAATAGGCCTACCGCTTTCCGCAGCCTTTCAGTCAACTCACTGACTACAGCGAAACACAGAGAAAGAGTTCTTTTCCGAACATACAAGTCGGTCGCAAAAAGCTACCCAGTTGTAGAAGTCTTACCGTTACTGGTTCTCCTGCCCCACCTTGACCACCTTCCTTTTCACCCCCTTGTACTCCTCGACCCGATGAAGGGTGCCATCAACCACATCGTCGTCAATCAGTTGTCCACCTTCTCAACCACCAGTAAACCGCCGCAATGGATGACGAATCAGTACTTTGCATGGAGTATGGACTGCTGGCACTAGTTGCCCTCATCTGCATTTCCGCGGCATTTCTCCTCTTCACCCGTTACCGGCAGAAGCGAAGACTAGCAATTGAGCAGACGCTGACGCAGCCTAGAACTTCAGTGCCTGAATTTGTGAAAGTGCCCATCGCCGGTGCGTGTGGCAATCTGGCCCCCGAAGAGGAGGTCACCGACAAGGTCATACTGAAGCGAGTCGATCACATGATCACACTGAGCAGCTTCCCGGGCTCGGTGCAGAGGCTAGAGGAGATCAAGATCGAGTCAGGTCGTGTTAAGACGAAGCGCTTCTCAGAGGCAGTGGCCATTCAGGTAGAGCCTCACAGCGAGAGGACGCCTGCTCGCAAGTCTATGCACTGGTAAACAAAATAGATCTTTCAATGTATGACTCTGTCAAACAAACAATCAATAAATGAATCTTCTGGGGATTGTAATATAAAAGTATTTAAAATATGTTATAAAAAAAATAAACCACAACTTTTTAACCTTTTCTGAAAGTATGCTTGAGTTTTGTGCAAGGGTTAAAGTTTAACTATGCTATCTTTTACTGAAAACTGACCATTTTAACTAATTTGACAATTGTTTATGGTTGCCAAGTTTACTGATATCGTACATCAACATTTATCTCTAGCGACCAAACAAAAATGTTGACTAATACTACTCAAATTAGACTTTGTTTTAAGCTAAATTTTATGAGTTAACTTTGAGCTTTTATTTAAACTTTAACTTCAACAATTACGTTTACAATCCAGTCTAATTTGTGCATTTATACAATTTTAAATTTCAAAAAATTTATAATTTGATGATGGCTGAAATGGAACTGAACATGATTACTTATTTCAAGAAACACAGCCAGCATGATGTGAAAACTAATTTTGCCTAAAACAAACTTATTTCCATGAAATTTCGACGAATTTCAACTTCAAATTCAATTTACTATAATTTTTTGGTGTTTTGCATAATAAAAAATTGAAAAAATATGAACTTGTTTACAAAATACTTGTACCCTTACAGCAGATTTTTAAATTTTTCCATTTCAAAGTACTAATTGACAGGTAAATTTATCACTGTAAACCTGTTAAAAATAGTTTTATATATACTCAAACAAGAAATCATTACCAGATAGCAAACAAATGTGTCACTATGGAAACACTTTGAAGTAGAAAATCATTTTATAAAAATTTCCAATGCACTGAATTTAAAATAACAACAAAAACACAATAAACACAAAAACAATGCAACACCAGGATACGCCAAAGCATGCTCATCCGCCACTGTTGCACAAAATCTGTAAATTCGTTTTTAATTGCCACCATACTCATTTTGATGGCTGCAAAGTCAAGTTGGAGAGCACCCAACACCTTTTGTTTTTCATTGCTTCTTTTTCTCTCATCACCCTACCTTATCAGCCATTTCCATTGCATTGCAACACTTAACCAGCACGCGCAATACCTGTTTACACTTTACCCCCTAAATCAAATCCTATCAAATCACATGTTCACACTTTGACAGTCCAAGAGCTGTGTTAGGAAGCACTTTTACTTTTACACAGACCAGAGTTTGCTGAGCACTAAGGTCATTGTGGTTTGTCTTTTAGTCACTACTACTACTGCTGCCACTACTACTTAGTTATGCCTTTTGATGGACGTGCATAGGTCCATAAATCAATAAAATAAGACAGCAGACAGCAGACAGCAGTGTGAGTGAGAGAGCAAAGTGTGTCTTGGCGATAGTTATCACATTGTCATCACAGCTGCTGCTGCTGATGAAGAGGAGGAGGTGATGACAAAGTCTTCTAACGTGTGCCTGACACCCTTTAAAGCCCGTCCGACACTGCCTCCACAAAAAGGGACCATAATAAAAAAAAGTTTGAAGTGTGTCGCCACAACGCGTGGACTATTGGACTGTGCCGCCTGACGTCGGCGAAAGAAATAATGCCAACCAACTTATTTGGACGGTATAAAAGGACCGACCTGAGGGGCGCAAATGACATGTATCACACTCAAAGAAATTAGTCTCTTTCTCTCTCTTGATTATTTTCCAAATAAATGCCAAACGAGCTTGAACCCTAAAACGACCACCACTCATCATGGATCAAGACACACTTGAGTTCCTAGAGTTCGGCGTCATTGCGATGATCGCCCTCTCACTGCTGGCCGCCCTTCTGCTCTACCTCAATCGTCTGCTCGACCGCCGGGCAAAGGCTCGTCTGGTGGCGAAGGTGGCACTGCGCCAGGCGACCCGTCTCGCCCTGAGCGAGTCCTCCGCAGTCCCTCAACTGCCGCCGCTGCCCACCTACGAAGAGGTGCTCCAGGTGGAGCACAGTGAAGAGGGGCGTTTCAGGCAGCCGCCGTTCTTTCAGCTGCTCAGTGCACAGCACTTGGCGGAGAAGATTAAATTTGAGAATGAGCTTCCGAGTAGTAGGGCAGCCAGTCGCAGGGAAACTTGTGCTCTTGAGATTGAGTTGCCGCCGCCTGCCTACCAAAAGACCGTCAAGTATTAGTGGAGAGAAATGTGCCGCCGTCTTCACTTTCAAATCGGAATAGTGTGTATGAGTGTCAGTGAGGTTGTGCCTCATGGAAACACCGCCACCCGATGAACCCAATAGATCTGATTATAAAAAGCTTCAACTACTTTGCAACAGCTACAGCTGTTTCATTCAAACTGTTTCACTCATTTCAATGCTCATTTTTGTTTGCTGATTGTTTTTTATTTTATTGCAATAAAAGTATCATTTTTTGATTCCCTAAATGCTAGGTACTATTTGGTGGTGGGAATTACAGTTTGCCTGCAAGCAGCATTTGCCTTATTTTTAAGTACACCTGTTTCTCATTTTGAAAGGTTCGATGAACCAACTTAGTGATGATAATCAGGAGAAACCATACGGCAAACTTACTTGGCATACTTTTCCGCCAGTGCTTCAATTCGCTCACATGCCTTCACTTTGCTGTTTGATGTGGCGATTCTTTTTGCTGCAGCCTGCAACTTTTCTTTCAGCGCTTCATCGTTGATCAACTTTTCCACAGCATCTAGCAGTTCTTCTTCTTTAAACTTGTACGTCTCTAAACGCCGCCCGAAACCTTTGTCTTGTATACGCTGTGCATTATCGTACTGGTCACCCATCATTGGCAGTACAATTGTCGGCTTGCCGAAGGAGAACGTTTCAGTGACAGTGTTACTAGAATTTTCAATAGTCAGTACATCTTTAAAACTGTTAAAAACTCTCCAACTTACTTTCCACCATGTGTAATCACTAGGTCCACCATGGGGAGGATGGCCATCTGCGGCAGACTTCCTTTGCCCCAACAGTTTTCCGGCAGCTCATACTCATCGGCGAGCGGCCCCTTTGAGACGATCGTCTTATGGGGCGTCTTCGAGAGAATGGAGGTCACTCGCTTCATCAGCTCGACGTCCACTCCGCCCATGCTGCCCAGTGAGAAGAAGATCAACTTTTCGCTCTCCTTTCTAAATCCTTCTGGCAGCTGAAAGGGCTCTGTAGACTCTCGGCAGAAGCCGTCCACTCGAATGTAGTTCTCCGGAATTCGAATCACATCGTGGTAGTCCAGCTCTTCCGGGTACCCGTAAATGTAGCCGTATTTGCACTGTGGATAGCTTCCCCTGGGCAGTGGAAAGTCCTCTTCAGTGGGCTCGTAGTCGAACTCTTGGTAGAGTAGCGTCTGGTACTTGATGTACAGGTCTCGAAATGCCTTTCTATAAGAGCGAAACTCATCCCAATCAGTCCGATCGCCATTGACTGAGTAGCCTAGAAAAATGAAGAAGTTTAGAAAACATCATTTTCGTAGTTTTGAGCCACACACGAACCTGAAGTGAAGGGCGGCAAATCAGGAGAGTCCAAAATAGCCGTTGGACTTCCGCTGAAAAGGTACAGCCAAGGAATGCCTGACTTGGGCAAAGCCGGCGGAACAATAAAGTGGTCTAAAATAAAGAGGTCTGGCTTATGTTCGTCCATCGCCCGTTGTATCTGCGGATTAAAGTCACGCGTCGATTCGTAGAGCTTGACCACAAAGCTTTCATCTTTTTTACCGGCTAAATCTCTCATTCTCTCCATGGGTGACTTGTCACTGAACATGCCGGATTTGATCATGATCTGCGCAAACACCTTCACCGGGTTAACCTGCTCAGTGGAAGGCGGCTCATTTTGAGAGGTGCTTTTAGCTCGCTCAAGAAGGTACTCGTCAAAACCAAATTTGGCAAAGTTACCTGAAATAAACAAAAAGCAATTAGTATTGACTAGGGCATTTTTAAAAACTTGCACTTGTACCTTTATGAGCTGAATTGAGAAGGAACAGCACCGAATGTCCTCGCTTTACCAGAGCTTCAGCTAAACCAACACACGCGTTTATGTGACCTGTGGATTTTTGGATAGTTGAGAAAAAACTGGTTAAAACAAGAAAACCGCATAATCCAATGAATACTTTCCAGTGCCATCCATGCTATGAATAAAGATTTTCAACTTTTTTGAAGCCATTTTAGAAGAGGGGTTCTTTGGCCAGTTCGTTTACTTTGCAAAATGGTTGCGTCAGGCAGAAGCAGTTGGCCACTTTTTAGTTGTAGTTCAGACTGAAGTTTGTCAGGACTCGTTTTTATAAGCAGCACATTCCAATACGTTGGGTTGATAAAACATGGGCACATGTTGCCGTGTGATTGCGTGCCTGCAGTCACCCTACGCTACAGTGTTTAGTATTTGTGGCTTATCACCTCAAAATTGTTGGGGACAAAGGTGATTTTGTTTGATTAAGAGCTGCCATTTTTACTTCAAGGCCAGGTGACTGTACTAATTTTCCACTTTCGGTAACATTTGTACAATTATTCTTTTTATAAATGTGATACAAGTCGTCAAGGAACATTTGGGTAAATCTGTTGATTACTTTTCAGTCAGACTGGGGCAGAGCCTAAATGAGTTTCGTGAAGATATCGTTTCGACTACTTGTCTGACAATGTAAATAATGTAAACAGCTCTCAAAGTTGTCACTTTTTCAACTTTTGTTCCAAAGTTCTTATCTGATGGCTGAATTTGCTCAGTTCCGAGAGGTGACGGCAAAGCTCAAGAAGCGATTCACGCTGAGAAAGCCCAACTTTAGAGAGGCTTCGGAGAGCTTCAAAAAGTTGGCATTTGAGCTGAAGGACTTCAAGCAGTATGCTGGCTACTGCATGCTCTCCGCGGCGCAATGTGAACATAACATCGTTGGATCACTTCGAGAACAGCAGATCAATAGCAGTTCATCGACTTTTGGATCTTCGGCTTCCTCGACGTACGGCAGTGCAGGCTTGGCTGCATCGAGATCAAGGACGGCGGCAGCGAACACGGCCACACCGAGCTTCCTCCTCGGCTCCAGCGGATCAGTGGGCCTTGATCGAATCGTTCAGACGGCCACCCTCACAGAGTACCAGACGCTGATGGAGACGGCCCGACTGTTCAAGGACGCCGATGAGGTGAATGCTGCCATTTCCGCCTTTGCTCATGCTGCTCAAATCTGCCCAGAGGCGTTGCTGCCTCTGCTGTACAGTGAGTGGGCGGAAATGTATCGAGAGAGGAAGAGGTAAGATATTGATGGTTGCTCAGATAAAAGATTTTACTTTTTACTTTTATAGGCATCTTGAAGCAGCAAATATTTTCCTTGAAGGAGGTCTTCTTCGTGACGCCATTGACTGCCTTCTCGCCGGGCAGTACTTTGAGGATGCCTACCAGTGCTTTCTCGAGCTCTTCAGTCTAGTCAGCAAAGATCAGCCCTCTTCATCGAAATCAGTGTCCTCCATTTCTCGCTCCGTTTCTTCAACCTCGGCCAAGTCGCCAGCATCAACAGTACCCAGCAATCGGACAATGTTGCCATTTTTCGGCCGGCAAAAGTCTTCCGGCGATGCGAACGCCAACAACAAATCGACTGCCAGTGAATCGTCTCGCCCTTCAGGCCAGCCACTGCACCAGCCACCAGCCAAGAGCGACGGCGGAGCTTTTTCAGGAACGGAGCACCTAATTGTCGACGACTACATTACCACATTCCTGCTTCGTCTCTACCTCTACGATCCAGTAAAGTACGAGTTTCCAAGTCCTATCATTCCCCTGCCTGCCGGTCTCGTCCAGTGCAGCCCCAGTCTCAAGTTGAGTTGCGGCGTTACGAATGGCCACAAAGACGAAGAGGAGGCAGAGATCGTCGAGATCACGGCTGATCAGGTGCAAGTGCAGACGCCTCAATCAGCTTCCACAACCTCTACGAGCTCTGCCTCGGGCACTGGCAGTCAGGCTGTTCGCGTCACTCCTGATGAGGTTCTTTCCCTCTCCCAGTCATTTCTGCCCTTTCTCGATCTGCACAGTGATCGCAAAAGTGAACGGACGATACCACAGCTGGCCGAACTGAATATGCTTCTTGAAACACTGTACCTGAGCTACCGAAATGAACTCCACCGAACCATTGATCACGACTACGCCAACGAGGACTGGTCCTGGTCGGCGAATGACAGCTCATCGTCGACCGAATCAGAGAGTGAGGACTCTGAGCTCGAAGTGTCTCACTACCATGACGCAGTGATGCAGCATACGCTATCACCCACAAAAACCCTCGAAGGGGCCACCGCAAGTGAAGTGCCACCTATTGCTGGGACGCACCTGACCCGAATCGACTCGGTGGACGACGATCCTCCGACAACAACCACCACAACTACCACCAATGCCACCTCTTCATCTTCGGCTTTTGAGAAGAACGATCTCGATGATATTAGTCTGAAGTTGGAGCAGCTAGCACTGCAGTTTGCCGGCGGCAACTCAAGCCGAAAGTCCTCTTCAAAGAGTCGACCACAAAAGTGCAGCCAAGGGGTGGTGGGAGATGCTGCGTCTCCGGCAAATGCTGCTTCCTCCTGCGCAGGCGATGCCATCGACGACTTTGCCGACATTGAGCTGAAGTTGGCCATGCAGAAGCGAATCGCCAGGGAGGGTGACGATCACGATGAGGAGCTTCGCCGGGAGATTGCAGCTAAGCTCTTTCCACTGCTGAACGCACACCAAAATCAGCTGCTCTACCTAATACTAAAAAACAAAGATTAGTAAAAGATGCTTTTTAATATATCTGAAAGTGAAAACAAAACAGTGGATGGCATCTGCTGTGTGTTGTGCCACCTTTAGTCATTGGGCCTGTTTAGCCCGTGGTTGTTTCTCCTTGCGCACACGTCTACGACTGGGCATGTTGGCGGAGAGCATGCCAAAGCGTTCGATGATGACAGCGAACTCAATATCGTTTCTACCAAGCATCATTCGAATGGCGGAAATGGCTTCAGGAGCATCCAAAGTGACCAGGGGCGAGTTGTCCAGCAGTTTGTTGGTCTCACCGGCAAAGCGGCCGATGAGGTCCTTCACCAGGGTGTTGAGAACACTCATGGCTGTGTTGGAGATGGAGCTCGGTGGACGAATCGGACTCACTTTGACCCTTTCCGCGGGAGACTCCGATGCACTTTGCCGCGGTGGTCGGTGGTAGAAGGAAAAGGTGCTCCGGAAGACTGAATGAATGTACCGATTAAAGTTCACTTTCTCAATATCCTTTAGCTTGTATTGTTGAGGACGGCGGCGTCGTCGGCGTTTTTGCCTGGTCGTTTTCCCTTGGGCCTCACCAGGTCCACTGGTCGGACTGAGTTGTGTGGTCGTTTCACTCCTGCGAACTCGTTGGCGTCTTCCACTATTGCTCTGACTTGAACTCGAGTTACTTGAGTTACCTGCAGAAGGCGAAAATGTGCTGGAGACGCTGGAACTGCTTGAGGCCGATTGATTGTTCAGCGAAAGATTGGCCATGGACTGGTTTAGCTGCTGATCATGAGCTTCCTCAATGCCCTCGGGGTGCTCGGCTATGGGCGAAAGTGTCGGGTTACCGGTTGAGCGTGACATGAGGAAAAGTTGGATATATTTAGAATGACTCATTTCTGACAAAAAGCTTCACCTTAAACACAATCTGGTAATGTGGTAAGGTAAGTTCGATAAAATGTTCTGTTTTAGCTTATAGGCAGCAGACAGCGCGGTTAAGTGGAGTAAATGTTGGCTGTGACATGACTGATTTTTCGCCGCCTTACAACACTGAGGTCGGTGGATCGAAACAGCGAGCTGCTGTTTTCTAAAAAGAAAATACAGCTGCCAGGCTGCTGCTCTCTGCCACCTGGTGGTGGTCGGCACTGTGTGCAGATCCAGCTCCAAAGACGCGAAGTTAAAATCCAAGTGTCCTTGGCGTTTCATATCTGCTAAATTACCTTCAGGTGCCTTAGCTATGTTCTTAGTGCTCTGACGGTGGCCGCCTTCGGGTGGACATCGAGTTGTGCTAATGAACACGCCGGCCCCTGACAGACTTCTCTTATTGCCTCCTAGCTGGAGATCACAGTCATTGTGTGTGCCATGACTCAAAGGCAACTAACTAAAGACTGCGTGTCAGCTGATACGTACTTGTTATCAGCAAGCTGTTTTCTGTTTATTGTTTTCTTGTTGTCTTTAAATGCACTTTTTAAGGGCATCTTTTTCCTCGATCTTAAACATGGCATTTCGTTGGGACAGGTTCTTTGCCTGGACAGCTCATCTGATTTTCATCCTCCTGGTGCTCTTCCTATTGTTTTACTTACTCTTTCAGTTTCGCCACCAAGAACTAGAGCATTTAAAGCATCGCTCAGTGAACCAGTCACACCCACTCAATCAAGTGACACCAATCGTCTGTCCTACTGCCCTTGCACTCACGTCTACCTTTATATCCCCGGTTACCATTTGGGTGACTCTGACAAGTACGTCAACCACAACAGTGACGAGTACGCTGAAGGCTTCCACTGTTGCTGTGCTGGTCACCACTCGCCAGCCCACCTCCACCGAGACACTCATTGACACTGTTTGGGTGAGGACAACGGTGACGGCCTCACCGGTCACCCTGACGCCTACCATCACCGGAGAACCAAAGACAGAAGTTCCCCGAGCAATCACCGCCTCACCAGTTACAGTGACGCCGACTATCACAGGAAACCCCGAAACAGTAGTTCCTCCGCCAGTCACTGCCTCACCAGTTACAGTAACGCCTACGATCACAGGCAAACCAAAAACAATTGTGCCATCGCCAGTGACTGTCTCACCAATTACACTGACGCCCACTGTCATAGGAAAACCAGAGACAATAGTTCCGCCGCCATTCACTGCATCACCACTTACAATTACACCCACCATCACCGGCCAGCCTGAAACTGTAGTGCCAGCGCCAATTACCGCTCCAGCAGTTACGGTGACGCCCATTGTCACAGGAGAAGCAAAGACAGTAGCTCCTCCGCCAATTACCGCTTCACCAGTCACCGTGACGCCCATTGTCACTGGGAAACCCGAAACAGTGGTGCCACCAGTAGTGACTGCGCCAGCCGTCACAGTGACGCCGAGCATCATGGGCAAGCCAGTGACCGTAGTGCCTCCACCCGTCATCCTACCTCCATCCACACGCACAGCTGAGCCAGTGGTAGTGACGCCCACGCTGATTGATCCCCCAGTACGCATCACCTTTACCTCAACGATCACCTCAACGAGCACTGCAGTGGTCACCCACGAGCAGATCACCTCCACACCGGCGGTCAGCTGGGCACAGCGTACAGTGAATGCAATGGAAGATCCTGCCCTTCTCTTCGAATGCTGTCGCCTCTGTGGCCCTTCACACACGACTGAACCGATGCGAGAATGTCCACCAGGAACGTTCTCTAACGAGGTCACCGGTGAGTGTGAGGAGATATTGCCAATGTAGTTGTGCCATTTTTATCATGTAAATAAAGCACTTAAATGATCAGTAAACACTTTCCTAAACTTCAACTTCACTTTTCAATATTGCACTAAAAAATGCAGCAAAATCGTTTGTGTTTGGTTAAAAGCAAAAAGAGTTTTACAAAAATATGATGCGTAGCTGGTTAGTTGTTGCATGCGCATTTGCGCTTTTGTTCATAGATCATATCTTGAAGTTCAAATCAATCAAACGAGATACTTTTTATTTAAAAACTACTTACTAAAAACATACAGTTTGATTGAAAACTGAAATTAATATTTTGTTAAAAATAATTGCACAAGTAAACTGAAATTGTCAAACAATTAA
>JAALOO010001475.1_pt1 | contig 15819 bp, 15 predicted proteins | sample 7257641 | NCBI WGS metagenome assembly JAALOO01 (sample SAMN14085613, study PRJNA598686) | mite metagenome | biome: ENVO:01001000; feature: ENVO:01001002; material: ENVO:01001226; isolation source: single female mite from University of Michigan culture on fish food culture... ...
ATCTGCTCGTTCAGCGAAAGAGGGAACTTGCCGGGAATGATGCACTGCTGTTTGTCGTAGTTAAGCTGTGTGGGGGGTTAGTGGGTTAAAATCAGTAAGAAAAAGTTGATTTTAAAATGGCTTGATTTTGAGAGGGGCTGGGGTTGTGGTTAAAGAAAATAGACATTAGCAGTGTCCTGCGCGATTTTACCTTGCCAATAATTTTCATCCCTTTAACTACTTCAACTCTGCAGAAGAAGGGCGCTTCAAACAAATGATCAGTGTGCAAGTTTTTATTTATTTGAACAAGAAGTGACTTGGGAATGGAAGACAAATGTTGGCGAGATGTTTTCACCCAGGGAAGTAAAATGCCGGGAATTTGAAAGCTTTTTGCTTCTTGACGTTCTTTTGATTTTTCTTCTTCTTCATCATTGTCCTCACCAGAGTGCGTCCAGTCCTCACAGAGGATTAGTTGGTAAACGGTCAATAGAACAAAAAGTACATTGCAAGACAGAGAAAACTTCATTTTTATAAAAACCAGTTTTTTGCTCAAAATTAAAAATTTAAATTTAATTTAATAATTTACACAAAAAAATAATTGAAAGTTTTAATATGTTTGCTAGTACTTTTTACCAAATTTATATGCAAGTAACTGAAAAAAAACATTTCCAAATACTTTCCATCAATGCCATTTCTGGTGCCTATGTTTTTTGGGTGTTGCAAAATAGCTCAATAACGACACAGCAAAATTAAATTAGAGCTTTTCTAATTAGTAAATTAATTCCAACAAAAGTATACAATCCGCAAAAAAAAAACTGACAACGACGACTTATTTGTCAACCGATCAGTGACCGCGGAGAGAGCTGAGTGCTGAGCACCGCCATGACGTACACTTGCGAAGCGGTCGCAGCCCGTTGAACGTTGTACAGTCCGTAGTAGAAGGCGAGTGTCCCATTTTGGGTCACCTCCTGCACCACACCGACGTAGTACTTGTACCCTGAATCGTAGCGGACGAAGAAGGCGAGGAAAGGCGGTGGGTAACGGCGACGCATTTTAAAAATGCCCACTCTCCCGCGAGGTGAATCAGCCAAAATGGGCCGGGCTGGCATGTAATCGCGCGCCTCCTCCACCTTCTCGCCCTGTCGAAGTTTGACGTGGACGGGCGCCAGGACCAGCTGCCGAGGATTGGTCAGAACCTCAAAGATGGGCCACTGGCCGCTGGTAGGGACGGCTTTCAGCTCGGACCAGGTCTTGAGCGAGGCGATCTGCCCGGTGAGCACCGTCGGCGGAAGCTGGCTAGGAATGGTGCACTCCTGCTTTTCGTAGTGCAGCTGATGATGATGCAGCCAGGCAAAAATGATTAGTTTTCAAAAGGTGTTTAGATAAATGTGATTGATTATTTTTTGATAAAATTGCAGCCTACCTGTCCAACAACCTTCACCCCTTTCTGAACTTCCACCCGGCAAAAATAGGTAATTTTGTAGCCGCTTTTTTTTGAATTGATCACTATTGGCACTAGAAATGACTGCAAAATAGCGGACAGGCGGAGACGGGAGGTTTTCACCCAGGGGAGGACGACGCCGATTTGGAGGTTTTTTGTTTCTCTTTGGTGACCTGCTGAATCACTTCCTCCTCCTTCTTCTTCACCGTCATCATCGTAGTCTGCTGAAGAGTGCGACCAGTCCTCACAAAATATGAATTGATAAATGACCAGTAACAGAAGAGCAGTAAAGTGCAAATGAAATTTCATGGTTTAAAAAATGATGAGTTTTGGTTTAATATAAAAATTAGTACAATCAAGTTGATTTAAACAAAAAGTTAAATTTCAGAAGTTATTTTTATACGTTTGTTTGTACAATTTTTAGTATTTCATTGTATGTTTACATGCACTCATTACAAAAAATGGCACTTTTGTTGGGCCAATACTTGTTTTCAATGCCATTTTGTGCCAATTTTTTTTGTTGAGAGTTTGGCAACAATAATTTAATGTGTAGTAAGTTTAGCAAAAACTGCAGGTATAAGAACTGAACAAGTTTTGCAAATGAATTAAATATATCATTAAATCGTAGGTTACCGTTTAAAATTTTGAAAAATTATTTTAAAAAGTTTAAACAAATTGCCTTGTGGTTTTGGGCCAACTAAACATGGGAATTTTATTTTGTTGTTTTTATTACACACAAATGTAAACACAAAAAAGACCAAAAAGCCAAAAACAAGTAAAACCAAGTCTACGCTTTGTTGAATTGACGACTATAGTCAATGGGCGGCGGTGGCAGTCTTCTGTTAAGAACCGCCATCACGTACACTGAACATAAGCCGTGGGCGCGAACGCTGTACAGACCGTGGTAGAAAGCAAGTGTCCCGTTATCGTCCAGTTCTTGTACAACTCCAGGGTAGTAATAGTATGATTGATCATAAGTATGAAATTGACCGAAGGCAAGGTAGGAAGAAGGGTGGTAGGGTTTCTTATGTGTTTGGGGTGATGATGGTAGTGGTGATTCAGCCAGAACTGGTCTGGCCGGTATTGTGCCGCCTGTTTTTAGCCAGTCCCCTCCGTCGCGGAGGTAGACATCACTGGGGAACAGGTTCAACCGGCGAGGATTGACCAGCACCTCAAAGATGGGCCACTCGCCACTGCTGGCAATGTGCATTAACTCAGATTCAGAACTAATGGTTTTTACCTGCCTATTCACTGAAAAAGGAAACTTGCTGGGAATGATGCACTGCTGTTTTTTGTAGTCAAGCTGTGTTTTCAATTTAAAAATAATTTTTTAAAACTTGATTTTAGCAAGGTTTTTTTGTATTTGTACTAGCAGAAATTTTCTCTTACCATGCCAATAATTTTCAACTTTTTCATCACCTCAACTCTGCAGAAAAAAGTTGTTTTAATGTTTCTGTCTTCTGGCATGCCTTTATTTATTTGAACAAGAAGTGATTTGAGTAGAGTGGGCAGATGTTGGCGAGATGTCTTCACCCAGGGAAGGGAAACGCCAATTTGGAGGTTTATGGTTTCTTTCCGTTCTCTTAATTTCTCATTTTCTAACTCCTCATCATTGTTACCACCAGAGTGCTTCCAGTCCTCACAAAAAATAAAATGATAGGTGATAAATGAAAGAAATGCTGTGAAAAGTAAATAAAATTTCATATTTACAAAAATTCAGTTTTTTGCTTAAAATTAAAAATATTAATTTAAAAAAATAATATTTTGTAAGTTTTTGTGCAATTTTTTTTTGTTTAAATATGCACATTACTTAAAAAAATTAACAAATATTGCCATCAATGCCATTTAATGCAAATATTTTTAAGTGTTAGTTTAGCAACATCTCAATAATTATAATTATAGCAAAATTAAAATTGTTTTGTTGTGGCTCAACCGAGTCGACTGATCACTAACTGGAACAAGGCTAGGTTTGGGTTTTTGTGACTTGACGGTTTTTATTGAATTAGAAGGTATAGAAAGGGAAAGAGCAAAGAGTGGAAGAATGTTTTCGAGTCCTGCTTGTTCAGCGGAAGACAGAGAAAAAGATTTGCACATTTACAATTGGTCATCGACAATCTTTGCTCGCGGAAAAACGGTGCATGTATGTGCATCGTTGCGGTTAAAAATGTATATGTGATAAGTGTACCGGTTAAAGGGTTAAGTTAGTTTAGGTGTGTTAGCTAGCTAAGGAGTTTAAGAAATGATAAAAATTTAAGCTGAATACAAGCCGCGCTAGGCAAGAGATAGTGTGGCGGTCCGGCTAGGGCCGCTACAGTTTTTTTATTAATATTGTTTTTTGTTTTAAAATAAAATTTTTAAACAATAAAACACAAAAATTTAAAAAAAATTAAAAAATAAATTAAATCAAGGTTACAACTAATTGAATCGACGATTATAGTCAATGGGAAAAAGAGGAAGTTTTGAGTTGATCACCGCCATCACGTGCACTGTACAAATCCCCGCTATTTCCATTTGGAAATTGTACAGTCCGTAGTAGAAAGCCAACGTCCCGTTATCGTATAATTCCTGTGCAATTCCAGGATAGTAATAAGAAGTTTTATTTCCAGAACTATTTTCACAGAAAGCAACGTAAGAAAAAGGTGGGGAACGTTTTTTATTTTCAAAAAGTTGTGATGGTTGTGCTGACTCAGTCAGCACCGGTTTGGCTGGCAAGTAGGGCTGTGGACGACTAAAACTTTTCCATCGCTCTCCTTGGTGAAGGTGAATGGGAAAAAATTCAAATTCAACCGGCGCAGATTGACCAGCACCTCAAAGATGGGCCACTCTCCACTTGTGGGAGTGTTTTTTTCTAGTTGCCAAAACATAAAATTTTGCATTTTTTAAATTCATTTGTTTGTAAAAATAAAAGTATACCGAATTTTTCTTAAAACCCACATACAGTCCTTGCCTAGCTTTTTAACTTTATTTTAAATCAAAAACTGCAATTTTAGCTGCTTCACAAGCTGAGATCAAGAATTAATAAAAAAATGACAATTTTTATAAGAATAATACGAGAGCCAATAAAATAGAAAATTCGACTCACTCTCACCTTAAAAAACAAAAATTAAAAAAAGAAGCGGTTGGTAACGTGGCGCGCAAAGAGATTTATCAGCATGACGTAGTCCAGACTGACTTTTAATGGTAGATGGAGCAGCTTATAAAGCATTTACAGAGGTTTTATACTTAGCAAAACCACGTAACCAGCTGCCTGGCGGCCGCTACTAAAATTCATTTTTATTTTAAAATTATTAAAAATATAAATAAATTAAATCGACAATTGTTGACAATTTAGTTTATGCACGGCAACGTAAACATTTGATTATTTAAACTTAAAATTAAATTTATTTTGCTACTTTTTATTTTTTTCCCGAAAAACCATCATGAAGAAGAGGGTGGTGTAGTAGATTATCTAAATAATTAAATATATTAAGTTTTTTAATTTTTTAATTAATCAACTTACTGACTGAAACATTTGTGAGTTAACTCTGTAGCCGTTGAGAAGCTTAAAACACACATTTGGAAGATGTTCACTGCCGGCGATCATTAGATCTAGCTTCAGCAACTGGAAAACTTTCAAAATAAAACTTTTTTTATGTTTTAATCTTAACTGCTGAGTTCCTATTTTTTTCATTTTGTTGTGAAACTTTTGATTAGCTCCTACAACCCTGCTACACTCCAAGGTGATTGTCATCAAAAGAGTCACAAAAATGACCATGATGTAGCCAAAGAAAAGGCGGTCAAAAAGCGCCACTGAGTTGAAAAGCATTGTGTAGCTCATGTAGACAATCTCCACAATGTAAACGCAAAAATAAATACTCAGATACTTGCTCCAATAGTTTTGACAAATTTCGTCAAAAATGCGGGCGTTGCTCTGATTTAGTTGTGAAAAAGTGCGCCAAAAATTCCGCTCATTTAAACTCTCAATCTTTTCAGCAGTGACCTTTTGCTTAATTTGAATGTACTGGACGACTAAAAGAAAATAGAAAATTAGGTAGGCGTTAGTCAGTGGAAGATATAAGGAAAAGATGATCAACTCCAAGAACTTGACAGTGGTCATCGTCCAGCTGTGTTCAGCAGACCAGGTCAGTCTGAAGCAATTTAGAAAGAAAGTAGTGATAAAGAAAAAAACGGTGACTATGGTTCCTCTGATGAGACGGAGCGTTGAGCGTCGAATGCGGAGTATTTGATTCGTTTCAGAAGGTTCTAGAAGACGGCCATTTTGAAGTAGAGCCGGTTTTGAGTTTTGGGTCAAGAGAACCATATGATATTTAAACGGAAGTTTGGTTTCCAAAAGAAGACAACAGTAGGCGACTGTGGTCATTGCCAGTCCTAGTTCGGTTATGGCGTCCGATTGAGCCCAAAAGGAGCGAGGCATCAATCGGCGAGCTAGTAGGGAGTTTAGAAGTTCAGGGTTCTCAGTGAGCCATGCTTGAAAGTAGATCCAGTGAGTCTCAATGGCAATGGCTATCATGGACAGCGCTGGAAACAGATAAGTGGTGTGAATTTTTAATACTTTTAAATGTTGCTCATTGGATTTAAAGTTTTGATGTTGTTCATCTTTCACTGGATCAAAATCAAGCAGCAAGTGTTGAATGTGTTTTAAAAAAGTGTTTCGGAAAATTTGGTTTATGTGAACAAATGAGAAAAATGAAGAAATGCAAATGAAAGGCATTTTCAATAATAAAAATGATAATTTTGTGTAAAATTTAAATTTTATTTACAAAAATTTTTACTTGTTTTTAATACCTTTTTGATTTATTTTGTTTTTACTACGCGGTTTAATATTTTTTGACGTGAAGCACAATTTTTGTTAAACATTAAATAAAAAAAATTAATTTTTAATAATGTTGAGTTAAAAATATTGTTTTACTTTAATTTACGCTTGTTATTCAACAAAAAAACTGTCACATTTCAAATCAGTAAAAACTGTTTATTTTAAATCAATAAATTTTTTATGTACTGTAAAAAACTTCAATAAAAGTTTACGTTTTAGGCCAAGCATAAAACTTTATTCTGCAAAACAACAGCACAATTTTTGATTGCTTCCAGTGATCATTTCAAAAAATTTAATTCAAACTTTGTTTAATAAAAAACTCAGGTTATTACATTTTGATTTCAGTACTACTCTGTCGCCGGAAGATCATCATAAAGAAAAGACTGGTGTAGTAAAAAATCTGAAAAACAAAACAAATTGAGTTTCTCCAAAAAGTAAACATAATCATTACCACGACTTACCAGCTGAAACATGCTCGAGTTAATTCGATAACCATTGATCAGTTTGAAGCAGACACTGGCAACGTCTTTACCTCGGGCAACCATTCGATCTAGTTTCAGTAGTTCTAAAACGCTTAGAAAGTTATTAGACTGTCTTTGCTGAAGTCGCACTGCAATGCCTCTTAGCTGATGATGAGTTTGCCGATTGCTGGCCACCACCTTGGAGCACTCCAAAGTGATAAAGAGCAAAAGGAAGCTAAACTCTAGACCAAAAATGGCAAAAATCAGCCGACTAAAGATGGAGGTCGTTCCTTCTGAGTTAAAGTTAAAGATAACGGAGTAAAAGAAAAAGCAGATTTCCATGATGTAAATACCAAAGATGATACTTAGATACTTGCTCCAGTATCGATTATGCCCTTTTATTTCTTCATGAATGGCAGCCTGGTAAACGTTCAAAGCCTTGAAAACCTTCCAAAAACGACTTATTTTACAATTTAAAACTTTAGAGTTATTTTCAACCACTGCTTCTAGGCAAAGGATTCTTTTTAGCAAACACTGCTGCTTGATGCGAATGTACCGAACCGCGAGGAGAAAGTAGAAGATCATAAAAACGTTGACCAGTGGAAGATAGGCGGTGAAGAGGATCAACTCGACCAGTTTAAAGTAATTTTGACCAGGGCTGAGGGACCACGTCAAAATGAAAGAGTAGACATAGAAAATAGCCAGCAAGGTGAACAGTACCGAAATGGCCCAACGAATGCGGCGGTTCATTTTGAGCCGATAACGGGCAATAAGAACTGTTTCCGCCTTTTTGAGCCGTTGACTGTTCTGAATAATTTCAACCTGATTTTCTTCATTTGCAGTTTGCTGCTCAAAGAGGTACATGACAAACTTGTCCTCTACTTTTGGGGTTAACAACAGGCAAAGAGAAATTGAGGTGGCCATCAGCAACCCCAGTTGGACCATGACGTCTGACTGGGCCCAAAGGGCTGGCGGAAAGATGCGACGAGCAATGAGAGTGTCGAGTATTTCCGGTTGCCGTTTATAACCTGCTACTAGGTAAATGCACTGTGATTCTATCGTGATGGCCAGCAATGAGCTTGCTGGAAAAAGATAAATTGAATTAAAAGTCCTTTTTTTGTTTTTAGAAAATGAAGAAATGTTAATCGGGTTTTGCTGTTGTTGAAGTTTAGAGAAGAGCAGCTCATCTTTGATAATGTTCAATTTTCGGGCATCTTTTACTGGGTCAAAGTTGAGGAGTAGTTGTTGAAGGTGATTGAGTAGAGTTTGTTTAAACAGATGCCAAAGTCTGCTTATAAAAAATTTTTTTTCAAAAAGAGGCATTTTATTGGTAAAATGTCTGATCGAGTTTTTTTTGAAAATGATTTTGAAATAGCAAAATTTTAAATTAAGTTTTTAAACTAATTTGCCTTTTAAGATAAATTACTTTGTACTTGAACAATTTTTGATTGCATTTCAGGCAAAACAAAATTTGTTAGGTTCAAGCCATTTAACTACTTTAATCTTAATCTCATTAAACATTAGTCATTAGTTTTGAACCAAATCAAAAAAATTTATTATTTGAAACATTATTGAAAACATTTAGAAATCAATAAAATAAGTTTTATTAAATTTCTTCAATTTTCCGACGGAAAATCATCATAAAGAACAGACTGGTGTAGTAGAAAATCTAAAAAGCAATTAAAAACAAATTATTTGTAGTTATTACAAATGACTTTGTACTCACAAGCTGAAACATTTGCGAGTTAATGCGATAGCCGTTGATTAGTTTGAAACAGACGCTAGCGACGTCTCTGCCTCGAGCTGCCGCCTGGTCCAGCTTTAAAAGCTCTAAAATGCTCAACAAGTTGGCTGATTGCGAAAATCTCATTGCAATCCGCCCCAGCTGCCGATGGGACCGCTTATTGCTGGTCACCACTTTGGAGCACTCGAGGGTGATGAAAAGCAGGAGAATTATAAACTCCAATCCAAAAGTGATAAAAATCAGGCGACCAAAGGTTTTTGAGCCGGAAATGGCGGCAAAGAAGACGGTGTAGCTGAAGAAACAAATCTCCATGATGTAGGTGACAAAGTAGAGACTCAAGTACTTGCTCCATACCTGTAAAAAGTGGAGGAAAAGGTTGTAGACTTTAGTAAAGGAGCAAAGCTTTTTTCTTTCTTAAGTACCCGGTTTTGCCCCCTTATCTCCTCATGAACTCCCGTCAGATGGACGTTGAGAACTTTGAAAGCATTCCACAGGCGGAACATCTTCTGCTTGTAGGAGTGCTGAAATTCTGCGCGTTCAAGATCAGCAGCAAGTGCTTCCAATTTGAGAATGCGCTCTCGCAGACACTGCTGCTTGATGCGAATGTACCGAACGACAAGCATAAAAAACAGAATCATGAAAACATTAGTTATCGGAAGGTACAAACAGATGAAGCCCAGTTCCACCAGCTTCAGAAGAAAGGTTCGATTGTCCAGCTGATGTGTCTGCGCATTTTGCCAGAAACTGCTTCCAAAGAAAGCAGCCAGAAGGAGGAATAGCACGAACATGATCCAGCGAATGAAGCGGTTCATTTGGGTTCGGTAGCGAGCAATCAGCAGCGTTTCCGCCTTTCCCAGCAGACGGCCATTTTGAACTATCTCTACTACCTCGTCATTATTGTCTTGCTTTCGGTGAAAGATGTACATCACAAATTTGGGTTCCAGTTTGGGGGCAAGCAGCAGGCAGAGGAAGATGGTAGTGGTCAGAAAGTGGGCTATCTGCATCATCACATCAGACTGCTTCCACAGAGAGGAGGGAAAGATTCGCCGGGCGATGAGGTTATTCAGTAGCTTCGGTTGCCGCCTGTAGCTGGCTTTCAGGTAGATGTACTCGGATTCAAGTGAGATGGCCAACATTGAAAGCGCCGGAAGAATGTAGGTGAAGTTCATTTTAGAAGTACGGTTGTCTTGCTCTGACAAACTGTTTTGTTTTTGAAGTTTGCTGTAGAGCAGCTCCTCCTTGGTGACGCCCAACTTCCGGCCATCCTTCACCGGGTCAAAGTCAAGCAACAGCTGTTGAAAGTGATTTAAGAGAGCCTGTTTGAGAAAACGGCACAAGTGAATAAAAGAAAATGTGTTCCTGCCAAGAAGAGACATTTTTCCAGGGAATGGTGTTGAAAATGAACGGAAAAGTATTGCTAATATGCAAGCAAAATAGCAAATTGTTTCAATATTAAGTTAAAAACGCTGTTTTGTTTTTTACTGTTTGCAATAACAAGTTTTGCTTATCTCCAAGCAAAGTACTTAAAATGAATCTTTTAGTATTGCAAAACTGCAATTATTTTTATTAAAACTCGTAATAATGTTTTGTGATCACAAATCAATAAATCTAACTGCACAAACAACAAAACGATATACATCAAAGTTTAAATAATTTAAATTGTTATAATGACAAAATGGAGCACCTTTATTGACAATTGATTTTTTCAGCAATCTTTCTAGAGATCAATACTAAACTATTTCATTTTGTCGACGGAAAACCATCATAAAAAGGAGACTGGTGTAATAGAAAATCTAAAAACAAAACTGCAAAATTAAAAATTAAAAGGTCACAAAAAGGTTGACTCAATTACCGTTAGGAACATTCTCGAGTTGATGCGATAATTGTCCAGTAGTCGAAAACAAACTTTTGTCACATTTCGAGAGTTGGCGGTCATCTGATCCAATTTAAGGAGTTCACTTAGGCTCAACAGTTGGTGAGAGTAGCCTTTGTGATATCCGCCTTTGCCAACCTTTCCAAACGTTTTCAGCATCCTCACTGAAATACGGTCCATTGCTCGGTGCATTTGCTCCCACCACTTTAGAGCACTCCAGAGTAACCAGATTGAGCATGCCACTGAACTCAACAATAAAGGTCACCAAAAAGACGACGTCTAGGAGAAGGTCAGGACGGATGAAGACGAGAGCATAGGTGAAATAGCAAATCTCCGCAATGTACACTGAAAAGTAGACAGTCAAAATGTTGCTAAAGTATCGATTTAAGCCGCCAACAAAATCAAAAAGCTTTGCCATCTCTGCTGTTAAACCCTTAAAGACCTTCCAAAATCGAAGCTGAACTTGAGAATTTTTATTTGGACGGTTTTGACTTTCAACGTTAGTTTTTAACTTGGCCACCTTTGCCTCAAGAACTTTTTGCTTAATTCGAACGTAACGGACGACCAAGAAAAAGTAGAGGATGATGTAAACATTGCTCAGTGGAAAGTATGCGGCAAAAAGGGCAAATTCAAAAACTTTTAAGAGATTCTGAGCTAGAGAAAAGTGGTGCCAGGAAAAAACAAGGTGTCCACCAAAGAAGAGAATTATCACCGAGCAGAAACCAAACATGGCCAGGCGGAGGGCCTTCAGCATTGACCTTCGAATGAGGTAAATCTGAGTTGATTCAGTGGCGTTTAAGAGCTTTCCGTTTTGAACTATTTCCGGTTTGGGAGGGTTAGTTTCCTCGTCTACAAAGAGGTACAGCTTGAGCTTGTCCTCCAGTCCTTGGTCAAACAGAAGGTAAACGTAGATGAGGGCTGACATGAAGAGACCCATTTCAACCATGACATCGGAAACGGACCACAATCGCTTGGGAAAAGTACGTCGGGCAAAAACCGAGTCAAGTAGGTGTGATTGATCTAGATAGCTTGCTTTGTAGTAGGTAAAAACAGTGTCAGTTTCAATGAACAGTAGTGACAGCGCTGGAATAAGATAAGTGGAGTTGATTTGATGCCGTGGTTTTGATGGTTTTGACAGTTTTGACAGTTTTGGGGTTGATAAACTAAAAAGCAGCTCTTCTTTAGAAGTGATCCCAATCTGTTGTGCATTTTTGACCGGGTCAAAAGTGACTAGCAATTGGCTAAAATGTCCCAATAGAAGATGGTAAAAAGTGGTTGACAGTTTGCTAAAAGAAAACTTTTTAAGACTGAAACGTGACATGTTTTTAATTAATTTTTTGAATAAAAACTGTAAGTTAATGAATTGAAATTTAATAGTGTAATATAACTGTGTTTTGAATGATTAAAATTAAAAAAAATATTGTTTGTTTTAATTATTACAATGTAAAAACAGTTTTTAGCAAGTTTTTTACTGTTAGAATAAGAAGAACTAAGCAATAAATTTGACTGCTTAAAATTTAATTACAATTTCAACTAAATTGATATTGCAATTTACTGTCGTTATTAATTTTAATATTTTTGAGCTTGAACAAAACAAAAAAATTAATGGCTGTTCAAAACAAGTTATTAAAAGTTTGGGCGTTTTTAAAATTAATTTACAACTATTCTGTTTGAAAAATTTATGTATACAGTAAACAATTTTAAAATTAAGTATTTATTTGCGTTTGTTTGTTGTTACCATAAATTCAGTCATAAGTTTAGTAGTTAAAATTTTACAAAAATCATTTTAATTGACTATGACACATGATTTATGCCAAGCATAAAAAATTAATTTGTAAAATTTTTACAAAAAACTTTTTAATATTGTTTTGTTTATTTTTGAAAATTTATTAATGCTAACTGTTCGAAAAACACTTTTATAATTTTGTAAAATATAACAATAAAACAAATTCCTAGAATTAAAAACAGTTTTTCCGGTTCACAATTATATTTTTAACTACATCATGATTTTGACAACTACATTTTTGTTTTTTATTTTTAATGCTTTTAATTTCCGCTTAAAAATAATAAAACTTTTATTTTAATTTTACAAAAATCAATGCGCACAAGTCAATTGTTTATGAAACATGTTTTCTAAAATGCAAAACTAAACTAGTTGATTTTGTCGTCGGAAAACCATCATAAAGAAGAGGCTGGTGTATTAGAAAAGCTAGTAAATGTAAATTGTAAAATATTAAATTTGACAAACAAAAAAATTAGATTTTACCGAAAGAAACATTTCCGAGTTGATTCGGTAGTTTGCCATTAAGACAAAGGTGACTCGAGTGACGGTTTCACTGCTTTCCGCTAGCTGGTCAAACTTTAGCAGCTCACTCGCATTTAACAAGTGGTCGTGTTTTGAGTTTTGCAGAATAATGAGCGAAAGTCGTTGCATAGTTCGATAAGAGCGAAAGTTGTGGGCGACCATCCGTGAGCACTCCAACGTCACGTAGTTGAGGATAAAAATGAAAAAACTGATAAAGAAGGCTAGGAAAAACCGGTCAACAAAAGCGTCAGAGTGAGTGGCAAAGAGAAGAGCGTGGCTAAAAAAGCAAATCTCTAACACGTAGATGGCAAAGAAAATAGTGAGATATTTGTTCCAGAAACGGGCATGTCCTTTTTCTATTTTCTCGTACAGTTGAGCTGCCTCAAGATTCAGACTTTTGAAAGTAGCCAAAAATCGTGTTTGAAGATTAACTTGATTTTTTAACTTTTTGCTGTTTTGCTTAACAACAATTTCAAAACGGAGAATCCGCATTTCAAGTGCTTTCTGCTTTAAACGGATATACCGTACGTTGAGCAGAAAGTAAAAGATAATGTACACATTAGTGACGGGAAAGTATAGGCAGAAAGTAATAAACTCAAAAAGTTTTATGACAATTTGAAACAAACCAGTCTTTGCATTCCATGACAACGCAAAGTGACCACTAAAAAAGAGCGTAATTATAAAGAAAAGGCTTAGTATAGTCATCTTGATAAACTTTCGCATCCATTTTCGGTACTGGTAGATAGAGGTTGCTTCAGCAGCACCCAACAAACGACTATTTTGAACCAGTTCAGCGTTTCCGGTTTTTGCGTCTACAAAAAGGTACATCTTGAACTTATCTCCAAGTCCCGGGTCAAGGAGCAGACAGCCGTAAATGGAGATAGGCATGAGAAGGCCAATTTCCATCATCACATCAGAAATGGGCCACATGCGTCGCGGGAAAATTCGATGGGCGAAAAGTTCATTGAGTACTTCTAGATTTTGTGAGTATTTCGAAACAAAATACAAATATAGTGAGATTCTATATCTAGAAAAACCATTGTCATAAATGGTATCAAATAGGCGGAGTTTATTTGCAACTTTAGCTTTTGTGTTTGGTTTGTTGAAACTCTGACACTTCTTTTTTGTTGATTTTTAGAAAGCAGCTGTTTTTTGGTAAACTTGTATGAGGTTCCGGAGGCATCTTTGACTGGGTCAAAGTCAACAAGTAAATTGCGGAAATGGTTGAACAGACAGTTGTAAATAGTGGTAAAAAAGTGGGAACTAGAAAAAGTTCTATTATAAATTCTTTCCAAGACCGGCATTTTCGAAAACACAAAATAATATAAAAAAAGTGTAAAGTTTTTTAACTTAAACAATTTTGTAAATTTAAATCTGTTTTTGCAATAGAAAAAAATTAATAACGTTATTTTAGCAATGAAACTCATTACAATAAAATGTACTGCAAATAGACTTAAGTTTAGCAAGAATTTAAAATTAAAATCAGGGCTAACATTAATACTTTTTCAATTATTGCCAATTTATATGTAGTAGTTAACATTTTAATTTAAAAACAAAAACTTCAATAATTTTATGCGTTTTTATTTAAAAAATAATGACAAATTACTTCAAATTTTTTGTGTTAAAAAAAGTTGATAAAATAATATAATTTTATTGATTAGTTACATGTTCTTCATCTTCATCTTCTGTCATTAGGTTGCCATTTTGGTTATCAATATTATTTGCCATTTTTGCAGAAATGCTCAAAGCTGCAGGCACTGATCCAGTTGAATTTGGGTCAGACAAACATATATGTTGGACTTTGTGATCTTCTAATGTAGGCATTGTGACGCCAGTTTTAGATATTTGAGTAGTAGTTGTAAGATTTAAGGAATTAGATTCTAGTGGTTCTAAAAGTGGCGGTAATGGCGATGATGCTGACAAGTGATTATTAGTTACAGGTGTTTTTGAATTTAAATTGTTGGTAATTGGATGTTGTGTTTGTAGGCTGAAACTTATCACTGCTTCCGATAAATTTGTTGTATTTTCAACAATTTCATTAATTTCATTATGATTTTCTAAGTTCTCCCCAAAACCGCTAGTAATCTCTGAGCTAAATGACACAGTTTGTTGAGTTTGAGCAGTTTTTGCTTCAATTTTAGACTGATCAATCGTTTCTGATTCTTGTTTAGGTTCTTCTTTTTCCGATTTTTTAAATTTAGACATTATTGAAAAATACAATCTAGTGACAGCGCAAATTAGAATTGTTCCACAAACCAAAAACAAAGATTTAGAAGTAGATAAGACGTCTAATAAAGAATTTGTAACATTGCTGTATTTTTCCGCCCCCACCACTTCCATTTGTTTTTTGTGGTTGTAGTCGGCAGTTGCAATAGAATAGCTGACTATTAATATGGGAACTTCGTTTGAATTTTTATTTTCCACAGCGTCAATTACATGTTCTTCCTCCGTCTCAGGTAAAAACAGTTTTTTTTGTACAGCCACGTGAAAACTTTTGAATGTAAAGGCGTTTGCTTGATTCATTTCAGTTTGATTATTTGCATCCGTAAAATCAGCCATTTGGTAGTCAAAAAAGTTGATTTTATTTTGGTCAACGGGCGTTCGTTCAACTTGATCTATAAATTCCGTTAGTTGTTGACGAAAATTTTTATCATTACTGTCTTTTAGGTAATCTTGCAGAGTTTCAGTAAACGCAATAATCTTTACGTTAGAAGCATTCATGAAAGTGATTTTAGCTTTTTTGCTTATAATGTTTTGTGTCTGAAGCTGATAAAGATGGTGTTCCAGTTGCTCTTGTACAGACATCTTTTGTGTGGTGGTCACATCTAAATGCGTTGACAATAAAAAAAGAGAATTTTAATAAAAATTTAAAAAGTAGCAGCCGATACCACGCTACTAAAAATAATAAACAAGTGTTACTAAAGTTATTGTAATATTTCATATACCTGAAAAAGCAAATTTGATTTGAAAAAACGATAAAAATAAACCAACGACTAAAAGTTGTTTTAGATGTGCAACAGACATTTTGATAAAAATTGTACAAAATAATTGTTTTTTGGTTATGACTAATTTTTTTAGCTGTACATAAACGCAGGCAGCAGTTAGCAAGAACAGCAATCACAAAAAAATCATTTTTTATTGATAAAATTATCCCTACAACCCCTAAAATCCAACAGTTTCTCCGTCTGCACTCACTCTTTTGA
>JAALOO010000979.1_pt1 | contig 15806 bp, 15 predicted proteins | sample 7257641 | NCBI WGS metagenome assembly JAALOO01 (sample SAMN14085613, study PRJNA598686) | mite metagenome | biome: ENVO:01001000; feature: ENVO:01001002; material: ENVO:01001226; isolation source: single female mite from University of Michigan culture on fish food culture... ...
TACTCCACCGCCGCAGAAAGTACATTGCGCACTGCATTTGCATATGTCAGCGAGCAGACAGCCGTAGCGGCAACAGCCTTCAACGGCAACATGACTCTCTCATGCCGAACTTTAGAGCAGTAGTTCCGACTCGCCGCTGACGCCGAGAGTTTGGTGAGTCAAACAATTTGTGTGGCAACTTTTGGTCATCAGTGCCGAAGCAGCAGCAGCAACCAACAGAGACATAACACACAGTACGCAACTTCAAGTTTGGCCGTACAGTAACACTCACACTGCACTGAATGATGCGTGGTCACAGTTTTAAAGTTCAAAGTTCGATGTCTCACTGGACTTTTAAAGGGAGGGAAATGTACGAAAGTGCAGACTGATGCAACCGTCCCAAGAGACGGTGAAACATTGGGTTCACAAACGACTAATGTAGTGGTGATGCCCTCCACTTGGAAGTTCCTTCACTGGCCACACATGTGCGACACTTGTGATAATGTTTGTTTTAAACCAGCAGACAAGACCTACTACACTGTCGCACTAGTTATTGTCTAGGCTACAGCAGTTTCTGATAAGGCTGATAGCCATTCAGAAGAGAAGACAGTTTTAGTAGTAGGTACGCTGTGTGCAGAGAAGGACTCAGGCCAGACACAGCGTCTGTACACATAACATCGGTAACATCATCTGTCTGGACGATTAAAATGCAATCATAAGGCAATCAATTCAATAGCAGCATTAGTCTCGCTCACCAGCTAACTCTGATGATTCAGTGGAAGTACTCGCCAGATGATTGTTATTGTTGCTACCCTGCACATGCAGTCACAGTCAGTCACAGGCACTTACCGACAGCACTTTTTAGGACAGCAGCAGCTTTTCACTGGTCTCTGATCTCCGTCCTTCTCTCTTCACAACACGACCAAAACATCGGATTCGGGTTCCTTTGAAGTGTTCTCTGACTAGAGTGGTTCTGTGATGTGAAAGAAGCAACGACAACGGGAGATCTAACTGAGGTGGTGCATTCTGCAGTAATCAGCGCTTGCTGGCAAGGGAGAAAAGATGCTGGATGGGTATAACTGGTTGAATAAATGCATGATGATGACGAGATGGAAAACAATGCCAGGAAGGTGATACGAACACGAAGAGCTAGAGGAGCTCTGAGGCTGCGTGCTACAACCACAGCACAGAATAATATTGCTGGTTGCGACACTGTGAGCCTGGCGCTACAAAGGCAAACTCTCATGTGGCTCACGCTGTAAGGCAATGTGTACTGCTGCGACGACAACGGCGACGGCGACGACGACGACGACGGTGCAGTCGGTGCAGAATGCAGGACAAACCGCAGTAAACAAACTGCAGTCGCCAGTCTACTGTAGCCAGAACCCAAAGATGGTTCCCGGTTTTGCGGTGGAGAGAAGCTGTGTGGTGATGCCGATGCTCCACGCTGCTAATTTTAAAGCAACTGAAAACTTGACGGCAGTTCGAGCAGCAGATTTCTCAGGAAAGGGAATATTTTTTCCATAAATTCACACTGGCTGACGTTGTTGGTTGGCTGTGGTTTTCAGTCGGAAGATCGCAACTAATCGTACTGGCAGACACATACTTGCTCCATTCTGCAGGAATGCTATCAAATTCTGCTGCCGGACCGAACTCCTCTTTGTGCAATATCTTATCGATGAGAGCGCTCTGCCACTGATCAGGATGCTTCTTCAGCAGCTTCTTCAGCGTAGCCTGCTGTTGCGCCTCCTGGTCGAGTGTTGTCTTCTCGACCTGACATGTGGTTGCTTTGTTGAACACCTGCTTTATGTAGTTTTCTTCCTTGTTATACTGCACAAGCCGATTGATGATGCTTTCCTTTAGCTGAGAAAATGCATCGGGATTTTTACTCGTAGGCCCAGACTCGGATTGAGTTGCTACTAATTGGTACTGTTCTAGGGAAATTACTTTCTGGTGAAACGCTATCAGGTCTTTCTTCTTTCGTAATATTTCATTCAGCATACAGTTAGCATCTTCACGATCAAGTTGATCAAGTTCAAATTGTTCTCGCCTTGCTTTTTCTTTTTCTGTTTGCTGCTTGAATGTTAATTGTACTCGCCTGTTGTGTTCGTCATCAGCCGCCTTCACAAGTTGTTTGTGTAGTGCTCGGTTCTTTCGGCGCAACATGCGAGCTCTTCTAATTTGTTTGAGGCGCCTTTGAACTGGCCCAAGTTGTTGTTCCACCAAGTTGGCTGAAGCTTTAACTTGCTCTTTTTGCAAGCGCAGCTGAGCCAGCTGAAGTTGCCATTGTTCCTCAGTCAGCTGATCAACGTTTTCACGGCAGAGTTTCTCCCTTTTGTAGAGGTCCTGTACGGCAAGTTCAGCAGATGACAGGAGAGTTGTGAAGCGATCCATCAAAGTGAATTTGCATTGTTTTGGTGTCAGTTCTTCTTTGGCTGATGTTTTTTTTGAAGCACACTTTTGTGCGCTATTTGCGCAGAACCGGCTGACACACCGCTGTTCTCATAGCCGCCGCCTTCACCACATGACTTTTGTTGATGTCGTGAAAAACTTCGTCCAGAAATTATCATCTTGAAAGATCCCGGTTCACAATGTTTTCCTTGAAGATTGCCAAGCGTCTGACATCAACAGCGACTAGCAGACGTCTTCTATCAGATACGGCCGCATATCCTCAGTTTGCAAGTGGACAGAGTCTAGACAAGCTCTACTCGCAAAAATCCACCAACACAGTTGTCGATTCGCTCACGGTACTTGTTTGTTTTCTAACCATTCAGCCTTATCTAACGAGAATTTTGTTGCAGTCATTTGAGAATGGAAACTTCACCGGGTACATCCCTGTAAAGAAGCTGGACATTTCATACTGTACAAGCTCCGGTCCCGGTGGCCAGAATGTAAATCGCCTGTACACTAAAGCCACCGTCAAGCTGAACCTCGCCTCAGCCGACTGGATTCCTGATGAGGTGAAGACGAGGATCCAAGATCTGGTATGTTTCTGATAGACTTTTTCTTCTTTTATAAAATTCTATTTTTTACAGCACAAAAACTCGATCAACAAAGAGGGCGAGTGGTTGATTCGCTCTGACAAGACCCGCCAGCAGTCGCTTAACTTGGCCGACTGCATGGACAAACTGCGCTGCTACATCGCCGAGGCGGCCAACCCGCCCAAAGTGGAGCCTTCATTTGAGACACTGGAGATGATCAGAGTTCGCCGAGAGAAGGCGGCCATCAGAAGACTGGAGACAAAGAAGCATCGGTCGGTGTTCAAGGCACAGAAACGATTGGATTTTTAATTTGTTTTTCTATATACTTTCGGTGTTACATTTGTAAAAAGAAGTCTGCAATATTGCCATTTGATAGGGAAAAGGTAGTAATTAAAAATTGTTTAGGCCTAAATGCATCTAAGACTATCACATGATGGTTCGATGATTCAGTTCTCTATTAGTCTCGCTCAATGTCGGGAAGTTTGGTGCCCATCGTCGCAAAGAGTGCCGTTGCCGGACCGACCGAGGTGGACATTTCCGCCTCACCACTGTACGACTCGAGAATGTTTGAGAGTACATTGAGGTCGATTTCAGCGTTGGAGCCCTCCGCGGGCGACGATTCATCGTCTGCGTCATCGTCGCTGTCCAGTTGAGCAGTGGGACATTGTCGGTTGAAACTTTTGGCCATGACGGTGGTGGACAGCTCAGAGTCCATTTGCTTCAGGTATGCCTTCACCTCGGGCGACACTGATGAAGACTGCTCGTCATTGGAGGAGCTGGTGGAGCACTGGCCGGTGGGCGATTGCCCGGCGCCCACCAGTTCTTCCAATGATTCCTCATCGTCGTCATCGGAGCCATAGTCGCCCATGTTGGAAGAATCGGAAGAATCGCCGTCCATAAAGTCGTTTAAATTAGGCGTCTTTCCAACGAGGAATTGAATTTCCTTTACAAAGTTGGCAAAGTCTTTCTCGCCAGATTGAGCCTTCTCTACTTTGCTGCTCTGCAACTTTGACTTGCCGTTTTCAGCTGCTCTAGGGGCTTCGGCGCCTTTCAATCCTGATGCCTCGTTAAATACAAACTTCTTAATTGTCTCGGGAATGTTCTTTGATATTTCATCGAGGTTCATCTCACTTTCAGGTGGACAGCCAAATTTTTCTGCGAGGAGTGCATCCAAGTCTGACTGGTTTAGATGAAGCCAGCTGTCGTCGTCCTCCTCCTCAAGAGATAGTGACTTCCACTTCTGAAGTTCTCTTTCAGTGTCCACACTGCGGGTGAAGTCACAGATTTGCTTGCCTACCCCAAAATCGTGGTCGATCAAATCCAAGTCAACAAACATGTTGCTAAAGAATGTTTTGCTCTGCTGAAGGCGTTCAGTGTGTCGTTTGGAGCCAACTGGCTCATTGCCAAAGAAGCCATTTTTCTCAAGGCAAGTCTGAAATTTTGTCCATAAAGGTTGCTTTCCCCTGTCATCATCTTCACTGTCGAGATTATCACTTTTACTCTTTTCATATTGTGAAAAAAGTATCTCAAAGCCGGCAGTAACTTTGAATCCGTTGATAAATGCGTTATAATTGGAATCATCACTATTTAGTATTGGCCATTTGCTTCGCTTGTCAGGTTTAAACTCCTGCGAAGTGAGTTGAGCGTACAGGCAGCGGGTGAAGGTAACGGTGGACAGAACACAATTCTCAGCAGAAAAGTGCTTTGCGTCAATAATACTTTTGTGATCTTCAGAAGTGCGAAAATAAAAGGCACGAACGGCGTGTGAAATTAACTTTGGATTTTGCTGAAGTAGAAGAGCTATTGAAATTGGAATATAGCAGTGGGCTCGATGCTGAAGTCCTTTGATATTGTGAGGATATGCATTGATTCGTTTGAGAATGCACTTTTGAATCGCATCACTGCAACGCGTTTTCTCAGGATTTTCACGAATAAACCAAGCTGCTTCTTTTGGTACGTTTCGTGCTTCACTTTCAGTCCAAGTCGGCTTAACGCTCGGAGCAATTAGATGCATGTGACCATTGTTCAGGTAAACGCGGTTTTCTGTGCGTCTGGGATCTTGGGCCCACTTGTCGAGAAACTGTGCCGTTTCAATCAACAGAATTTCTCCGTCCTCGTCGTTGACCTTCACAACCAGACGAGGGTCATGAAGAGTTAGCTCACGAAGAAGGAACAAAATGAAATACTCGTCTTCAATGTTGTCCTCAAAGGTGGTTCGCCCGTACAGGTAGCAATCTGTTGAAATGACAGTGTAGTGGGTTAGCACATTTCACTAATGATAAAATCATCTCCAAAAAATACCTGATCCATTGGTAATCGACCGAAGAGAGAATGGTTGCTTGTGCCAGATGTAATCAGCCAGATAGGCCGCCAAATGGCTGCTGTATTGCACAATCAAGTCGTCCACATGCTCCTTGATGCTCTGCTCACCACCGGATACTCCGTCTAAACATGGATAGAGAAAGTACTCGACGGTACTCTCTGGTACTCGATCCATGGTGATAGTCACTGATGAGGAGGGCACCTGAGAGGCGATGTCCACCACGATTATCAGCTAATTGACGCTGATAAAAGGTGTGCCAGAGAACAACAAACGGATTGCATAATCTATTGGGTAGATATAGCTCGGATTTTTTAACTGCAACTTTTTTGAGTACTTTTCGTTCTCATTGATTTGATCGATTTGATTCAGTGGAGTAATAAATATTTTAATACATTTAATTTATTATACACTATGTAGAGAGAAAGACATGTAATAAATAGGTAAATTAAATATAGAAAAACATGTGGTCACAAAAACCTGGGAAGAGAAAGAGAGAGGGGGTAAATAGATCTGTTGAGAACATGGCATTAGAAATTCCAACTTCATTTTGTACGAGACCATTACTTTGTAGCAGTAATTTACATGGTTATTGTATAGGTAACTTGAAATAAATGCTAGTGGCAAAAGTTTACAAAAAAATATAGCTCGTGGTCGTCCAGTTTGAGTAGCTGCTCACCAACAAAACATCACAAACAAAGTGTGCGGCCAGATGAAGACATCAACAACAATCAATCAATTACAGTTATACTTTGGTAATGGTGGAAATGCCAAGTCTGACTTGAGTCCACCGCTATAAACGATTCTTTAGCTTTGTATTTCCGCCGCTTTTGGCCGTTCTTCTCTTTTCCTGGATCATTTCGTACAGCCTTTCAAGGCCTTCTTCAAGCCCTTCTCCTATGATGGAGCAGCAGGATTGAATGTGCCACAAATGTCTTCCGTTCAGATCATTAAGTCCAAGTGTGCGAGCAATCTCTTGCGGATCTTTTGACTCGGGCAGATCGTGCTTATTTGCTAGTATGAGAAGAGGCACATGGTTATTCTGAGGGAACTTTAACGTTCGCATAAGCTCGATTCGTGCTTCCTCGAAGCGATCTTCATCAACCGAGTCAACGACAAATATGATTCCGTCAGTGCATCTAGTGTAGGGTATCCAAAGCGGTCGTAACTTGTCCTGACCACCTATGTCCCATATCGTAAATGAAACACCCTGTTGAAGTGATGAGGATTGGTCAGTAAGCTGGATAGTAAATGGAGCGGAATTACCAAGTTACATACCCTAGCTTTTGCGAAATTCAGTTTAACTTTTTCGCAATTGAAACCAATCGTAGGCAATGTATTGATATACTGGCCAAACTTGAGTCGATATAAAGCGGTAGTCTTGCCAGCCGAATCCAGACCAACCATAGTAATGTGGAGAGTTTGAAAAAACGGCAACGACTCGATGAACGACTGAATTCGTCGTGAGAATGTTGCTCCCATCCTGAGGGCGGGAGTCAGCAGAAAGCGGTCGATCTGCAGTACTGAACTTCAAACCGCACTTTTCTGCTGAATAATAATTGGAAATGAGGCAGTTGAATGAAGTCCTTCTCCTTGGGAACAGGACAATAGATGGGTGCTTGCGTATTGAGCGTACTGACACTTGAGAACAAGTCAACTTCGGTGCGATGCTGTTTCAGTGGAGTGATGAAATGGGTGATGCTGATGCAAATCACAGGAAGGGGTGGGGCAATACTGTGGCGTAATCGGGACGCAATCGGCCAACAACTACTCGGGCACTTTACCTCCCCTGCAGGTGGTCAAACGGGAGGTAAATTAGAGGTAGCGAAGAAGCTGCTGCATCAACTGATGAAAAAGGACAACACTGAAAAAAACAAATGGAGCGACGGCAGCGGCTATTCGTACATGTCGTTACGAAAATAAAAAAAATCTTTTTTGTAAAGCGGGATCGCATTCGTTGAGTTACTGCTGGCGGTATTGTTGGACAGGATTACTTTTTTTGTTTTTCGCTAGAAGACTGCGATGTTGATATTGTGTCTGCTGCTGTTGTTGATGTTGATGTTGATGATGGCCGTCATTAGAGCAATGACACCTGCCACTGATGATAATTGCCAATTTGCGGGTGGTCGACTGACACATACACACACGCAGACACTGTCAGACAGAGAAGGCGTTGGAAGACAATGGTGGACAGTGACGCATCGGTGGGAGACAACTGAAACTGTAACTACAGCTACAGCAGCAGCAACAACAACTAGAGCAGTACTGGTATTGCCTGGAGTTGCACCATCTCTGCCGATGGGAGCAGATTGGTTGGCCAATGCAGGCTGGCTGACCGCGGTTCTCGTACTACACTTGTGCTCCCTTCATCTTTTCCTCCCCACACATGGCAACAGTGATCGTGTGCCGCACACATTTGTGCGATGGCCCATTCTGGTTACTCCCGATGCCATACTATGGGTTGCTGACGGTGGCCAATCAAATGTGGTGGCAAGTGCTGGTGGCCAGGCAGTTTATCCCTCTGCAAATAACACAAACACGAGCACACACACACACATCTGCCATTTGTTTAGACTGGCGCAGCCATGGGCACATCTCAGGGCGATCGTATCAGTGATAGCAGAACAGTGACAGAAAATACTACAGCAACGACTGTCTGTTTGTGTTCAAATGCCATAGAACAAACACAGTGCTGAAAGAAGCCGCAGCAAAACAAACTGAGGGGAGGAATGGATGGAGGGGGCGAGCATTGTGAAATGCCACTGGGCTCCACTCGTGTGTTGCACCACTACAGGGGATCGCCAATCACCAATGGTATTGCACCTAGCGACGCCCAACTACTGCTGTTGCTGCCAGGCGGACACACTTTTCACCTGAATCGGCGGCGGCGCAAATGTCGTCACAGTCCATCGTCGGTTAATTAGAGGCAAATGAACAGTGGTGAAAGTGGTGAAATAGTGGTGTACTGCGTCACCAGAAAGTAATCCCTGTTGTGTTGCCGTGTCTTGTCCGCTAATCGATGACAAAGGGCTGAGCGCCTGTCATCATTGTGTCTGCGTCGGGCAAACGGATGCGGCCAGTCTCTGTCAAACATTGTCTTAACTCACTCTCCCTCTCTTTTTGCTCGGTGCGACAGTTGCCAGGTTATCTGTCATCTGAGACGCACAAATTATATAAATAATGGCTGTGACTGTGAGTGTGTGTGTGTGTGTGTGTGTTGGCCAGCCAGTCTGCCATTTGCTGCCAGTGAGCATCTTCGGTCGTAAATTAAACAGTGCTTATCGTACGGTCCCCTGCTTCTTTGATTTGGGTCACGATTGGTGATGGTTGTGGTGGTGGTGGTAGTAGCGGCGGTGGCAGTGGTAATGGTCGTGGCTATTTAAAACACGTCGTTCTTCTCGCCACCGTCTTTCCTTCTCTCACCGGCGTGGCGATTTCGCTAATTTGGCTATATTTAGCCATGACAGCAGAGGTAAGTGTGAGTGGGGAGAGGAAAGGAAAGGCAAATTGCAAAGGGGATAAAACAGTTATTTTGGTTCGTGCGACACTTCTTCGTCTTCAAGTCAGTACACGAGTTGTATATGTGAGCCACCTGTTGCAGTAGTAGTAGGCGGCGGTCTTCACGACGGTCTCGGTCGATGACAGCGGTCGTTGGCACTCTTCCGCCGTTCACAGTGCACCGCTCACTCATTCATTCAGTAAGTCAGTCAGTCACACTGCACTTTTGCGGCCACAATTAATTGAGGGGGGCGCAACAACGGTAAGGCACTAATTTGATTTGCCAATCAACTGTGAACAAGGGTGGGCGAGAGAGACTGAGATAGTGAAAGGAAATGAAGAGAAACTGTGTTGCAAAGAGAAAGTGTGTGTGTGTGTGTGTGTTTGTGTTTGTACTGGTGCGGTATCTTTCTGTCGGACAGTCTTTGTTCGGCGCCGGTACATCAACTGCCCACTACTTCAGCTTGTTAGTTAAAAGTCCACTCGTGTTCTAGTGCTTTCCCTTGTCAATCTTCATCACCATCACCATCGACAACATCGTCGGTGTCGCTGATCTCTCTCTCTCACTCATTCTCCTTCTTTCACTTTCTCTCCGATCCACTTCAACTGTGCCAAACGGTTTCTATTTTCTCTGCCTGTCTCCACCTGAGACTTTCCCTGTCTCTTTCAGTTCGATCAGTCACTGTCTCTGTCTTGCTACTCTCCAACTTTCTCTCTCTCTTCTCTGTTTGCCATCTCCCACTTCTCTCGTGGTCATCAACTTCTGCCCGGTCGATTGGTCGTCGCTTGCGGGAAAGTGCCACCACCGAATCGCTTTCACTGACTTTATTAATTCGCTTTCACCGTCGTTCTCATCCTCGTCTCCGTCTCCGTCGTCGAACACACATCATCAGGTGATGCTGCCGAGCAGTGGACCACACTCACTGTCACTTTCATCGCAACTTCACTAGCCGTCGTCGTTGTCTCCGCTGTCCTTGTCATTGCCTTTGTATTTTGGTCTCTGTTCAGCTTTGTTCGATCAATCTTACACACAGTGAAAATGCGCCGACTTCGTTTGCTGCAACAGCAGCACCACTCCAAACTGTGCCTCATCGCCCTTCTAGGGCTAGTCCTCTACACCATCTCTCTCAACTGTAAATGATAATGATAATGAAGTAGTGCTTAGTAGCCCATTTAGCTACACTCCACTTTAGCAGTTGCCCTTGTTTAGCAGCGGGTGACGAGAAGTGTGGAGAAGAAAAAGTGCTCGATGATAAGGAGAAGCACTCACCTGCTTTTGACACTAGTTTCTGACATTTGCATTTCTGTTTTTCCCATCCCCCTTTTTCTTCTCTAGGCAGCGAGACAATTATCCTCACACCAAAGGACTTTTCCAAAATAAAGATTCGCTTTGACTTTGCACAACCTGACGAGTCGCAGGCAACAAAAGCAGACTCGAGCCCCGTTAAAGGTATGTGTTGTCTTTTGCTGTTTTGTAGTAATCACACTTTACGCTGTAAAACAGAAAGCTCATCTTTTCCTTTATTTTCACACTTACACACACACAGTCAGCACATCACAGCGATTTGACCAGGAACTAGTTACTTCCGTTCTCAATGAGAAACTGCTCAAATTGCAAGCCTGTTTGCAGCAGCAGCAGCAGCAGCCATCGCCGGCGGCATCGACGGACGGCGCAGGCGGCAAAGCATCGTCGGGCAGCACAGCTTCCGCAACAGCTTCTTCAGCTTCAGCTTCAGCTTCATCCTTCAGCGAAGGCATCATCCAAATTGAGCCCTTCTCTGTGGCCGCTCACCGAGCGGAGCAGTACAGCATCAACGCCTCCCTGGACACTATTCAGGTGACGGGCGTGTCGCATTTCATCACCGCTGACATTGCCAGCAATGGCAAGTCACGCAAGGTGAGCGCTCTGCTGCGCTTTCCCGACATTCGCATCAGCCTCTACTACAAAGTGAGCGGCCAACGGGTGGAGGACAAGGAACGACAGCTGTACAGTGGCTACCTGGACAAGGGCAAGATCACCTATGCAGTGCACGGCTGGCGGACGGCCCTCTCCGGAAAGGTGGTGAACATCGTCAATCGAACACGGCTCGAGTTGGCTGGCTTTGGCATGCGATCGCACTATGACTTCTTTGAGTCGACCATCGAGAGCTTCGTTCACGGCGGACAGGAGCGCCACAACAACAAGGCGGGCTCACAACAGCAACTGATTGACATTAGCAAGCACATCAGCAAGGACCTGCTGAAGAAGGTGATCAACGCAGTGGACGACCGTCTGGAGAGCACTGTTTTGGAGCAGTTGGACGTCCATGAGATGGCCACTTGGTCAAACTTCAGGGACGCAGAGTACGAACGGGAGGAGGAGGGATCTCTGCTGATGATGGAGTCGAAGGTGCATGAAGAGCAGGCCACATCTTCAAGTCGTCGTCGTGGAGGACCGGGTCAGTCGAGACGGAAGCGACAGGTGCCTTGTGAGGTGGGCGAAGAGCTGGACGAGTACGTGGACAGTCTCTTTCGATTTGTCAAGCGACTGGTCCGAGTAATGGAGCCATTTGCCGTAAGTTAAAGTACACAGCATTCCTTCAAACTTAACACTCCTTTTCCATCCTAGCTACCCAACGCCACCATTGAACTAGAAGAGTACAATCTGCAGATCTTCCTTCACAGCGGCGGCGCCACTCGAGCGTACACTTTTGAGCGGAAGAAACCCGCCTGGGTGCTCTGTCAGAATGAGACCACCACTCTAGGTCTGACGGTGGGCATCGAGGAGGCCCGCATTCACTACAAGTACCGCGTCATTCAGGACTGGCGCCTCCTCTTTGACGGCGACCTGGAGGCGCAGATCCGCCGCCCCAAAGCCCAGGTGCAGATCACACAGCTGAATCCGCCGGAGAACGACGAGGAGTCGGAGAGCGACGACGAGGACGCGCCGCAGGTGCAGCAGCGCATCGACAAGCTGAAGGTGTGGAAGCCGGGCCAGATTGTGGTGCTGATTCGCGGCCTGGGCAACCTCAGCTCCGCCCTCAGCATGATCATCAATCAGATGCTTTCTGACACGAGTACCATCGATCCGATCATTGAGATGATCGAGACAGACGGCGTCGTCGCCGCCAATGATCTGCTGCGGAACGTCTCCATTCCTATCTTTAGTATCATCTAAAGATGGTGCCGTGTTGTGGTGCTTGATTTCATTTTCGCCTTCGCTTTATCCTTCCTTCCTTTTTTGGAAGATCTTAATCAGTAGACTTTTCTGTCTTCTTCTTCTCCAAACGCGTCTAGCCAACATTTGTACATATTGCCTGTAAATAGCTGCCGCTTTTTTCTTCCTCGCTTTTTTGTTGCCATTCTTTTTTGTTTGCCTTCGAGTGCATCGTATTTATTTTCTATTGACGCGCGCATCGAGAAGAGTAGTTTGTTTTGTTTTGTTTTGCAGAGTCAAAAGTTGATCAATTAAATAAATAAATAAGATAAAAAACTGCCAAAGGACTGAAACAGAACAGGGTGGATGGTGGATGAGTGATAATTTACAGGCAGAAAATAAATAATAAAACAAATGGTAGTTTAGAAAAGATTGGTGCAAATTGAGCTGTTTAGTTGAACTGAGTGTTGGGCACTGCGCCGGTGTTTGCGGGCTTCTGGGCGTTCGGGGTGAAGGAGCTCGTCACGCGGTTGATGATGTCATTGACCGCCTAAATTAAGGGGGCAGCATATTAGTATTAAATTAAAATCCCCTTTTCTTTGACTTACCTTTTGAATGTCCTGCACTCGCTGCTGCAGTGTGTTCATGATGCCTGCCGCCTGACCGGGTCGTTGTGGCGATTGCTGCGGCTGGGTGTGCGCTTGCGGAGTGCTAAACTGCGTCTGAATGCGGTTGATGTTGATGCGAATGCGGTGCACTGAGTTGTACATCTGACGGAGCATGGTGCTCGAGATGACACGACGACGGCTCTGCAGCTCTTCAATCGTTTTCTGTCGGGAAACAAAGGTGTAAACACTAGCCTGCTAAACAATCGTCCTTTATATTTCTTACCAGAAGTCGCCTTTCGAGGTTCTCCAGCTGGAGGACCAGCGAGGCGCCCTGTCCGGGATTGGCCTCCGTCTGGCGGGGGTAAAAGTCGAGCTCTCGGTTGGCGGCACTGTACACCTGTGCCTCCTCGCCCACATCACTGTCGACGCTTTTCTCCTCCTTCGCTGAGACGGAAACCGTGGAAGAGGCGGCAGCGGCAGCAGAAGCGGCGGCGGCAGCCGTCTGGTCCTCAAACATCTGATTGACCGTGCCCTCCAGGTCGTACAGCAGCTTGTTGGCACTGGCCACTGGGCCGCGAAGCTCAGCAGAGGAGGCGTCCTGCTCCTGCTCAGCGGGAGCTTTCACCTTCACAACGGGCACCACTGCTGGAGCTGCTGGGGCTACAGGAGCAACTGCAACTGGAACAGCTTTCACCTCCTCCTCCTTGACCACAGGTGGTACGACGGCCCCCACCACTGGTGCTGACGCTGGTGCTGCGACCACAGTGGCCTTTTCACTCTCCACAGCTGGGGCACAGTAGGCTTCGGTGGTAATAAAATATATAGACGTTTTATTATTTCCAGTTACTTGTGAACAAATGCACGTGCATTAAAAGAAATGCTAGTTACCGTAGCCGATGCAGAGGCTGATGAAGATGATTGGCAGCTTCATGTTGAAGGTGTGGATGTGGTAGGACAAGACACTTAAACCGAGCGGATAATGTTCACTGACAATGCTGGATTGACTGGGATGGGTAGAGGTGAAGTTATCAGGTGACAGACCGGGAAAAAGTGGCCGCCCTGGCGGATGACATTGCCCTTTTATATGAGAATCGAGTCACCGTCTGACAGTACAGCTCAGCTCAGCCCAGTCCGGCTCACTCGGCCACTCGGCCACTTGGCTGACCACCAGTGGCCGAAACCTGACCACCACGACCGGTCTCATCTCCCTGGGCAGTGCTGGGTAGTGCTGCAATCATACTTTATTAAGCCATTTCACGAGCAAGTGAGCGCCCGTTATCCAATATCTCTACAGCAGACTGCTGTGGTAGTGGTGGTAGTGATGGTGTGCCCTTCAGCCTGACCTTTGATGCTCTCCTTCTGCTTCCCCTTTCTTAAAGGGGGCACTGAAGGATGAAATGAAGCAGGAGGGGGTCAACATTTGTAGATCCTTCACTCAGTGTGTGCGTGCGAGTGCGTCTGAGTTTATCTGAGGGTGATCTCGTTTAGATCTTCTCCTTTCAGTGATAGCTACCGCTTCTGCTGCTGCTGCTGCTGGTGGTGAACTTTTGCGCCGCATTTGCACACTGACTGGCACTTGACCTACAAATCTCTGTGTCTGTGCTTGTACAGAGAATCCTTGTTTGGTGGGGTGGAAACCACTGCTGCTCATTGCTCATTGCCGGTAATCTGAACCATAATCTGCATGCCGTAATAATCATCAAAGGCAAACTTTGTGTGCATCGTCTTGTCGACGAAACGGACGCAGCGGAGGAACTTGTCCGTCTTGTCCACAAAAACGACGATCCTGTTCCGCTTTTTTGGTGAAGCGGGCGCGAGAACGATAAGCAAAAGATAAGCTAAAGTGCTACCTTTTTACTGCTATCTTCCTGCTAATCTCAAAATCCGATATACTAGCTAAGCTCGGACGACCACAAAAACGACGGCGGCGGCGTCGATTGTTGCACTCGAGAGAGGCACTTACAAAGATTTCATTGGTGAATAAATAAATAAAAAGCCAAGAAAAAGTGCAGTTTCAGAACTCAATATTCAAATACTCCTGCAACTCTGTTGCAATCACTTTTTTTGTTTTTTGCAATAGACTGCAATATTTTAGAATGACCACAATTCCTCTTACAGCACGAATTAAATGGATAAATCTTTCAGTAGAACACCATAGAGAACGAGCAAACACAATTACTCCTGAGCATCAGCTGCACCAGTCTGCCGAATCCTTCCTGACTTGAGGAACCTGTCTCCTCAACAAAATAAAACTGTGATAGCCGCCGGAGGCCAGTGGATAGTCGAGCACCGCTTTTCTCGGTGCGTGCGAGTGAGCAAAGTGCACACAAAGTAATCGGCAAGTCGTCCAGCAGCCAGTCAGCCGTTGACCCCTGCAGACGGTCTCTGCTCACCACCACCACCACCACCAGCACTGCCAACTACCTCGTTCAAACAAGTGTCTACCCAAGATGACGAGTGTCGCAGACAGAGCGTGAGCAGCCCTTCTGCACACACCACCGCCACCACCAAACAGAAGGTCACCAGCAGAAAATGGCATTTAATTTGTAGTAGTCTAGGTCAATAAGAACAGAACGTGTATTGATATATAACTTCTGTGAGAATAACTTGCAAAAATAGATGCGCTTAGTAAAAATGAGGTTAACAACAAAACAGAGAAATCTTGATGATGAAGGGAAAAAAGTGTGTGTGTGTCAAGCGATAAGTTGGTGCCAAGGTTGGTGGTGGTGGTGGTGGTGCTGTGGGTGCAAACATTATTAACAAACGTATTTGGAAATTTGGACCTAAATTTTTTGTTTATAATATATATCATATGCAAAAAGGAGAGCAAAAGATGTCGCAAAAGAGAAAGAAGTTATGGACAATGCGATAACAAATATGTGTGGGCGTGTGTGTTGACGCAGAGCAGGCATTCTTTGTGACTTTTGCAGGCAAAAAAGAGGAGAAAAAGAAGTTTGAATTCAGATTCAAGTGCATGCAAAAATGGGAGAAGAAAACAAAGGTGATTTGAGTGCGCAGGCGATGCAGGGCTTCAACTATGATCTTGGTTATCACTACAGGAGAATGCAACACAGTGACAAAGAGTAGAGCAAAGAGGAGACGAAATAGAGACAAATTACAGGATAAAGGAGAAGTGTGTGGCTGTGTCGGTATTTGAGTGAGTGAGTGGGAATACATTCAGGTAGAGATAAAAGTTATCCATAATATGAGATGACAAAGATATATATTGACAAAAAAAGTTAAGAGTAGTGTAGTAAGGAGGAGAAAGAGGAGGAGGAGGAGGA
>JAALOO010001476.1_pt1 | contig 15800 bp, 23 predicted proteins | sample 7257641 | NCBI WGS metagenome assembly JAALOO01 (sample SAMN14085613, study PRJNA598686) | mite metagenome | biome: ENVO:01001000; feature: ENVO:01001002; material: ENVO:01001226; isolation source: single female mite from University of Michigan culture on fish food culture... ...
AGAAGATTTCCTTGGCTCGGCCGCCTTCGGCGGCCTCGCTGTTATATTAGGTTAGATTATGTTATTAACAAAAATCCGCTAGATGGCAGCGTCACTAAAGTTTTTGTTTTTCTCAGTTCTCCACATCGGCGGTACGGCTGTTTATGAAAACCGACGCACAATCACTCTATCAGCAGAAGCACCCCTGAGACCTACTGCTAATGTTGGTCAACTGCTACTCACTCTGCTAACGGCAATGTGGTGATAAGCACCCACCAATGACAGCAGCTTTTTGAACTTTCTAATGTTTTGACTCTGCATTTTATTTGACTATTAATACCGATTTTAATTTGTGTTTGCCACTCAGTCTTTCTTTATCGGCTCTTTGTTTCCTCTTTCTCTTTTAGTGTCAGTCTCATTTTAAAGTTTCCACCAATCGTCACCACCACTCTTTACTGTTCATCTTCAACTGGCATTTGCTTTTGAACAATGGCAAAGCAAATAGCAATCATCGGTGCTGGTGCCACTGGCATGACCGCTTGTAAAGCCTGTTTGGAACAGGGCTTCGATGTGGTCGTTTTCGAGAAAACCAACTACACCGGCGGACTTTGGCGCTATCAAGAAAATTTAGATGAAAACGGGACCGCCTCGGTGATGCGCTCGACTATCATTAACAGGTAAGAAAAAACATTTTAAAGTTTAAATTAATTCTTAACTTTTGTTCATTTGGCAACAGCTCGAAGGAAATGTCTGCCTTTTCCGACTTTCCCCCACCACCTGAGTTTCCCAACTACATGCACAACACTAAAATGGCAAGTCTACCTGTTAGAGTTATTTGCTCATTTCTGAACCAGTCATTATTCTTTACTTTAGGTTGCGTACTTTGACATGTACGCTGAAAAGTTCAACTTTAAAAAGTATGTTCAGTTTCGCCATGAAGTTGTCAGCGTTGTACAGGCGCCCGACTTTGAGGAGACTGGTCGCTGGGTAGTTCGCACGCGCAACCTCGACACGAACGAAGTGAAGGACCAGACCTTTGATGGTGTTCAAGTTTGCAGCGGTCATCACGGCACTGTAAATCAGCCCAAGCTTAAGGGCGAAGAAAAGTTCAAGGGCACCATCTACCACACACACTCGCTGAAGAACGCCAAGGGATTTGAGGACAAAAATGTCGTCGTCGTCGGCATTGGCAACTCTGGTAAGATTTTCACTTTTAATTTGTTGCTGCCATTTACTAATTTCAGTGCTTTTGCAGGAGGTGATGCTGCAGTTGAGCTTTCAGTAGTAGCAAAACAGGTAGGTGATTACTATTTTCTTTTATTTTGAAAAAACCACAACTTGAGTTGTAGATCATTTATTTAGCGTAGAAAAAACGTATGACTGAAGTAGGTAAACAAAATGTACAAAATTGCTATGTAGAAAAAAGCCAGCTACTGATAATGGCTTTCAACTGACAAAGCATTGTTAGTGTATACGAAACAAAATTGAGTTGAGGTAAAATCATCGAAAAAGCTGTCTATCGTCTTTCACCTATTACCAGTCGTACTTCTTCTCACATGGCTCTGTTTTTATGTAAAAAATGTAGGAAAATGGTCAGTGAATTGAAATGACCTTCACATAAAGAAGCCACTTACGTTTAGTAAAGCTTTTTAGGCACTTTCCATTTTCATTGCAGTTGTCGCATTTAGCGGACTTGCTGCCAAATGCACCACTGGAAGACTTTGTTGAGCCAAACAGGCCAGAGGAGCCTTTGGAGTTGGCTGATGAAGAGCCTTTCACCGAGGAGCCCCAAGTATTTGATGACTGGCGAAATGCAGACGAAGTGGAGTTCATTTTTGGCCAAGTTTTATTTTTGAGCCTGTTCTGAAAGATTGCAGTAAAAGATCAGATTGAAAGTGAGATTGAGATTGGATTTTTGCGTAGTAATAGTTTCTCTTTTTTCCTACAAGTGAGCAAAAATTTTCAGAGGCTGAGTTAGACTCAACTCGAAACCTCTTTTTTACAAAGTGCTCTCTAAATGAACGCAAGAACAGGTGCGACTGCTGTGATCGACTGTAGAGAGGAAAAAAGTCAACCGTAGTCAATCAACTGCAGCAGCTCTTTCTCTCTCCAGTTTTTATGTGCTGTCCTCATTGCACAACATTGCCATGCAGCGTTGAAGCTTTACGTTTAAAAAGGTCTTTTTTCATTTTCTGATTGCTAATCTCAATTGCACTAGCCACCTTATCCTCGTGGCGCAATGTCGTTGCTGATGGTGTTTGTTTTTCTCATTACATTGAGGATGCTCGTAAAAGTGTTGATAAGCATTGTCATTTGTCCATTGACTGGGTACTATTGCTAATTAGGAATTTTCTTCGCATCATCTGTACGAACATCCCTAATTGATTGTTGTACAGTGCCGCTGACGTTAGTATCCTATTAGCAGTGCGTTTATCTCTCGGTGATAACAGCATTGGCGACATACCTCGATTGGTAAAGTTGTTGATGATGATGATGAGCTGTTCAGTTGGTGTTGAAGTACAGGTAGTTGTCAGTTGCTGGGTATAGTTTGAGTGAAGAGCTCAGTAAAAACAGATAGTAGCCTTTCTTTTAGTAAACACTGCAATCTCTTTAGTAAATTGTTCCACTTGCACTGAGAGCGTTTATTTTTAAAATCAGCAGCAGTCAATCAGTCTACTACTACGACAAGAGTGGCCAGCAATTTTTAAAAATAGTAAAGATGAGTTCGGTAAAGAGATGTGCAGTGGCCAAAACCAAACAGTGTGCAGCACTGTTCGCTGTCTCTGCGACAGCAGTCTGTCCGCCACTCTCACGAGGCGTACTTGTGTCTGGTCACGTAGGCACACGTCACAGCAGTCTCGTGGTTCAGCTTTTCAGTGCATTCACTCGCTCTTTTTTTCTAATGTGGATTGGCCTGCACTGTTCACAGAAGGGTGCCCAACAGAGTTTCTCTCTTTCTTTCTCCCCTGTCTGTCAGGGAGAGAAAACAGAAGAGACAGATTCGGTGCAGACAGCTTCACAGCGCCAACAGAATTTGAATTTAAGCGGTCCAAGCTCAAGTTTAGTGCCGGTCATCAAAGCAGACAAACATAGATGGCGGTCAAGTGTAACTTTTGAAAGTGACAGCGCTTTTCAATCACTCTCTAACATTCCACGCTCAGGTGTACCTTTCCACCCGGACCGGCTCGTGGGTGTTTCACCGAGTGGGCAGCAATGGCCGCCCCTTTGACCAGTACATGCACCGGCGCATCTTCAACTACCTCTACAATCTGATGCCCTACTGGGTGACCTGTTGGTTTCTGGAGCTGTACCTCAACTCGGTCTTCAATCATGAGGACTACCAGCTGCGTCCAAAGCACCGCTGCCTGTCGCAGCACATTATGGTGAGTAGTCAAATTGCAACTTTATTTAGCATTTCTAAATTTTAAAATCTGTTACTTTTTAGGTTAATGATGCACTGCCTAACCGCATACTGAGTGGCACTGTAACGGTGAAGGGTGACATTGATTACCTGACAGAGACGGGCGTAGTTTTCAAGGGCGAGACAACACCGGTTCCCTGTGACGTCCTTGTTAAGGCAACTGGCTACAAGGTGGTTTTTCCCTTCATCAGCGAAGAGCTCGTTCCGGTGCACAAGAACAAAGTTCGCCTGTACAAATGGCAGTTTATTCCGAACATCAAGCACGCCCACACTCTGGCCTTTATCTCGTTGGCTCAACCAATCGGTGCACTGCTGCCCATCGGAGAGGTACGTTGACATCTTCAGGTTAATGGGCTGATAGTAACAAGTTATTTTGCTACACAGCTTCAATCTCGTTGGTTTGCCTTGCTGATGGCGGGAAAGCTGAAACTGCCATCAAGAGAGGAGATGGAGGCTGATTTGCGTGAAAAGGAAAAGTTTCAAGAGCGATTCTATGAAAGTGAAAGGTGAGCGGGATGAGTTCTAAATGAGCACAGCTTTAATTTGTTTTGGTTGCAGGCACACTATTCAGGTGGATTGGGTGCCCTTTATGGATGAACTGTCTAAGGAGATTGGCGCCTACCCATTCATTTGGAAGTACATGTTCACCGATCCCAAGCTCTTCTTTGCCCTGCTGTTTGGTGCCTGTGCGCCCTACCAGTACCGTCTGACTGGTAAGTTTGATAAGTTTATTGTTCAAAACCAAGTTTATAAACATCCTTACCACCTTTTAGGTCCCAACAAATGGTCTGGAGCACGTGAGGCAATTTTGACCGTTCAGGAGCGCATTGATGCTGCTCTTCAAACAAACCGTGGCAAGGCAATCTCCACCAAGGCACCGTCAGCACTGGCCACTTCAATGAAAAATCTCAACTTTTTTCACTTTCTCATCATTTTTGTCGTCATTGCGCTTGGTTTTGCAGTCACCCTTTCCACCGTACTGGTGTCGTCCATCTTTTAAGCTTTTAATTGCACCGTCTAGAGATGACTTGGTTTTTAAATGAGATCAAATGATTTGTAAACATATTTCCCTTTATTTTCAGTGAGAGTTGTTTGTACCAGTGCAACTATTTTAAATGTAACAGTATCAAAGCAGTTGTTTGCTATAGCATTAAAAATTTCAATTGTAAATGTGCTGATTTTTTTGCCCTGATGGTTTGTTGTTGTGCTCCTATGAGGGTCTACATGAAAGCAAACTGTTGATATAAACACCAGCATGTCAACTATACTTTGCCATTAGCCTGGAACAATGTCTTTTTGGGTGGTTTGCTTTACAGTTTTAGTTGCAGTTTTCTTTCAACTGCTACCGATCACCAGTGGCCAAACAAATGGCACCTGGTTTGATCGGTACTACTGGGGCAGTCTTTTTGGCAATACGGTATGCTGAGCCGATGGTCGATTCTTAAATTCAACACGCTTTTTACTGCAGCCTCAACTGATTCAGCTTCGTGGTTTTGCCTCGGAAAACCACAGCGTCGTCACACCTGACGGCTATGTCATTCAAATCTTTCGCATCGTCAATCAGAATAGAAGCCGTCCCGGCTATCCACTGATCATCTTTAACGGACTTTTCCTTGCCTCAGAGGCCACTCAGGACAACTCGGATGGCACTTTCAACCCGCAAACTGGCGTGTACACTGAATTTGAGCTCAACTTTAGAACAGCCTTTCAGCTGCTGTGCCCAGCTCGCACCTTTCCAGTCAGTGCCGGCCGCGGTCTGCCGTACACCTTGGCCACCTGTGGATTTGATGTGTGGCTTTCCAACCAGCGAGACGGCTTTGGATATTCATCGCACATCTACCTCGATCCTCAACGCGATCCTCAGTACTGGAACGTCAACCTGGACTCGTACACTACTGACGCTAAATCGGTAGTTGATTACGTGAGGAGGCAGACAAAGGCAGCCACAGTAGGCGCTTTCTGCCACTCAATCAGCTGCACTACTCTCATTCAACTGCTGGCCGACTACTCACCGTACAATGACCTCCTCAAGCCGGTGTTTTTGCTGGCGCCGATGATCTACTCGGGGAATGTCACCTCAATTCCGTTGACACTGCCGGCGCTTGCTGTTCCTCTCTTAAGGCAGGTCCTACTGTGGATCGCCCAATTCTGCTGATCGTTTATGAAACTCTTTCTTTTTTGAATTTAGCAATCTGCTCATGCCAACACCTGATTTCCGCTCGTGGCGTCCACTCTACGCCGACGCTGTTCGCCGTTCAGCCTTTCTCCGCTTTCTAACGCTGTTTCTCTTCTCCTTCGTTGGCGGCATCAACATTGACGAGCTGGACCTCTACCGAACCTACCGAATACCGGCTCACTTTCCGGCAAACGTTGCCTTTCGAGTCCTGGCTCACATTGGACAGCGGCGACTTGTTTCAGGGAAAACAAATCTCCTGTCAAAGTACGACTACGGCCCAGAGGAGAATGTAAAGGTGTACAGTAGGCCAGTGCCGCCAGGGTATGATCTCAGCAAGGTGACCAGCAAATACTTGATTCTCTTTCGTGGGCTGTATGACATTATTGCCGATGCACAAGATCTCGACCAGCTAAAGTTAGTGCTGACAGTACCGCTGATGGCGGAGATTCGCACCTCATACAGTCACACTGACTTTATCTTTGGCAGAACAGTCAATGAGACTATCATCTTGCCGATTCTACGTTTTCTGCATCAACTTCAACTCAATTACAATTAAAAGCGTTTACAGCAGAAAAACTCAGATTTAGCTAATCAGTTCCAAAGTACTTTCTGCCAAAGTGCACCGGCACAATGGGGTGAATGTCCACTGTCTGTATGGTGACCTTGGTGAAACGGCTTGACACGGCTTTGATAGCTGATGAAAATGAAGGGTAAAAGGACGGTTCATTTAGTTCATTTAGGTTATCAATCGCCGATGTTATTAGTTACCTTTTGGAGTGGCAAAGAGATTAATGAGAATGATGTTTGCCTCTTTGACGTTCCTCTCCAGCAGCAGCTGAATGGCCTTGATGACGGTGGCGCCGGTGTTCATGATCGGATAGAGAAGCAGCACCTTTCGCAGCGACACGTCGTCGGGCAGTTTAGCGTAGAGGACGCTAAGAGTGGCCTTCTGCGAATCAAAGCTTTCATACTTTTCAATGATGATCTTGCCAATACGAATCGCCCGACAGGCGTCACGCAGTCCCTTCTCCATGGCCTCGCCAGAGCGGACGATCGACACGCCGCAGTTCGACTTGGCAAAGCTGACTCCCTCGTAGGTGCCACCCGGTGGCGTGGTCACCGTCTTGGCAGTTGAAGGCAGGTGGTTCAGGGCGTCCTCAATGACCAGGCGAATGAGGCGGTCAGCGTCAAAGACAAAGTCCTCACGTGTTGAACTTCTAAATAGTGTATGAGTGTGGGTGAGTTTAGCTGTGGAGTGATCACTTAATCATTACAACAACAACTCACATGTTTCTAATGGTAGTCTGCAGGGCAATGGTGTTGTTATTCGGTGCCAGAATGCGCAAGGTGGGCACTGCTCGAAGAAACTGGGCGTTAAGCTCGTTGGCCTTCATTGTCGTGACCACGGGAGGTTTGGAAATCAACACTTCTTCGGACGGAGAGACCATGTTTAGGCGTTAACACTGGCGCTATTTCGACTGGGCAATGCTACTGAAAACACCAAAAATTAAGGTAGTCATTACAGGCACCAGCAACTAACAGACTGATTTTCGCAAAAACATTTCACATTATTCGACTCATATGTGAGTTCACGAAAAAATGTCAAAATGCGGTTGCTGAGAAACGTCGTTTTAACTGTTTACGAAAGCAATGAAACATGAACAACGTAAAAGGTCAAACAAAATGTAAAAATATATTTAAACTTCAATGGGCACTACAAGTAACATTTTTATCACTTAAAATTGTCTCATCGAAAGTTTAAATACGAATCACATGATCGAGCTGATTTGCACGTGTTCTGCTAATTTATTCGCGAAAAGTAAAGTGGAGGTGCAGGACACGCTGCACAAGTTTCTACAGAACAAGAAAGAAGCTGTTACCAAAATAGCAAAAATATTTGTGCAAATTAAAACAAATGGCAATCTGTGGATTTTAATTCCAAAAACAAGTTGTTGAATAAAAAGGTGTACAGCAATTCAGTCAAGATGTCATTCTAGTTTCAGCAATTGCAGCTGAGAAACTGCTCAGTAAAAATGTACCTCGCGTTTAGACGGTTTGTTTTGCCTCTTTTCTTTTTGGTGATCCTTTGCAGTGCTCAAGTAGAGGAGGAGGAAGAGGAAGAGGAGGCTGGTGGACCAGCGGTGAATGCTGTAGTTAACCTCATATCGAACACCCACACCTGTGCATCTCGGATGCGCCACTTTGACGGACCCTGCTCCTCGTCCTTGTCCTCGTAATTCACCCCCAACATGGCGCTCTATTCGGCTGAATCCTGTCGTCAACTGGACAACTACAACGAATGCATCCGCAGTAAGCTGCAGTCAGATCAGTGGTGTCGCCAGGCCAAACAGTTAATGTTCAAGACAATTGATGATGACTATCGGACCAAATGCGGACGGTTTGAAGGGAAAATAGAAGCTGAAAGTATCGTCTGATGATGTATTGTTGAATGTTTTGTGCAAGCTTTCTTTACAAATAAAAAGGTTTTGTCCGGTTTCACTTTGAACCTGAGCACGGCTCATCAGCTGTTATCATGTTTGCTGATAAGAAGCAGCACTATCACAGGCACGGTGATCTATTCTTTTGTTTACGATTGGCTCATCGCTGTTTCGATTTTAGACGCCTCCTCAAAACAACAAGATTCCAATTTGGCAGCATGGCACAACAACCTCTGAAGCACAACTGTAAAAAGGCGGATTTTCTTAATCTTCTAGAGAAAAACATTGAATCCTTACGCTTCTTATCTGCCAAGACGAAGGGCAAGAACAAAGTAGTTTCTGAAAAAATGAACAATCTTGTTTTAAAACGAAATCAAAACACTTGTTCTTGCATCAAGGAGCATAATGAGATCCTCAAAAAGAAGATACTGTCAAAGTTTGCTGTCAAAGTCGCTCAAGCAAAACTGCGTTTTCCTGCTGGTAATTTGTACTTTTTGCGTGCTCTCAGACGTTCATCATATTCTACTTCTTTTTAGCTCCAACTGTGCTAAAAACATCAACGAACCAGGCACCACTTGAAAAACCGCTAGAAAAAACATTGTGCCCAAGTCCAAACAAAACTGTTGCTTCTCAACACAATAAACCAGATGGAAAGCCAAAAACACTAGCAACACCGTCCCCAAACAAAAAACTGTCACATTGTCCGTCTGAAAAGCCTTATCCTCGAAATGTATCCGGCGCCCCTTGCCCCGAAAATGGCTGCAACTGTCGTCTGTTCACCGTGTTCGAGTACTACAGCCACATAGAGCAAGCTCACGGAGTAAGGAAGCTCAAGTGCCCCGTTTCAGACTGTGATGAGTACTTTGGGGATTTCCTTCTGCAGGAGCTGCATAAACACGCCGCCCACTGTCACCCCGAACTGTCTCAGAACAAGAGAAAGTGTGCCGAGTGTAGTCACGTTGCCAGCAGTCTTCTAGTGATGATGTACCACCAGTTTGAGCATCACACGCCTGGTGAATGGTGGTGCCGAAAAGGATGCGGTTTTTTTGCTAAACTGCGCCGCGATTGGATCTTTCATGAAAAAAGGCCATGTCGTCCGTTTAAGCCGTTATCTTATTATCCAATATTACTTTTATAACTCACTGTTTTACCCTCACTGTTACCACAAATGTTACATGACAATTTTATATTTACAAAAAATACATTTTTTCATTATTACATCTTTTGTATTAGCTAAAAACTGTTTTTACAAACAACTGATAACAAAAAAACTTTAATTTCTACTTTCATCATGTCCGTCCTTGAACAGTTCATCATAACTGGGAGGTTTGTCGTCCACTGTCTTGATCACTGAGCTGTTTTCTGGTCTAGCCTGCTGGGCGACCCTATCGACAGTGCCACTTCGCTGGTGGTACATTACCTGAAAGTGTTCTCCATGCGGCGCTGGTACTCGAAGTGCGGTTGACTGTTGTAGCTGGCTAGCTGATGCTGAAAGATGTGCATTTCGGTGTCTTCTAGTGGAGCACCTGGCACAAACACAGCAGCCGCAAATGCAGGCAATCCAAACAACGCCTATCACTACAAAAATAAGGTACAATTTGTCGTAGCTGATGATTGAGTAATTGTTGAAAGCCGATGAATGGTGGAAAATACTGATGAGTAGAAAGAGAGTAGGCAAAACTGATTTTGAGAACATTTTAAAAATAAAAAAATTTCTATGTGTTTGTGCGTTTTTCTGTGCACACAAGTGCCGTTTTAGAAGTAAAAACTAATAAAAAACTAGAGCTTAGTGTGAACAGATCCATTGGATACAAACTGATAAGAGACTGTGCTGTGAAGGGCAAGGATAATAAAATTTTTAATAGAGAAATCCAACTGTCTTGTGGTCAAAGTTAATTTAAATTACACAGCTTTGATGTGGGGAACATTTACTCCGGTGTGGTGATTCAGTGGGCCTGTCTTTCCGAGATGGTCACAGGCAGCCGTTTGGCGGACATCAGTATTGAGCCATTGTAGTACTCAAGCTCGAGGCCCTTTTCAGCCTCCACCTTGTAGTTGAGAATGAACTTGGCCAGTCCAATTCGAAGCTCATTCTGGGCGAACCTCATGCCGACGCAAAGTCTCTGGCCGTAGCCAAAGGGCGCAAAGGCAAAATGATTCTCCGGCGAGGACTCCTTCTCAAAGAACCGCTCTGGCTTGAACTCCAGCGGATCGGGAAAGTATTCGGCATTGCGGTGGATTGAGTACGGCTGTATGATGATCAGCGTGTCCTTGGGAATCTTAATGCCCGTGTCCAGCAGCTCACAGTCCGCCTTCGCCTCTCGGTGGAACTCTATCAGCGGTGGTCGCAGTCGTAGCGTTTCGTTGATGATCGCATTTAGAACTTTGAGATTTTTAAGCGTGTCATAGCTAATCTCGTCTTGCAGCTCAGTTAGCTCTTGATAAAGCCTGTCCTGCCACTCAGGATACTGCGTCAAATAGTAGATGATGTGTATGAGTGAAGAGAGCGTTGTATCAAAGCCAGCTATGAAAAAGAGGATTCCCTGTCCTGACATCTCCTCTTTACTCAAACCTTTCAGCGAGCCGTTGAGCTGGTCCTCTGATTTAGAGTCGGCATTGGCACTTTCAATCATCAGTCCAAGGAGATCAGGGTTTTCTGTAAAACACCAAGTTACCAAATTAGAGTCATGAAAAGTGTGAAACTAGTGGACAAGTAAAAACTTACGTTTGGCAGAGTTTTTCAGTCGCTGTTCAACAATTTTAAACGTCAAATCATCAAAGTAGTCGACAGCCTTCTTGTTGAACGGTTCAAGGGAGAAAAACTTGGCAATGCTCGGAAAGAAGATGGACATGATAAAGCTGAAGGAGAGGTCGACATTGAGAATCTGCTTGGCATTGACCACCACAGGGTGGTCTGGCTGAGAGACCGAGTCGAGCTCAATTCCGTAGCCGCAACTGGCAATGACGTCCATGGCAAACCCGCCAAAGTACTTTTTCATGTCAAATGTTTTTCCCGAGCGGGCTTCAGGTCGAAGGTGCTCAATTAAATTTTGAGAGATTCTGTAAAGTTTTCACAAGTTTAGTTTTACCGTTACCAAGTGTAGTTCCGCCTAGTAGTTACCTATCAATGGGTGACATCATTTGCTTCAGTTTGCCACTGGTGAACGCTGGCGTGACGATGGATCTACAAAGTTTTTGCATTTATAAAAACTTGAAATTATACACAAATGAACAAAAAATACCTAATCCTCTTCCACTGTTCGTTTGCCTCCAGAAAGAAAAGACTCTGACTAATGTTGCTTGACCCGGAGTGAAATGAATTTCGAACAGGAAACTTGTGCATCTCCTTGATGGAGAGGTCTCTCGCCAGTTTAGCGTCATTGAGAATCAAAATTTTTCTTGTGACCATGTAACCGCCAAAAATTTTTCCAAAGAGCTTGGCAGCATCTTCTTGCCACAGGTGGGACGGTTTAAAAACCCAACTAAACATAATGTACGGTCTGGCGAGAATACCCTGACGTTGCCAGAAGAAAAACTTGCGGTAGTACAGGCTGTTGAATATAAAATGTTATAACAAAAATTTTACTTAAATTAGCATTGATGCTTACTAAATCAAATAGGCGCCAGCCACTGCCAGCGCAGTGATTAAAAACATCTTTGCGTTGTGTTGAAGAATTGAAGCTACAAAAGAAATTGAAAAAAATTAAAACAATCTGCTGACATGAAAAAGAAAGACTGTCTGTTTTTATATTGGCAGTGACTCGTATTGAAGGCCGTTTCTGAACATTGGGTGGACGAAAGCGGCAGACAGCATCCAGAAGTGCATCCAGTGAACACTCGTGCACCGCTCACTAATCAACAGTGTTTCTTGCTGTTGCGTGATAACATCGCCTCTGTGCCATTGTGTGCTGATAGTTTGCAGACGATTTGGGAGGCTTCCAAGCGCAAAGTGAGAACATCTGGTAAAGACTCTTTTCGTATGTTTAATTTACAATTATTGATTGAACTAGCACTTGAAGTGCAAAACTTTTTTGTGTTTAATTTTATTCCAGCCAATGCCAGCGCTGTCGCTGTTCAGACATGTATCCAGACATGTAAATGCACTTGCGACAGTAATTGATAATCCTTTTCCTGCATCCGGACAACTGTTAAAAAAATATTTACCAACTGATCACAGACAGCGGTTGCAAATTCACAATTAGCAGTTTTGAAACATACACTTTTGGATTTCTGCAAATTAGTTTATTGCACCTAGAGCTTGTACACCTTGTCGGCTACCTTTATATTAAAAGTACGCTGAATGCTCTTTACTCGCCGGTCAGTTGCCTTCTTTCTCAGTTCGTCCTCGAGCATCAGCTCTTCGGAGGACTTCATCTTGCGCTGCGGCGTCCACTTGGCAATGGACTCCTTCCAGTTGCCCGTCGACTTGACTGCCTGCAGAATGGCCGCCACCTGGTTCAGACAGAGGTTTCGCGAGCCCTGCCGCCACAGGACACTCTCATCCAGTGGAAGGCGGTAGCAGCGAATGCCCTCCTGCTGGGCCTTGACGTTGCTCACCTTCATGTGCGACGAACGGTCGTTGTAGCCTCCTAGAATGTAAATGTCATCGTGCGAGTAGCTGGTGATGGATTCGCGGGCATGTGGAGACAGGTAGACGAGGCGATGTCGCGGGAAAAGGTGCGGATAGTCGAGGTACGAGCCCGAGTGAAAGTACCCTCCCAGCTGGTCGGCTCTCTTGATGTGCTTGGTAATGGAAGCCAAGGATTGAGTGGCTGAAAAAAAGAGAAACAATAGATTATGATGATGTACTTTGTGCAATAATAAAAAAAACTCTGCTTTTACCTTTAGAACAATTGGTAAAGTGAACGTCAAATGGAAGACAGTCGGGATAGTCGCGATTGACACGATTCTCGTAGTAAAGGATGCCAATTTGAGTGCCGAGTAGTCTTGATTCATAGAGCTTCATGTAGTGGTCATAGTCGAGGTCAATTATGAGTTTCTGTCCAAAGAGGGCTGCCTGCCGAAGAAGGTGCCGCTGGCGATAGTCGCGAACGGACTGCTTGGTAATTCTTGACATCAGCGAATTGTGCCAAAGGCCATACTCGAGGTTGCCCTGTGAGTTCCAAATGCCCACATCCCATTCTTTGACCCCATCCAAGTTGGTCGTCTTGTACTTGGTCATTTTCGCCTCAAGAACAGAGATTTTGCGAGCGGCTTTTTTGGTAGCGGTATTGAAACGGGCACATTCTCGCTTGAAGAAAAACTTGAAAGTCCGCTTGAGTTCCCTTTCATCGGGAAAGACGGCCAAAAGGTCGGCCATTTCAAGCGTCGTCAGGACGGTGGGCACCTCCGAGGTTCCGGTGTACTTTTCATGCTCGTACAGCGCAAGAATGTGCTCAACTTTGGAACGGTTTTCAGGCTTGGAAACATAGAGCGACTGAAACGTGTCGAGTGAAAGCGTCTCAAATGTGGGCCCAAAGCTGTGCGTTGCCGTCGTTTTTGGCGGCGGCTTTTTGCCCTTTTTACTGATTGATTTGGTTGATGACCAGACTGGTGGGTTGATGGTAAGGCACCTTGTTTGGCGAAAATCTGCAAAAAATGTGGTTACTTGATAAAAAAAACTTTTTTTAAAAGCACAACTTACGGCAAATGCTCTCTTTAAAAGCAAAGCTGGTCTTCAGCGATGCAAATAACCTAGATGTCGTCGTCAAAAGCGCCATTTAAATTTGAAAACCCGAAACATAAGCAGTTTTGCGACGATGATCAAATCGCAACGTGCACGCGGTTGTAAACAGAACAGGTAGCGACAGTGGTCGCCAGACGGAGCAACTGTGACTTTTCAATTTTGAAAAAACTTTTTATTTGATTTTCAAAACTTCACCACCAGACATCTTTTTCTTGGCACGCCTTTTCTTCGCCTCTCTGACCTTGTACTTGGCCGGGTTGAAGCACGGCCTGCTCTTAATGGAGACGCCCATCTTGGCGACCATCACCTCCAGTCTGTGCTGGTTCGTCTCCGAAACACTGGTGCTGCTGTTGGTACTCAGACTGCTCTTCTCCTGATCTCTCCGCTGAGGATGACGACGGCCAATGGAAAAGAGAGCCACTGCAGCAACGAGGACAACTCCTAGGCCCACTACCACCAGCAGAATGGCCGTCGGACCACTTTGAATGACGGCACTGAGGCAAACGAAGTACTGCTCAAACTTGACCTCCCTCAAGACGCTGCTCCCGTTCCGATTGCTAGTAGGTAAGTCGAGGACAGAGAGAGGCAAGAGAATGACCGTTCGAGTGGCTGCATCAATCACATGAGCCATCTCTTGATGGATGAAGCCAAAGAGGGGAAGTGAGTCAAAGGACGGCACTGTGAGGCTGCCTTGCGTCTGGTCCTCCTTTTCAGCTACCTTTAATTGCCCATTCTGTGAATCTCGGAGCAGGTAGTAAAACGGCGAAATGGCCTTTTCATTTCTCCTCACAGGCAGGTGCTCTGAGTAGCCTGCAAAAGACCACTTTCATTTAGTAACTTGAAGCATTAATCCAAAATCTACCTGAAGCATTAATGAGCGGTCCTTGACGGAAAACGACCACCTTTCTCTGTGCGCCATAGTCGCGAGCTCTAAAGAGGATACTCCGATTGGCGTTTGACACCATTCCGTAGACGCCATTGGCCAGCATGCTTCCCAGCCTGCTGCTGGCAATCATTTTCTGGTCAATGTCAACTAGTCGGTGGTCTAGTTCTTGTTTGTCCGCCTGCCGTACAATGAGATGGCCAAAGGAGAGGTTGCTGTTGCTGCCATAAGGCAGCTCGAAGGCGGCCACCAGCTCGAGGTTTGTCCCTGCAAAGGTTGAGGCGGCAATCGCCGTCCAACCGTAGCTTTGGAATGAGCCATGCGACTTTCCCCCAACCAGATTCAGGTGCATTTCACTGTTGTCGATTTTGTTTACTTCGGTGCTGTACACCTGACTGGAGATTATCAACTGCAAACGGTTGCCCACGAGGAAAAAGCCTTGCAGGCGCACCGTCTCTGCGTTTAGGAGAGGACACAGCTAAGGATGGATAGAAATGGTGGTGGTTAATCTGATGAGGAGTTCTTTGAACCTGCTCGTTACCTCAACTGCAGAACCAGTCCTACGTTGCAGCAGCAGGGCAAAAAGTAGTGCAATAATGAACATTTTCAAAACACGTCAACAAAATGATGCGCCGATTTTTAAATACTTTACAAAAACCCTTTGTTGAATAGTTTAGAACTGGTTTAATCAAAACTGTTACAGCTATTGTCACAAAAATTATTCTAAAACTACAGCGTCGTAAGATTGTAGAAAAAGTAGTTGCCCTCTTCCATCACCTGTCCCTGTCCGTTTGGGCGGTAGATCTTTGGCGGCGGTGCTCGGCAGGTGCAATTGCAGCCCACCACATTGCATTGATCCGAACCGCAGAAAGGAGTTGGCGGTGAGCAGTCCAGACAGGCGACCTCCATTGTTCCGCTGCAGTTGAGGTACGTCGGGAAGCAGCAGTCCGCAGTGACCAGTAGGCTACTGTGAGGGCTGTGGTCCACCAGCAAAATCAGAGACAGGACGGCCAAAAAACTTGTAGACATTTTTGAGAGGGCCATTGTATTTGCAAGAGCTGCACTGAGTTGCCAGTGAATTGACAGTTGATTGAAAACTGAAATTGACGTCGGTAATAAAGCGGCTGAAATGTCAATATTGCCTGCAGTCTTGGCAATAGCGATAAAAACAGGGGGGTAAGTCTGGCAAGCCAGGACTACAGCGAGCCTTTTTTTGC
>JAALOO010001477.1_pt1 | contig 15798 bp, 18 predicted proteins | sample 7257641 | NCBI WGS metagenome assembly JAALOO01 (sample SAMN14085613, study PRJNA598686) | mite metagenome | biome: ENVO:01001000; feature: ENVO:01001002; material: ENVO:01001226; isolation source: single female mite from University of Michigan culture on fish food culture... ...
CTCTCTCTCTCTCTCTCTCTCTCTCTCTCTCTCTCTCTCTCTCTCTCTGTCTCACAGTGGTAACGGGTGGATCACGATCGACAGCAGCAGCAGCAGCACACGCACACAACCACAATTATGGTTGGCACTGCACTGCTCACTAGGCGCCAGACAGAAGGCCACCACCAAACAGTGGAAGCTGCTGCTCAACATCGATCCGATGATGATGGTGATCACCATCATCATCCTCGCACAAACACTGAGAGAAAGCTGCCACCGACCGAAAGATGAAAGAAAGACTGAAAGAAAGTTGAAAGTCAGCAACAAAACAGATTCCAGTGGGGGAAGAAAGAGAGTTCAAATGCGCACGCCGCCCAAAAGAAGCTGCTGCTGCTGCTGTGATGAATCGAGCATCCTGCAGCAAAGGCGTGTGTGCGTGAGTTGCTGGCAGTGGTGCTTTACCACTGAATCAGTGGTGACTTACCGTGCTGATTTAAAATAAAAAGCAGCAGCAGCAGCCAACAAAAAGGTAGCAATACTCTGCCATAGATAATTAATTGATAACGACTACTGAAGGCACACTCAGGCAGACAGAGAGAGAAGGTGGATTTGAAATGCAAAATAATTTTAGAGGAAAGATTTCCTCTAGATTGTAGAAAGAATAAAAGGCTGAGTGGCCTTTAGGATAGTTAAAAACTTAAAAAAAATTTTCTGAAACACTAAAAAAATAATCTTCATGACGTCAAGAGAAAAGAAGAAAAAATCTGACAAAGAGAAATCGATTTCCAACGCCATTCATCACTCTTCGTGACCAAAATATGAAGTGAAAAAAAATTGTGGCAAGTTGTGTAACTAATTACCAACAACTAATTACTCAACTCTTTTCTTTTTGGTCTAGATCAGCCAGAAAAACCATTTCTCAAAGCAGCGTCCAGACAGAGAAGGAAAAGGGGAACGCCAGTAATAACAGGGAAAAGTATGAAACAAAAAAGAATAAACGCTCATTTTCCTTTAAAAAAGAAAAAATCATATGAAAACAGCAGCTTGTACCAATTACTAAACTCATTAAACTTATTATGGTACAGCTAAAACTGACCAACAATTTTTTTTATCAATGCAGATAAAAAAGGCAAAAAGTCTCAAATTGTGAAGCCGCTCAACTAGACAATATGAGGAGGAGGAGGAGGAGGAACAGACAATCAGCCACTTTCAGTGTGGTGCTGCCACTGCAACTTTTTTTTGTTTTATTTTACCACAAACCACACATCATCCGTTATGTAATAATAATAATAATAATAAAGTGCAGTGCGACAAACAGAAGTCCACTGAAACTCGTTATCCACCGTTCCCTTTTCCCTCTCCACCTTTTGATCCTAATCTCGTACAGACATCCGTACAGACGGGGCCATTTTGCAGCAGCATTAAACGCGAGCACTTTTGCTGCAGCAGCATTGTTCCAGGGCAGACTATTGTACACACACTGTACACACAACAGTGCACCTCAACAGTGGACGGAAAAGCTGCTAAACTACTGCTGCCAGTCAGTCTTGAAATGAGCTCAATCCGAGCAGCAGCAGCAGTGAACTATTCACTTCAAAAAGCACTGACTGAAAAAGACAAGACAAGAGAAGAGAAGGAGTTTAATAAAGCACAGTGTTCAATGGCCTTCTCAATCTAAATGGAGCCAGCAGCAGTGGCAGCTAAAGCGGATTAGCTAGGAGAAAACTGACAGAGCACCACTGATGGAGAGAGAGAGAGAGAGAGAGAGAGAGAGAGAGAGAGAGGGCAGACAAAAGGGCAAACAAAAGAGGGCAACCACAGCAGTAACAAAAAAGAGTTAAGAGTTAAGCAAAGCGGTGTTCGCTTTGATTAGGCTCAAGCCGACATACCACATCGACCACTTCAGCTGATAAAAATCTCCGCCGATGTGCAATCGGCGAGAGATTGAGAATGCGGAATTGTACTGCCGAATAGAATTGAGAGTCCTTTTCGGCAGTAGTAGTAGTGGCGGTAGCGGCAAGCCTTGGTCGGTGCAGACGCGAGCCACCACCACCACCACCACCGCGACCATTACCAGTCTCATCAAAATGCATCAGCAGCAGCAGTGGAAACAGTCGAAACAACAATCAGCATTGCAGCATGCTAAATCCGGGCTACTGACTGACTGACTGACTGGCTGGCTGCTGCTCCTTCACTTTACTCTAGGTTGGGCAGCAAAAAAACAGATAAAAGAGAAAAAATAGAGAAAAGATGATCATAAAGAACATAACGGCGAAAAGAAGAGAAGGAAAAGGATGCCTAACAGCAAACAAGCCAAAGACGAGGAAGACTAAACGAAAACAAATTTCAGCAAACAGCAGCGACATTGCTGCTGCTGCCACTGTTGAAACTTCAACAAACATAAGTTATACAATCCGACATTTCACCCTTCAGCACCTTTCAGCAGCATTAAATAAAAAAGAGGGGGGGGAACTGAAGGGGATAAAGTACCTGGCCAATTCCAATTACACACACAAACACTCAAACACTCACCCACTTTACTGTACTCGCTCCTAAAATAGATCAACAGCACTCATCATCACCGAAGGGGCAAAGCAGCTCTCTTTGCTGAACACCATCAACTTCAACTTCATCATCATCGTGATTCACACAGCTCTCCCCTCATCAGCATCATCATCATGTTCTATACGAAGCATCTCTCACCTTAAAAACTTTTCGTTCCCTTTCTGCCTGCCCCTCTCGTGTGCCACCACCACCAAGTGCACCGATTCGATTAGCAGCAGCAGCAGCAGCAGCAGCCTCACTCTTTCGGTGCCTTACTACTCCTTTCTTCTGTTCTGTTCCGTTTAACAGCACCCAACATCACATAACATTACACTGAAGAGCACAAACACACACACCAGAACACAATCGATCACGAGGAAGGGCATTGTGTTGTGGCAGTGCACAACAGTGCTGCTGATGCCGTCGCTGTAATGGCTCGTGTGGAATCGAAATTAATTTGTAGTGCATGAGAGAGATAGAAAAATAAAGAAAGAGAGGTATGGCACAAGAGTGGCACTCAGCGAGTGGACAGGACAGGACAGACAATGGCCACTTTGCTTCCACTAGCATCAATCGATAGTGCACCGGACTGAAAATAATGACGGCTGTAGGGCAGCACAACCACTACCAGCAGTTGGTAGTAAAAGAGTTCACCTACACGGCAACTGAAAATGCAGCAGCAACTCAGAAGCATTTCATCGTTAGGGCAGTGTCGTCTTCTCCAGTAGAGGTGGGGAAGGGGGGGGGGAGAGATGTGTTTGATTGAGGCCAACGTCGGCAACTGAAGCAGCAGCATCAGTGCACCGTGTGCCTCTTCAGTGGCAGTAGTGCACCATCGCCGACATGCACGACAGAAAAGAACAGAACATAAATGACCATTTTAAGGAGTGGTAGGCACGACGACGACGGTCAACTGACTGATGGATGGAAGGGAAGGAAGGCTGGAGCGGGCGCTATCGGTCATCGCACACACACACACACAAGCCACCGAGCAGCAGCAGCAGCGGCTATTGTTGTTCGCAGCAGCAGCTTCGGTTACGGATGCGCCGCCAATTCACCACCACCGATGACCGGTACTGCTCACGAACTTTCTGCTGCTAGACTGTAAAGGTAGTGTCTGTCTGTTTCAGAGGTTTTTAGACAGACAAAACGCTGCTGCTGCTTCTGCTTCTTAGAAAAGCAGAGGCTGAAAGCTAAAGCTAAAGCTAAAACTGCTCTAAATTGCAGGTAGTAAAGAAGAAGAAGAAGAAGAAGAAGAAGTGGAAGAAAAAAAATCGGCAGTTGGAGGTGGAGTGGGTGGCGATGGCGGCAGTGGTAGCCGACAGCAGCAGCAGCAACAGCAGCAGCAGCAGCTGATGTCGTCGTCGTGAAGAACAGAAAAGAGGGGCTCTGAGGAGGATCGGGCGAGGAGCATCGCACCACCACCACCACCACCGTCCATCCATCGAGATCAACGATCAGCAGCAGCAGCACCGCCACCGCACACACACTGCAATTACGCTGATCGAAAAAGGACAGTAGACTACTGCTGCTGATCTTTGCCTTCTTCAGTTCACCGTCTCTAATGACAGACGACAGCAAAGTTGAAAGAAGAAGAAGAAGAAGCTGGCTGCTACAATGCTACAATTGCGGTGGTGGTAGTGGGATCAGTGCAGTGCTGAATTGCAGCAGCAGCAGCAGCACGTGGAACGCGGATGCGACCGATCAAAACGGTCAATTGAATCGGCCAGCAGCGATGATGATGATGATGACGATGATGATCGCCATTTGAAAAAAAGAGGGAGAGAGAGGAAAGCAAATAGTAGGGCTGATCTGATCTCTGCACTCTCGGTGTGTCTCAGCGGCTAATTTGAATAACAAAATTGGGGCTGCTGCTGCTGAATAAAGAAGAGAGAAGGGGAAGAAACAAAAAATGGCAAAGGATAAAGCGGCGACAAGAGCAGTACATGTCGGTGAAAGATGGCCAACTTTAAACACACTTTTTTTTCTTCTATTCTCCTCCATGCACTTTACAGTATTTAATCATCACTGAAGTAAGGAAAAAGAGTAAAAAGAAAGCAAGCAAAAAAACAACAACAACATGACAGCTATTTATCAAAGTTGCAAGCAAGCAAATGTTGTTTCAGCTGTTTCTTTTCATACTTTTTCACATATCTCCAAAACTATGCAAAACGAAGCTGCCGGCTGCAAACAAAAATCCTCCTCTTTCTCCTCTATCAAAATGGGCAATCTCTCTACCACCATCACCACCACCACCATAATCATCAGCTGCTGGTTGTACCATTTAGCACCAGAGCGAGTGGCGCACGAGTGTGCTACTAACAACTATCTCTTCTACAACAACAACAACAACCAGAAGCAGGACAACAACAAACAAGCAACACCGACAACGACGAAGATGATGATGATGATGACGACCTTGTCTTCAGCAGCACTGTGACCTCGATCACCTCAAGATCAGCAGCAGCAGCAGGAGTCCTGGACATCCTACTACCACCACTGAGTTGACTGGTGTGTAGTGCATCATCATTATCATCAGCAGCAATCCCTATGATCAGCAGCAGCAGCGGTAGGAGCGTTTGCCGCCTTCTCCCACCCTCACTTTGCGGAATGTGCCCGCGTCTGCCAGAACACGACATGCAAATTATGGCAAACTGCTAACTGTGCACTGTGCTGTGCTGGCAGCCATTACCGAAGAAGACAGAAGAGAAGAGAAGAGAAGAACCGTTCACTGCCTTCGCCACCGTGCACTACCATCACCACCACCACCAAAACACAGTTCAGCATCGTCTTATCTCGGGCAGCCACTAGCTACTAAGATGATGAAAGACACCACCACCACCACTGCACAGACAATCGCAAATTAAGCCAGAGGTGATTAGCTCTATTATTAGAAAGAATGCAGAAGATAGAGCGAGGCTGCCGAAGCTGCTGCTGCTGCTGAGGCCATCCTCGCTCGACCGGCCTTTGTCGAAACTCTCCTAAACCTGTGGTACAACACTCGGCCAGTGTGTGTGTGTGCTTGTAATGATAATAATAAGGCTGTAACGGTAATGGTGGCCATGGTGCACTTGTCTCGCTGTGTGTGTGTGTCAGTAGCAATTAAGGGTTGCTAGTGCTGCTGCTGCTGTTCGCTGTTTAGCTAAGCCCAGATCTGATCCCAAAGCAGAGAGAGAGCACCGAAGAAAACAAAATGGCCACTCTGTTCTTGTGTAGGTGGTAGAGGTGGTGGTGGAGAAGAGAAGAGGGGGAGGAGAACGGTTGACCGCAAAAGGGTGCCCCCTCTCTCTACCTCCTATTCAAAAGTGAGTGGGAGAAGAGGAGGAAGAATTCACTCTGGAGAGTCGGCCAAGTTGACTGAAAAGCAGCTTACTACACAGGTCAGAGTGCCAATACGAAAAAAAATCCTGGCCAACAAATTCAGCTGCAGCGAGCTGCTACCTCTTCCTCCTAATCTCCTCGACTAGTTTTAAAAATTGAAAAAGGGCAAAATTAAAATCTTAATCTCCACCAAAGAATCTCATCACTGGACATCACATCAGAAAGGAAGGGGAACAAAACTGTAATAGCACAACTGTTCAACCTTGTTACCTTTCTCAGCAGCAGCAGCAGCGGTAACAGCCACTGTATATAGGAGTCGCCTTATGTTAGAGTGTGTGTTCAGTGAACCAATTGCCCGTTTGTAGCAGCAGCCAGTTCGCCTCTTTGTGTCCAGCAGCAGCAGCCAGTCATTGGCGCCACTATAACTCGGCGTGCATCAGCAGCCGCAGCAGAAGGAGCTCCAATTGGCAGTCCGAGCAGGAGCAGAAGCAGGAGCACCACTACTACTACTCCACGCAGTGGACAACGCAGTGCTCCACAGCGCGAGCATTGCGTGCAAAACAAAAATAATATCCGAGTGGAGTCTTCTCATCATCATCATCATCATCACCGTAGTGTAGTGTGTAGGGCACACGAAAACGAAAAGGTAGATAAGAACGGAGAGGAGAACGAAAAGAAGAAGAAGAAGAAGAAGGGCGATAGAACAGTTAAACTACTCTCTGCCTTTTTTTGCTCTCTGACGTGACTGGCTGGCTTTCTTTTGGGCGCTGGGGAACAACAGTATTGCAATCCCGGCAAAGGAGCTCACGACAGCAACGGCAGCAGCTTCCAGTGATCAGTTCAGCCTGAGCTACCACTACTGCCTCTAAAAGCAGTGGGAGCGATGACAAGGCGTCATCGAGCTTAGCTGCTGCTGCTGCTGAGGCACCGTAATTAGAACAGCAGTGTGCAGTGCACAGGCAAAAATCAGTGCTGGTAAAGAATCACTGCGCGATCTTCAGTTGAGAGGAACTGAAAGAGTACAAAAATGATGACACTTTGTCACGCAAAATTGAGTCATTCGCAGCAGCAGCAGCAGAGGCAGCAGCTCACACTCTCGGAGGAAAAAAGAAAGTACCGTAGAATTATCGTCCATTAAGGCACATGGGCTTGCTAATGGCAAAACGGACTGACTGACTGAATATGGCCACCACAATGGGCACCCTCTTTTTTCTTCGTTCCTCTCTTGTCTTTGCAGCTCACACACACACACTAGAATCAAATTAGGCAAATCGAAGCGTGTCAGTAGAAGAGAGAAAAAGAGGCTGAATGAAATTGGGGAAAACTTGCAAGTACAAAAGTCAGTCAGTCAGTCAGTGAGGGAGAAAAATGACCCATCCATTAGCATCGGATTAATTGTGCCTAGGCATGTGGAAAACTTATCATCATCGTGATCATCATTTTTACCATAACCAACTGTACAACACACTGACTGAAAAACCTCTTTCAACTGTGCCAACTGTACAACAAAAAAGATGATGACTGGTTGCTACAAAGAGGCGCACGAAAATTACCCTTTGTCTAATTAGATGCTCACTAAACATGTGTGGCTAGACACACTAGCCAAAGTCGGGGGAAAGTTAGGCTAGAAACAGAAAAAAGGCTGTTTTGGTCAGTTGATTTGGGTAATTAGCACAGTGCGCCAATTGAGAACTGCTGCCCAATTAGAAGAAGGGGAAGAAGAACCAGGCAGGAGGTAATCGATGACACCGAGAGAGCGCTTTTAAAGTCAGCCAGCTTAAGCTAGAAAACCACGGGGCAAGGGAAAAAGTGCCGCTGAAAAAAAGTGAGCTCGCGTAAATGAAGAAACTAAAGCCGAAGTGGCTGCTGCTGTGCCTGCAAGGCGAACGTGTGCAGCCAGCAGTGAGCTGGCGCCAGAGAGCTGCAAAGACTATGGCCACAGTTGAGCCACACTGAGTAAGCCACTCAAAACTGAAAGCTCCTCCGATATGAGATGAGCGCGCCGGGCCATTTGAATAAATTAGACCTCGCTAATGAAGGCAATTAATAATCGATGGCACTGCTGCTGCTGCTGTGGAAGGCAGTGGTGGCCATCACCGGTGATCATCATCGCTCAGAGCCTAAGAGAGGTGTCTACGCAAAGTGCCCGTGAGCACCGGCTAAAGACTGGTCGTCGTCGTAGTCGCAGTTGAAGTCGGCTAAGCGGTTCAGTGTCGCCAGACATCGGCGGACTATTTCACCACCACCACCACCACCAGCAGCAGCACCGACTGAACCGTCGGACACAGACAAACACAGCACATAGTGCTCGACCCTCTCTTTCAGAGTGAGCTGGGGTGGTTGATGTCACGACATCGACAGCGGCAGACTTCGACTTCGAAGAAGAAGAAGACGAAGAAGAAGACGAAGACGACGTTGACGGGCCAATTATGGATTTGCATGCCGCGTCGTCTAGTTTGACGGCGGCGGGCTATCACACACACACACACTTCTCTCCCACACAAATGACAACGTGTCGGAGAGCCGAATCTAGCACTACTACCACTCTGGCCAATTGCCTGGTGGCGGTGGTGGTGGTAGGGCACAGAGGTACATCATCATCATCATCATCATCATCATCATCTTTAGTGGTAGTCAAGTACCATAAAGTTCCAGTGTTGCCAGCCTCAGCCACTGCCGTCCATCACGATGTTCGGTGGCGCCAAGACGCTGCTGCTGCTGCTGCTGCTGCTAGTGATGGCAGTGGCGAGACAACTACAAAATGGTCAAAATGAAAGAGAGAATAATACACTAAAGAGACTAAAAACTGAACACAAAAGCGCGCGCACAGGCGCGACAAAACTGCCCAGAACTGAGTCTAAGGCTGCTGCTGCTGTTCATCATATCGTGTGTTTACTACCCTGAACTGAGAGCTAAAAAGAAAGAAAGAAAGCGGTGATTTATATGAAAGTGAAATGGAGAAAAAGAGAGAGCTAGTGCCGCGCAAAACGATGCTATTAACGGGCCGTCAGAAAAAAAGAGCTCTCGGCGACCAAGACGGCGGCGGCGGCGGCAATCGTCAATTGCAAATGCAAATCGATACTAAGTAAATAGCAACAGCAGCAGAAGCAGAAAGAAACAAGTATTACCTGATGTCTGTTCTGCAGACTGTGGCAGACTTTGTGCCGTTTGCGAATCAATTAGCCACCAATTAGCCTTTAAAGCAGCAGCAGCAGCAGCAGTCGTGTATTGCACCGAGACGGCGACGGCGGCGGAGAAAATGGAGAAAAAGGCTAAAACAGAAACAGAGACAGAAACTGATGAGGCTATAAAAAGAAGCAGCAATCCAAATCGAAACAAAGAGTCAAACAAACACAAAGTGCCTCGCTCGCTGGATCTCTGAAGCAGCAGCAGTAAACACAGAGCAACCGATGTGCACTAAAACACTGCCGCCGCCGATGCACACAACAGAGAACAGCGCACAAAAAGCTAATAAAAAGGTGGATAACTGCCTCATAAATCGCACAAGGTCAGGTGATCGAGGGGTTAATTAAATCTCTCTTGCTCTCCTCTCTCTCTCTCCTGTCTGCAGCCTTGTTCTCTTCCTCAGCGGTTGCTCAACACACTGCACTTTTTTCCAAACTAAACTTCAACTGTGAAAGAGGCAAAGGCAGCAGCAGTGCCTGATCGAGGCCAGCAGGCCCATAAATCTCGGTCAGTGGCCGTGGTCGTCGACGTCGTCGTCGTCGAAGTGGTCCTCGACGTCCAGCCGTTGTCTTCCAGCCGTTGTTGCAGCAACTGCAATCAGCACCAATCTATTAACATCGGCACTTGGCAGTGTCTTCTGAAGAAGCATCTTCAGCAGCAGCACCACCATCCTCCCTCTCTTCTCGTGTTACACAACCTCGTGGGTCCTCCTGAGAAGAGCTGAGAAGACCTTCTTCAAAGACACCGGTCACTTCAGTGCCGACAACGACGACCAACGGTCATCGCGTAATAACTGCCTCTCTCTCTCTTTCTCATCTCAGCACTGATGAACCAAGTTCCAGGAAAACCAAGTGCAGAGAGAGAGGATGAGAAAAGGAGAAGAGGAGAAGAGGCAAACCATTTTCCGAGCTTTTATTGCCACCATCTAAGTCATGATCACCACCAGAGTCCGCCGATGATGATGATGATGACGATGACGAGAGGGAGATAGAGAAAAAAGCGAAAAGACAAAGGAGACACCGAAACTGCCCGCGCGAATAATTAAGCGCTTTCTAATGAATTTCAGTCAGACTGACAGTCAGCAGCAGCAGCAGCAGAGACAAAGCTTCAAGATTAATTGAGAATAGGAGGAGGAGAAGGAGAATGGCAATAAAAAGAAGCCAGGCATCGGAGAAAAAACAAAACACGAAGAAAAGTGAACAAGAAAAAAAAGAACAAATCAAGCAGTAGCCTCTCTTACTTTCTGTCGGAGATGATGCAGAGAGGACAAAGGTATCAATGTCACAGACACACACAGTGGCAGTGGCAGCGATTCCGAAAGACAAAAAGAAAGGAAAGAGACAGCCGAGTGCGAAATTTATGTCGCTCAGACGCAACAGGCAGCATTTGGCAGTTACTTTTCCAACTTCGCAGTCAGTGCGCGCACAGTGCCTTTCATCTTCTCGGCAGGGGATTCACGTGAACACAATATTTACACTGCCACTCAACTTTCACCACAGAAAAAAGAGAAGAAAACGATCATGAAGAGAGCAGACCTTACAGAATCTGTCTGTCTTTCTGAGCTTCGCCTCCCTCGTCTGTCATTTAACTTTTCAGCAAAAAACCAAAGCATCTAAAAACCACAAAACATCTTTAGATGAGCAGCAAATCAATGACACCAACAGCGGTGGTTCAGTCGACCACCAGGTGCCATCGGGAAAATGTGTCACCCTGCGAAGGAGCACACATAAAATATGGAAGCACACTTGAGGACACTTTTAGTTTTTCAAATAAAAATCGCTCAAGTCGCTCATTAATTACCGGAGTTTGAGGACCCCAAAAATTCGATGACTTAATATGAGGATGAGGATGCCTGACTGCTGGACACATCATCATCCTCATCCTCTGCGCTCGGTGGCACAGGTCATCGGAATGTGACCAACCAAGTGGGGGAGAGAGAGAGAATCATTTATTACCGCTTAGTTGATGCCACTACAAATGCCAACCACTGCTAATGCTCGCTCACCACAGGCTCACCATCAGAAGCATCAGAGAGAGAGAGAGAGAGCTTTAGACCAGGCCGACGACGACGCCGGCAGTGACAGAATAATGGTGCCAACAGAGAGAGAGAGAGCACACCGTGGTCAATCAGACCGAGTCAGTCAGAGTGAAGCTGAAGACAGACAACAGAGAACGGACGTCAAAGAAGAAAAAGAAGGAAAGCGCGCACCACTGTTGAAAATGAAAATCCGGTCGCGTGCTGCGAGCTGGCAGACCGCCGCATCAACGCCGGGTCTTCAATCCCAGCAGTGAACACTTGATCGGTAAGAAGAGTGGCGTTTAGCGGTTACTTTGTATGCCAAAGAGTGTGTCGGCAGACTGTGTGTGATTGTGTGATTGCCTTTGAGAGAGAGAGAGAGGTTGAAGTGAGGTGCCGCGTGCACTGCATTGCATTATCCCTCTCTACCTCTCTCTCTCTCTCAGCCGATCTTTATGGCATTTCACTGGAATTGGCAGTCAGTTCGTCGGTCACTCGCGCGCCACTCTTCGGCACCTCTTCCCTTTCTTCTTCTTCTTCTTCTTCTTCTTCTTTGCCTTGCACACTAAAGGAGTGTGTGTGAGTAGTGTGCCTACCTCTCATCAGGCAGAAAAGGCAAAAATAAAGAAGACTAACCAGAGAGAGAGAGAGAGGTGATGCGTCCAGCAGAGCGACGCAATTAAGCACAATTAAGCCGGCAGGAGGGCAAGTGGAGGTGCTGGAAAGTAAAGGAATGGAATCGATTGAAATCGGCAGGCGGATGTGTGCATCACCGAGTCACCGAGTGTTCTGCCAGCCGATGCATTCATAACTCATCAAGAGAAAAAAAGAGAGATTGAGAAAGTTGAGGTCTACCTTCAGAAGCACTTCTCATCAGAGCTCGGCTGATGTTGATCTAGGCACTACTAGCAGCAGCAGTCGCGAGCATCGCTCGTGGGTGCTCTCTATCAAGATAAAAATACTGAAAAGAAAGCAGAAGACACGGGCGATTGGGAGCGAGAGAGAGAGAGAGACAGCAGAAAAGAAAAGAAAAGAGTAGAATGTTAAATACAGCAAAGCCATCTTTCCATCACAATCATCTCTCTCTCTCTCTCTCTCTCTCTCTCTTTCTATCAGCTCAACTGCCACTGCAAGTGAGCCAGTAAAAGGAGCTGCTGCTGCTGCTGCTGCTGCTCTTGACTCCTGTCAGCCGTCTTCTGTCATCGGTTGCTGGTGGTGGTGCTGGTGCTGGCCCACCACTGATCGATCAATCTCGAGCACATCAGCTGCTGCTGCTGCTGCTGCCGAAGAAGAAGACACAAGACATGCATCAGCAGCAGCAGCAACGAGTGCACCTGTTTCAGCAGCAGCGTGTGCCACCATCACCACCACCACCACCACCAATTGCCCATTAACGAGCTGAAGGAGTGCGCGAGTCGATACGAGTGATCGATTTGACAGTGCAGCCGTCGTCGTCGTCGAAGCAGAGCAACCACAGCAAAAGGTGAACCTCGCTCGTTTGGTGCTAGCATTGAAAGAGCAGCAAACTCGGATGAAAATGCTGAAAAGAGTGCTGCTGCTGGTGGTGGTGGAAGAAATACGAAGAAGAAGACTTTATTATTTACTTTGGCCCATTAGCAATAGGAGAAGAGAGGAGATACTGTTACCACTGCCACCACCACCACTAATGAGTCCATTTGCTGCTGCTGCTGCTGATGCTGACAGGGCACAAGCAAGCAAGAAAGCCTGAAAAAATGCCACCACAGCATCAGCAGCAGCAGCAGCAGCGCCCAAGAAGGGCAATAAGTCACTGACAGAATCTGTCAATGAAGCCGGGCACAGCAGAAGAAACAAAGAGGAGCACTTCAGACTTCTTTCTGCTCAGTTTTCCTCAGAAGCATCATCCCACACCACCACCACCACCACCACCACCTCCACTTCAAATGAAAATGTCAAAATACATCTCTCTCTCCCAGGCAGCTCTACACGGCCAATCAGGCATCAGCCGCAGTCTTAGCCAGGCTGATTAATGGCCAGCGTTAGCGTCTAATTGTGCACACACACACACAACACACAGACACACACAGCTCAGACAGACAATCGAGTGCCATTGATGATGGTCGTTATTTATTAATTGGCGATGAGCAGCAGGCACAGCCAGCTCATAAATAGTCACCAGCACAAGCACCAGCAGCACCAGAGGCCAAAGGCCAAAGACGAGGATGAGGTCAGACGTGTGCAGTGGTGGTGACACTACCACCGAAGAAAAGACAGTTCAATATCACTTAGAGTAGCACACACTGAGAGTCGCGTGTCATCAACATCAAGAGCACTTGATTGTCAATTCTGTTGAATGGGAGACAGAAGAGGAGGAGGAGGAGAGGGAGGAAGAGAAGAATGTCTGTTGGTCAGTGTCAGCGAGCTGATGCTATCTATCAGCGCCATCGCTGCACAGAGTACAACACAGTTAGGGGCTGTCACAATACACAACAGGAGAAGATGAAGAAGAAGATGAAACAGAAGAAGAACAAGGACAGGGCAGTGTGTCGGTGGTGCCGGGGTGACAAGAAGAGGACATGATCAGAAGAAGATGGTACCGGTGCCAGTGTGCTCACATCGCCTGTCAGGTCATCCATTAGCATCCTCATGCTCGGTGGTGCACACTGTCAATTTGGTGCACTGTGCTCATAAAATATAAATTCATTTAGTCTCTCTCCCATTTGGAGTGCTCAAGCCACTGTGTCAAACTGTCAATTCTCATAAATAAACAACCGTGTGACGATCAGACACCATCTCACCATTTCAGCAAGAGAAGAGAAAGTCACACAGTGTTGGCAGTGTGTAAAGTCGTCAACAAGTGGCTGGTAGGAGAAGGAGGGTTTGCAATGCTCAAAAATGGAAGCAGCCAAAGAGGTCATAGATGTGCAGCAGCCACAGCAGCAGCAGCACTCATCAACAGCCAAAGATGGTCATGATACCTTTTTTCTTCCCCTCCAAAGAAAAACATCAGCAGCATCTCCACATTTTTAATGAATGAACAAACTCACATCAACATCCCTACTACTAGATCGCTGTGATCGACTGTCGTGAACAGACACTACTGCCACCACTATCGATCACGATCAATTTCAATCAAGCGAAACGCATAAATGGCAAATAGATGCGCCAGTGAGATGAAGAAGGAGAAAAGCTACCCAAAAAACTGAGCAAAACTCGAAAAGCGATGCAACTTTTGCCGCTCTTCTTCTTCTCCTCTCCTCTCCTGCTGACCTCTGACATCGGACTTCCACCACTTGCTGCCAACGATTACTACACTACTACACCACACTACTGCAGATAAGATAGTCGGTGGTGCACACTTCGAAAGTGTTTTTTACACTGCGAGGGAGTTCACTACTCACAAAGGCTCGCTACTACCTGCTCGCAGCTTCCGATGTGGAAGCCACAAAGTGAACAGTGAACAGTGAACAGTGAACAGCAGCAGCAGCAGTGGCAGTGGAAAAAGTCGAGCACGATGTGTTGCTGTGGAGAGGAAACCACGAATTTGGTTTGACTTCGGTGCACTACCTGATCGAGCAGTGGTGCACTGCTGCTGCTGCTGCTGCTGCTGTTTCTGTTTCTGCTTCCTAATGAGCAAAAGGCATGAATCGAGAGAAAGAGCGAAAGTCTCTGACTGGGGTTTTTTAGACACTGTAAAAGATCACTGAATTAATTGGCCAGTGGAAGTTTAGAGGTAGTTGAGCAACTATGGCAGCGGCAGCAGAAGCACTTTACTCAACTGTAAACGATTCAATCGATGGCAATCGTGACCGGACCGAGGGAAAAGCAAACGGCAAGTAAAGAACAAGAAATGAAAACAAAGTTTAAAGTACTTTGGAGTGAAGTAAAAGTCAAAAACAAAAATCGACTCTTATGAAATGCCGCTGAAACAGCTCGGCGGCAGCAGAATAGTCTTCCAATCAAAAAGAGCTGAGTCGTCCGACTTGTGCGAGCAATTCCAAGTAAGCACCTTGCAATTTTAGGTGCACTAGCTCAAGGTGCACTACTTTTTAAGATCATGCGGGCGAAAAATGGCACCGTTTTTTACAGCAAGCAAAGGGATATCACTCTCACTCAGGCCACACTGTTTGTTGCCTCCGTTTCACAACTGGACGACCCCCAGGCACCAAAACAATTGCCAACAAAAGGGGGGCAGTGTAAATTGGCGAGCAATTAGGCAATTGAGCACACAACCAATTGGTCACACAGTTTCTGCACCAATTCTCTAGAGGGGCACAAAACAGCAAAAAGCAAGCAATTCCTACAAGCAAATTAGCTAAATAGTCGTAGAAAATGAGTATCATTTAGAAAAAAGTGGAAAAGTGAGGACCAGTGAGACGGTAACAATTAAAAAGGCAGAGAAATGGTCAATTGGTCAACTAAAAGAGAAAGAGAAAGAGAGGGCACAAACAATTGACTCGTACTTCTGCTACTTCGATTACAATTAGACTGCTACTACAACAATGGGGGAACCAAGACTACAGCAGTGCAAAGCTGGAAGGACAATTAGGTAAAGAGATGAAATGGAAAATAATTGCCACTGCAGTGAACGAGTGAGTGAGGAATGAGATAATGACACACACACACACACACACTTGCCCGGTTTCGGGTCCAGAAAGAGAGATCTCTTTCTGCGCTTCAGGGTTAAACGAATTGCGCGCAGTAGCCAAAGGGAGCAGCAAGGAGAGAGAGAGAGAGAGAGAGAGAGAGAGAGAGAGAGAGAGAGAGAGAGA
>JAALOO010001478.1_pt1 | contig 15795 bp, 12 predicted proteins | sample 7257641 | NCBI WGS metagenome assembly JAALOO01 (sample SAMN14085613, study PRJNA598686) | mite metagenome | biome: ENVO:01001000; feature: ENVO:01001002; material: ENVO:01001226; isolation source: single female mite from University of Michigan culture on fish food culture... ...
TCTCTCTCTCTCTCTCTCTCTCTCTCTCTCTCTCTCTCTCTCTCTGTGTGTGTGTTTGTGACATCATCATCATCATCCTCACCACCACCACCAGCAATAACACATCGGCAACTCGTCGGCAACATCAGCAACAGCCGCATTCGACCTAATTGCCGCCTAAATTAGCCGGCCAGCACCACCATTGCAACACCACTACCACTACCACTACCACTTCCACCGCCACCAGCATCATTAGCATCATCGAAGAAGCACGAGCCGGAACTGACTATCATTGACTTGACTACTCATCATCATCCCCACCATTTGCTCCTTTTAGCGACGGCGATTAGCACGAATCAATTTGTGACAAACTGTGTGACACTGACAGCTGCGGTCTGGTCTGGCCACCAAAAGAAGAAGAAGAAGGCGACAAAAAACTGAGACTTCATCCTCATTAGCAGACGAATTAGCTAGCGACGTGATTAGTGAATTGTGCTGCTGCTGCTGCTGCTGCAGCTGCTGTCGACCTAGTATGCGTGGAAAAGTACACTGGGCAAATCCCCCCTGCCTGGATTTCAGCAGTGTAAACAGTGACAACGAAGACGTCTCAGCAGCAGTCAAAAACTTCAAAGTATCAAATGGCGAATAATCGACATGGAAATGGAGCACTGAACTAGCAGTGCCTGTGCGTTGAGTGCCTTTAGCAGCGTCTTCAGTGTACCCTAGTGATCTTTTACTCCGATTTCTTCTCCGTTTTCTTCTTCGCTTCTGCACTATATCCTGCTCTCCTTCTCTCGTTCTCCAACTGTGCCTTATTATTCGAGCCAACGTGATCTAGCTAATCGAACTGCAGCCTACCACCTCTACCAAACTTAGCCGAGACACCCTCGCCAAAAGTGATCTAGCAGGAGGAGGAGGAGGAGGGTATTCTATTACAGCCACTCACATATCATCGCCACCCTCATCATCATCATTATTAGTAGTTGTCGCCTGTGCACAGTGTGCTGCTGCTGCTGCTGCTGCTGCAGTTGTTGTCAACTGGCGATCATCAGTCAATCATCCGCCACCAACTAACGAACGAGCGAGAGGGTGCAAAGTGCAGTGAGAGGACTGAAAGTTTTCACTGAAAAAAGACTGCTAATAGGTTTTCTGCCCCGTTCTCAACACTCTGATCGCTGTGCTCTTCGAATCTTCGAGCTTCGCCTCAAAGTTTACTTACTTACTGTAAAGTAGCAGCAGCACGTCGTCGTGTGATCGACCACCATACTCTCGCTCTCTCCCTCACTTTGGGCGAGTGAAATTTCAGCGCCGATCTTCGCCGTCGTCGTCTTTTAGTGTCTCTCTTTTCTCTTTCTTTTCCTCACCACTTGGTCACCTCCTCCTCATCTTCTTCTCCTCACTATCATCTCTTCACCACGCTGAGCAGCAGCAGCTGCAGCTGTCTTATCAGTAGCTCTTTTCTTCTTTCTTTCCATTTCAGCAAATCGAGTACTCTCTCCCTCCTCTCCTTCTCCATTTCCCCGTGGTCTATGGTGACTGTTTGCATTGTCGACGCGATCTGAGACGCGTCTTTCTTCTTCTTCATCATTTCTGTTTTGTTCAGTTTTTCAGCTTTTTTCAATTGCGCTTCTTATCACACCATTCTGTTCTCCGATCAGAGCGTTTGCACCCAAGTGTGGCGATAACCTCCGCCCCCTCAACTAACTAACTAACTATTTGGACTTTTCTTTAAAGTACCACCAAAGCAACACACAGCGCCAAGCTGTCACCGTCAGCCATTCTGGATCGTGTCAGGGTGGCGTCGTCGTCAGGGCAGCAAAGCAGTGGCTGCACCGAGGCTGCCGCCAACGAAGTGCAGCATCATCATCATCATCATCACCACCCTCATCACCCACAAAGTCACCACCACCACCTGCATCAGCATCATCAGCGACTTCAGGAGAAGGCCAGAAGTGCTGCTTCAGCACCGCTCTCATTGGCCACTCTCTCTGCAAAGGCGATCAGTAGTGGTAGTAGTAGTATCAGTGAGAAACTGGAAGTCTCTGCGATAGAGATTGACCGCCACCGCCAGCAAACAACTGCGACGACCCCTTCACATGACGTTGCCTCGAAAATCGACGACCACGACCACGACGGCGATGGTGATCAGATCAGCAGCATCTGCAACAGCAGTAGTTCAGCAGCAGCAGCAGCGAAAAAGGCGACCTTAGCTGTAGCAGCCGTTCCTGAAGTGAGAGCCAAAGCCAATATTATCAGTAGTAGTCAGACAATCAACACATCTTCCTCTTCTTCGTCTTCCTCATCACCTTCATCTTCATCACCCTCAACCACTTCCACCACTTCCTCTACCACCTCATCCTCTCACTCCTGTCTGTGGAGAATGGCGCGCGCCCTGCTCACCATCTCCCTCACCATCTCCATCTTTCTCCTGCTCATCTTTCTGGTGTTCACCGTCAGCACGGCGCATCGAATCTCCAAGTTGCCGTAAGTGTGCTTCTAAATGTGTAAATCACCTCACCTCATTTTCTTTTCTTTCACCCCGCACAGACACTCCCAGTCATCAGACAGCTCCGATGTGGCCAGCTTCTTCAAGGCCAAGCTGGTGGAGCCGCCGGATCGGTCGCCGGCCGAGCTGCTGCAGGACACCGGACAACTCCCGGGAAATGCTCCAGCGCCGACGACGGGCGTCGTCTCCTCCTCTTCCTGGTCGGAAAGGGCAGCAGCAGATGATAATTCGGGTGATAGCAGTGAGAGAAGAGGAGAGCCACCGCAAACCACGAGCCAACTGTTCAACCGGCCTTCAGCGTATGTCGAAGCCTCAGAGGTCCTGCCTTCTTCCTCCTCCTCCTCAGCAGTGGGCGGCGCTGAGCGATTTGAAGAGGAGGACCAGATTATGCTTGAGCAGCCACCACCACCAAAGAGAAGAATACCGATTATTTCCTCTTCTTCTTCTACAACAACAGTCGTGTACGACAAACTAGAGGGCGAGGAGGAGGAGGAAGCGGAAGAGGAAAACAGACAACAGCTAAGAGCTCCCCTCTCTTCCAGCAACAACAATGGACCGACAACTGCAGTCACCGCCACACCACACCACCGCTCCAGGTCATCGGCGCAGATGAAGCAGATGGAGATGCAGGACTCTCTCGCGGCAGGAGGAGGAGGAGGAGGACATCGCCCTCCAAATGAGCAGCAGCAGCAGCAGCAGCCTCGTCCCAACATGAAGGAGCTCCTGATGCGGTACATTGAGCAGAAGGCGGCGCAGGCGAGGGCGGAGACGATGAACCAGGAGTCGGCATCGGCGGCGGTTTCAAGTCAGCTCAACCGAGCCAAAAGTCCGCCGGAAATGTCGCCCATTCGAGCGTCCTTCTCCTCCTCCTCTTCGAGTAGAGGTGCCTCAGTGAGCATCAGCGGCTCTTCAGGTGAAATTGAGGACGACGACGATGAGCGGCACTCGCTGCTCTTTGATCAGCAGCAGCAACAACAACAGTCCCTTCAGCCACTACCACCACCTCCAGTGCCTCCCCAGTACCTCCCGCCGGTAGTCCACCGGAACCTCACCTCCTCTTCGCAGCGAATAGCCAAAAACTTTCAAGATCTAAATGCGGCGGAGAGCGGCGGCGGCGCTCGCATCTCTCGCTTCAATCTGCCCAGCACTGACCAGAACATTAATGGTGCAAACAATGGCAACGGCGGTGGTGGTGGTGGTGGTGGTAAGCTGCAGTGCGGCGAGGCGGTGACCATTGACACCAACTACGAACTGAGCTCGCCCAACTTCCCGGACAAGTACCCGCCTAATATGGACTGCAGCTGGGAGATCACCGCCACGCGGCAGAAGATTCTGCGCGTGCAGATCTTCAAGCTCAATATTGAACAGGAGCAGAACTGTCGCTTTGACTACCTGGACATTATTGGTAAGGAGGGGGGAGACTATTTCCACTTCATAATCACTTGGACACCTTTCTTCTTCTTTAGGCGTCATCAGCACCGACCCGAAGACGGGCAAGGTGCACCAGAAGACGAAGCGCTACTGCGGCACCTACGTCCGCCAGGAGATCGCCATCGGCGCCAACCGCACCGCCATCACCTTCCACTCGGACAGCAGCACCGAGCTGGCGGGCTTTCACATTCGCGTCATCGCCGAGTCGCAGGACTGCCTGAAGGCGGTGGCGGTCTTCAACTCCTCCACCCTCACCTCGCCCCAATATCCGCTCAGCTACGAGGACTCGAAGAACTGCTGGACGGTGGTGGCCGCCCAGCTGCCCGACCACCGCCTGCTGGTGCAGTTTGAGGTGCTGCGGCTGGAGCCGGACGTCAAGTGCGCCCTCGACTACGTGGAGCTCTTTGACGGGGCGGTGGCGGAGGGCGGGAAGTCGCTGGGACGGTTCTGTCAGCTGCCGGCCAATGCCTCGCTGGCCGTCTATTCGAGTGGCCCGCGGCTGCTGGTGCACTTTCAGTCGGACAACTTTCTGGCGCTGCTCGGGTACAAGGCTCGAATTACGGCGCTGAGAAGGGACGTGGATATGGCCGGGTACGCGAGCTGCAACTGGTCGGCGGACTGGGCCAATATGACCATCAGCAGTCCCTTCTACCCGAAGCGGTACCCGGCGGGGACGAGGTGTGAGACGTCCATCAGTGCGCTGCTGCCCACCGAGCGGATCATCATTCTCTTTGACTGGATTGACCTGGTCGATGAGGGGGCGCTGTCGAGGAGAGTTGGTGGCGGTGGTGGGGGTCAAAATAGTGCTTCAAGTTCAGTCACCACCACCTACCGCCACAACTGCTCCGCAGACCGTCTGGAGATTTGGGAGTCGGTCAACGATACGACGCCCTCTCGGGTCCTGTGCGGCTATCGCAGTCAGCCGCTGAAGTACGTCTCGGCGGGCAATAGCATTCGGCTGGTGTTTCGCTCGGCGGATGAGGATGATGAAGGAGGTGGAGCGGCTTCGACGTCTCTTCAAGAGGCAACAGCGGCGGCGGCGGCAAAGAACCGCCGCCGAACCGAGGCGGTCGGTATCAGCAATCCCGGCTTCAAGGCCCGGTTTACCTTTACGCCCTCCAACAGCATTCAGGGCTCGAGTGGAACCGGAAGTGGTGGTGGACAGTATCCGCCGAAGCGGCATGGAAATGGTCACCCCAACCAACAACAATCGCATCAACCACACCAGCCGCCGAACCATCACCACCGCCTGCCGCCGCCGCCACCCTCGTCACCCTCGTCGAGCAAGACCAACTTTAACACCAAGCCTAATGCTGATGATCAACAGCAGCAGCCTCCATCACCCCCTCCACTGGAGCCGGTTCTACTTCGACGACCGGAGAACGCCTCAGTCCGCCTCGGCTCCTCGCATGTGCTGCACTGCGAGCTGGAGCAGCCGCTTCGAGTGGGTGGAAATAGTAATAGCGGCCAACAAAACCCACTCCAGGCAGCGGCGGACCGCCTGCCCATCGTCTGGTTCAAAGGCGATCGGGAGATTCACGAGGGCGTCTCCGCGGACGGCAGCAGTCTGCTGATACGGGCCTTCCGGCCCAACTCCGCCGGCCGCTACATTTGCGTGTACGGCGATGGCGACCACTCGGCGGACGCCTGGCTGACGTTGAAGCCTGACAGCGAGGACTGCCGGACGGCCACCTCGGTGCTGTTTCGCGAGCGGCCCAAGGACCAGTTCACCAGCGAGGGCGAGTTTGTGATGCTGCACTGCAGTGTGACGCTGGCCAATGCCGATGGCAGTGAGGTGGACACCGAGGCGAAGATCAGCTGGGAGCGGATGCCGCTGTCGTCCTCGTCCTCTTCTTCTTCGGTTGTTGATGGCCAAATGGTGGCCAACAGCAGTCCGCAGCCGGTGCAGTACAACTCGCGGATCAAGGTCCTTCGACGGGGTGATCTGCTCTTTGATCCGGCGCTCAGCGAGGACTCGGGGTTCTACTTTTGCGTGGTGAGGCCTAATGAAGACGAAGAAGATGGAGGTGAGGGAAGAAGGGAAGAGAAAGAAAAGGAAGCTGGAACCGAAGAGCAACTGCAGCAACAGGAGCCACAGCAGCAGTCGAGCGCTCCTCGAACCAGCATCGTCGCCCATCTGAGCAACGGAACGCTCATTACCACCACGACTGTTGATCAGCAGCAGCAGCAGAAGAGAAGTCGAAGCATCGCCTCGGAACATCAACAGCAACAACAACAACAACAACAGCCCTCAACAACCGGCAAAACGGTGGATTGTGCCATCAAGTCGGCGGCCCGCGTGCAGATCAACCAGCGCGTCGATGTGTCGCAGTTTTGCGGCCGGAGCTTTCTGCAGCGAGGACAGAATGGCGGAAATGGCCAAAACGGCGGTGGCAATGGAGGGAAGCCGCCGAGCATGAGCGACGTTGGGAAGATCATCGGCGGGACGGAGGCGGAGCCGGGCGAGTTTCCCTGGATGGTCATGTTCTGGGACGAGAAGCGGCACGTCTTTTGCGGCGGGGTAAGTTGGCTGTTGCTGATTTTTCGGTAAACAAACAGTCCACAACTAACTAACAAAATGTTCTGCCGATTCCTAGGCCCTCCTCAATGAGCGGTGGATTCTGACCGCCGCCCACTGCTTCACCGACATCGCCGACGAGTCGACGGTGTTCGTGAAGCTGGGCAAGTACGACCAGACGGCGGCGGAGCCGACGGAGGCGGTCACGAAGATTGCGCACATCATCAAGCACCCGCACTTCAGCAATGAGACCTTCGACAATGACATTGCCCTGGTGAAGCTGGTGCAGCACATCACCTTCACCGACTACATTGCTCCGATTTGCCTGCCCTCGTCCTCTGAGGAGGTGGCCGCCATGGACGCCTTCTTCTTTGGGGTGGTCGAGACCGAGAACGGCAGCGGAAAAGAGTCAGCTGTGGTGCCGGTGAACAGCGGCGGGCAGACGGACGCGGAGACCAAGTTCGGCTACGTCTCCGGCTGGGGCCGGCTGAAGGAGAATGGGCCACTGCCGCGCTACCTGCACAAGATCCGCCTGCCCATCGTCGAGGACGACCGCTGCCACCGGTCCACCTCCTTCAAGGTGACGGAGAATATGTTCTGCGCCGGCTACGGCAAGGAGATTGTCGGCGATGCCTGCAAGGGCGACAGTGGTGGGGTCAGTGTTCTACTTTGCTCAACAATGTGTGCCTAACTAAAGTATATCTTTTTTTTCATTTACACGCAGCCCTTTGCCGTACAGTTTGCCAACCGGTGGACGCTGCTCGGTGAGTGAACTGGAAGATTTGTTGTTGTTTTTGATTGATTTACTAACAAACTCTTTCCTTTCTGTTTTGCAGGCATCGTCTCCTGGGGTGAAGGCTGCGGCCGCCCGGAAAAGTACGGCTACTATACGCGTGTCAACAACTACAGCAAGTGGATCCGCCGACTGACCAGACACAATTACCAGCTGTAGAAGTAGTTGTAGAAGTAGTGATAGAACATCCCCCAACACACACTCATCCACTGTACAGCTCTCCCACCACATCACTCACACACCTGATATTGTACAAAGTCCTTTCCCCTCCTCCACCTTCCCAGCAAACAAAAGCACAAATGTGATCTTCACTACCAGAGACAGAGGGCTCTTCTTAATCTTCACCTGATGATGAGGGTTATTGTTGTTGTTGTTTATGAGGGTGACGGCGGCCACACTTTCTCGCAGTGGATTCTCAGCGCCGCATCATCATCATCATCATCATCAGCTCAGTCGGCGGCACGCGCTGCAGAAGATGCGGCAATCGAGCAAGAGCAAGCGATGCGGATGGATAGTGGCAGCCAGAGCCAGCGCCAAGGGAAGGCAAGGCTTCGCCAACGACGACGCAATAAAACACACACACACACAGACCAAACCTCGCCGATGGCATCACTCTTCTCGTTTCGCCTGTCGCCTGAGTCATAAGGCAACGGTAGTGGAGGCTGAACTTCAGTACCGCTACCTACCGCTATCGTTTGGCAATCACAGGGAGAGAGACGCAATTACAGGCAACCAGGGCGCCTGGCGCTGGTTGCCTGCCTGGAAGCCATCGCCGTCGTACAAGATCGCAGCCGCAGCTGCAGCTGATTGCAGCCGCCACAGTCCGGACGTACGTCTTCTGCGACCAGCAGTCGACGACATTTTGTGCTGCCCTCCAGCCACAGCGTGGTGGAGAAGGCCGCCCCCGCCGCTGCCAATGCCTCTGCCATGCGCGCCGTCACCGCTGTCCGCCGTGCCACTGCCCCGGGCGCACCTTTCCTTGTGGCGAGCAGCTGCTGAGCAGAGCTTCTCTTTCTCTCCACTCGCTTGCTCGCTCGCTGTGTGTCCTTTGCCTGTGCTCGCTCATTTGGCGTTGATTTGCTGCTGCTGCTGCTGCTGCTGTGAGTTACCGGAGAGAGAGTCAACACTCAATCGTTCTGAAAACACATTCACATCCCCAACATCCTTGATCACCCATCCCGCGCATCCCGGAATCGTCGACGACACAACAGCACCCACCCCTCTGCAGAATGTCTTCAGCTGGTGATAGTGGCAGCCCCAATGGCGGCGCCAGCTCACCCACGTCCACCGCCCCCGCCGCTACGACGACCACACCGGCGGCGGCGGCAGCGGGCGATGCTGCAACGGCCGCTTCTACCGCCACCACCACCTCCACCTCCTCCTCCTCCTCGACCACTCCCGCCGGTCCCGGGCCGGCGCCGGTGACCGCCACCTCTGCCGCCGCCGCCGCCCCCGGCGCCCTGCAGACCTCCTCGGCGGCTGGCGGTGACGCCTATGCCTTCAACAAGGACCTCGACCAGTGGATCGAGCAGCTGATGGAGTGCAAGCAGCTGACGGAGACGCAGGTGCGCCAGCTCTGCGAGAAGGCCCGCGACATTCTCTCGCACGAGTCGAACGTCCAGGACGTCAAGTGCCCGGTGACGGTGTGCGGCGACGTCCACGGCCAGTTTCACGATCTCATGGAGCTCTTCAGAATAGGCGGTAAGTGGAGTTCAGTGCTAAGCTCGGTATTTGTCTGGTGCATGTCTTTTACTTCTCCTTCTTGCTATCTTTCTGAATCGAGTACAATCTGATAGGGTGTTAGACTGTGTCTCAGACTCAGACTTGGACTATTGTTTTGGCTGTTTGGGTGTGCTTTAGCACCTCTGTACCGCTGTGCTGCAGTAAGCTCAGTCCATCATCAGCTCTATCTCACAACTCAATTGTCCCTCTCACTTAATTGCCTCATTGCCGAGCACGCACACAAACACACACACTTTTGCTGTGGCGGCATTTTTATGGCCTTGTTTGTTTGATGAGAGCATGGCTCGAACTGAGATAGCTGCTGCTGATTGTGGTGGTGGCTGGCTAGGGACTGACTCTGTTAGGTGTCAGGCTTTTCTTGTCTTCCCTCATTTTTTTCGTTCAATGTACTAGCTTTGCTACCCACATCCGAAGCATTTCGTGCAGTTGTGCATACCAATGCTGGCCGAGGCGAGGGTGTACGGCGCCAATAATAGATAGACATCCTCTTGGCACTCGAGTGTACACTGCGGAACTGCTGCTCTTTGCACAATGGGGAAGAAGGGAATAGAGAATAGTCTGCAGTTTAGTGCAGTTTGGTATTCTGCCAGGGTTCACTCTCTCTTATTTCCTCTGCGGTATTAATGGGATTTCATTTCTTTCTCTCCCCTCCACCCTAGGACGCCTTCCGGACACGAACTACCTGTTCATGGGCGACTACGTCGACCGCGGCTACTACTCGGTGGAGACGGTGACGCTGCTGGTGGCGCTGAAGGTGCGCTACAAGGACCGCATCACCATCCTCCGCGGCAACCACGAGTCGAGGCAGATCACCCAGGTGTACGGCTTCTACGATGAGTGCCTGCGCAAGTACGGCACCTCCAACGTGTGGAAGTACTTCACCGACCTCTTCGACTACCTGCCCCTCACCGCTCTAGGTAAGTGGTTTATTTAAGTGTTTTAGCTTTGCTAACATTAAACCTTTTTCCCTATTCCCCTTCTTTAGTCGATCGTCAGATCTTCTGCCTCCACGGCGGCCTCTCGCCCTCCATCGACACCCTCGACCACATTCGCGCCCTCGACCGCCTGCAGGAGGTGCCGCACGAGGGGCCGATGTGCGACCTGCTCTGGTCCGACCCGGACGACCGCGGCGGCTGGGGCATCAGCCCCCGTGGCGCCGGCTACACCTTCGGCCACGACATCAGCGAGACCTTCAACCACACCAACGGCCTGACGCTGGTCGCCCGCGCCCACCAGCTGGTGATGGAGGGCTTCAACTGGTGCCACGACCACAACGTGGTGACCATCTTCAGTGCGCCCAACTACTGCTACCGCTGCGGCAACCAGGCGGCGATCATGGAGCTCGACGACACCCTCAACTACTCCTTCCTCCAGTTTGACCCGGCGCCGAAGCGCGGCGAGCCGCACGTCACCCGCCGAACGCCCGATTACTTTCTCTAGGAATCGACCACCACCACCACCTCTTCTTCCTCTTCTGCTTCTGCTTCCTCTCTTTTCGATCTACGTGTCCGCTCTACACACTTTTGCTTCTTCCCCTACTTCCCACTTTTTGCAGCAACCTCTCTCTCTCTCTCACACACACAACACACACACACCTAGGACACTCCTCTTCTTCTTCTTTCTTGTGGTGCGGAAATCATCCACAGGATCACCCCCACCCCATCCCTTATACAAACAGACACACACACACACACTTTCACCGGCTGCCCATGCGAAGTCGGTGGTGATCTACTCCATCTTTTCCTTTTCTCCTTTTCTTCTTCTTGCTTTTAAAAGTTCTTTTTTCCATTGTCGATTGTTAAATTAACAGACACAGACAGGCGCAGACACTGATAGACACTGACACAGTTTAATTTATGATAACTTGAATAATTTGGTCCTTGATTGCCTCTAGCGAGGCAGTTGCTAGCAAACTTACCTACCTACCTACCTACATTTCCTTTCTTTTCTTCTTTCTTTTCCTTTCCCTCTTCTTCTTCTTCTTCTTCTTCTCTACCATTACATTCACCTGAAACTCGAGCGACAAAGTGAGTTGTGTTGGTGGACCACCATTAGCACTTGGCTCAGATCTAGGCTCTGATTTCCCCTGTACTACTAGTAGTTCACACTGGCTCGCAGTCATCATCACACAAACACCGATTCTGACATATTACACCAAGCAAATGCATGATACAAATAATAAAAAACACTGTTTTTGAATCACTGTACCTCGCCACCACCACCACCACCACTTGTTAGTGGTAGACAAAACACACACTTCTCCCCCCCCCCACTTCTCTCCATTTTGTATGGCAATGATGTTTTTTTTTGACGCTAGGCACTGTTAAATTGTGGTTATGTTAACACTAAACTTATTATTACATTATACAATTGTGCTGAGATAGAAAGGACAATTTACAAATACACACACACACCGACACCGACACACTCTTGCTAAGGTAACACAGTAAACACTAACAAACAGACAGACAGACAGACAGACACTTGACTTCTTCTATCTACCTTCTACCTTTTCTTCTTCTTCGTCTTTTGATGGTCTACTGTTTTCCTCTTCTTCTTCTTCTTCTTCTTCCAATGTGAATGCCTCTTGCTCTCTCTTACTTTTCGATGATTCGGAGACATCATACTGCTTTGGAACACTGCTGTGTTCTAATTGGTATGTGCTCTTTTCTCTCTTTCTCTCTTCTTACCTTGTTCTTCCTCTTATTCACCACTACCTTCTTATTATACTACACTAACTGAATTGTAATACCCTACCTGCATTCACACAACACATACAACAACAAAAATCTGTGACTGTGCAAAGTCTGGTTCCCTTTTTTGGCGGTGGTTTTTGCGCCTGGAGGAATATGGGGATCCAGGCTGCAAAAAAAGGACCGACAAAGATGTTCCCGGCGATGGCCGGGTAGCAATTTTTTTCTGGGCTGCTCTCTCATTAGTACTAACTAATGATTGGAGATTCAATTCGGGTACAGCACTGGAGAAAGAGCAGCAGCAGCAGCAGCAGCGTGAGAATGTTCCATTTCGGTGCCCAGACAGTGGAATGAAGAGCACTCAACAGGAAGGGCATGAGCAAGCTAGCAACCACAGCAGCTTGACTGGCGCATCCAATCCAAGCTGGTGTCCAGTGTGTCAGATGTAGGCAAATGAGGGCTCTCCCACTGAGCTGTGTGGGCATCACAAACCACAGTGCATTCATTCTCCTCATCCTCATCCTCATCCTTATCATCCTCATCCTACGCTATTCTTCCACCCCCGATTCATTTGCGTGTGCTGACCACACACACACAGTGCGCACCTTCAGTGTCTGGTCAGATTGCCTTTGCCTTTCTCTCTGCTGCTGCAGTGCCACCACCAGCACACCAATGCAATGTCAGTGTCATCGCTGCCACCAGCACTGCCACAGCACAGATCAGCCGGTGCCAACTGCCTGGCTCTGGTGGTGCTGGTGGTGCTGGTGATGCTAATTGGAAGGCTAGAAGAAGGATACACACAGCGGCTGTGTCGCTGACTAACTAACATCGGTACTCACGTCATACGCTGATAGCTAGCGACTAGCAACCCAATCATCAGCATGATCATCACGCTGGAGGCGGCAATCGCAGTCGCTGCCTGCCTGTCTGCCTGCCTGATGCGAGCACTCTCTGCTGCGCACTCTGCGGCACAGTGGAGGAACTCCCTCACCACCACCACCACCAGCAGCTCCATCTTTATGAGTGAAACGGAGGAGGAAGAAGAAGAAGTGGTAACCCAGAGCAACTAGAAGAGCATCCTCATCGTCGTGTCTTGGAAGAGAGCGCGCGACCGGGCCGAACTCTTGAGCCCTGGCCAGGCCGGGCCAGGCCAGGCTCGACCAAGTGGAGCGAGAGAGAGAGAGAGAGCAAAACTCCGGGCGATGAGGATTCCATTCCATTCCGTCTTGCTCTATTGAGTTCTGCTTCTTTCTCTTTCTCTTTTGGGCGATGCATCGGTTCTGCCGCTCGATTCCGCTGCCGCTCGCTCGCTGGATGGTCGTCGCAAGCCATCGCAGGAGCGCGCAGCAGGAGAAAGAGAGAGTGAGAGAGAGAGAGCGAGAATGAGCCGAGCCTTGCGCGAATATTCTGTCCGGGAGGAGAGAGAGAGAGAGCGGTCGCGGGATCGTCACCGAAGAGACAGCGTAGGAGAGAGAGAGAGAGAGAGAGAGAGAGAGAGAGAGAGAGAGAGAGAGAGAGAGAGAGGAGAGGACAGGACAGGAACACACTACGATCACGACGACCACCACCGAGCGGCAGAATCCGCAGTGGATCGGGCGCGCAGCGCACCACCAGCCTGTGCAAGCTGTTTGTCCCAGCAGGCTCTCTCACTTTCACCCGATTCTCTCTCTCTCTCTCTTTGCCATCCCACACACTCACACTCACACACTCATCCCCATCCCAGCCAGCTGCCGCCGCCGCCGACGTCGTCGTCGCCGAAGCTGCTCAGGAGCACAGCGCCAGCTCTGCTCACCAGCCACTGGCGAAGCGAGGCAGAGAGAGGCAAGCAAATATACTTCTTCTCTATCGCTCGCTCGCTCGCTCGCTTGCTCGCTCTCCTGAACTCGCCCAACCCGAAGAGTGCAGCAACAGCAGCAGGAGCAGCAGCGGTGGTGGCTAACCAGAGAGCGAGAGCAGGAGCAGATCGGCAGGACGAGAAGACAGAGGAGGCAGAGACAGCTCACCGTTACGCGAGCTACACCAGAGCAGGAGCTTCAGCAGCAGCTAATCACCACCATCACCAGAAGGTTCTACTTCTTCTTCTTCGGCAGCACCAAGACTTCTTCTTCTTCTAGGTCCGGGAGAGGGATCATTCTAGTTCCTCGGGTTCCTCCGGTTCTTCGGGTTCTTCTTCTGCTCCAGTTGATGCATTCTTCGCGGCCATCGCCATCATCACCAGAGCGTCACCAGCACCAGCCCACAACTGCTGACGATCACCCGTTTCGGTGGTGGTGATCGTCGAGGCCACCAGCAACGTCGGCATCGGCAGCATCGGCAGTAATCTTCTGCCTCGATCTCTAGTTGCGGCTGCTGTTTACCCTCAGTCAGTCCGTCCGTCTGTCTGTCCGCAATTGCCTTGTGGTTGGCTGTTCTCTGTGTGTTGCCAAAACAACAACAACAACAAGTCTTGCTGCTTCTGATCAGCACACAGTCATCGTACGATCTGCGGATCTCTCCACTCCTTTGCTTCAACTCGGGATCGGTGGCCATCGTCTTCAGCTCTGAGAGCGTATCGTCGAAGAAGCATCGTCGTCGAGGTGGAGGTGGTCGTGGTGGTGGTCACACACCTGTCGGGAGTTTGGGGTTTTCCAAGCCGGGCCACCCTCTCTTCTTCTTCAGTCTTGGGCTATCTGCAATATAGAAATCGAAGCATAACACTACTTCTACTACTACTACCCGAATCTAGTCATCCACCTGCTAATCACCTCTTCTAATCACATCTGCCATCTACTCTCACATTCTCTATGTCAGTACGGAGGATTGAGATGGCCATTCTCTCCTACCTCCTTCCTCCCACCTCCACATAATAGTCAGCAACGACGAGCCGATTAAACCGAAAGTACAAATTCAATCAGCGAGCTTCTTCTACACACACACACCCCCACATACACTCAAGCTAACCAGAAAAGAGAAATCGAACTTCACCACCACCACCACCACCACCACCTCCTTTTTGCTCTCACCTTTGTTTCCCTCCCCTTTTCGCTGATGTCCTCTTCATCGTCAGCGGCCACGGCGGTGACGAGCGCCTCCACCGCCGGCTCCAACAGCGGTGGAACAGCTGGTGGAACAGCTCCCATTATCACTGGACCACCACCACCGCCACCTCCCTACCGCAATGTCCTCGCGATGATGAACATCGAGAAGTTCGTGACGGAGAACGGCGGCACCGACCTGCGCCACCAGAAGCTGCTGGCGAACATCGTCAAGATACTGAAGATCAACGACCTGCTGGAGGAGTACCGCGGCGCCATTCGCAGCCTGCAGACGGCCTGCAGCTGCAAGCGCTCCCGGCCCGCCTGGGAGCTGGTCACCGGCCTGGAGGCGCGCTACAAGGAGCTCATTCTCGAGTCCTGTCGCAGTCCGGCGACGACAGCCTCGGCTGAGTCCCAGCAGCAGCAGCAGCAACAACAACCACAACAGCAGCCAAACTCATCAGCAGCAGCTCTCGTCCGAGAGGCCGGCTTTGTACTGGCGCAGTCAGTCTCCTCCCACAACAGCAACTTAAAGTCCACTACTGCCAACTCCTCCTCCACCAACTCTAGCCCGGTCAGCACTAAGGTAGCAGTTGCTAATGGCACTGGTACTGCAAACTCCACCAGCAAGAGCCAAGGTCCAGCGATGACGCAATCCAGCGGCAGCAAGGCTGAAAACAATAACAACAACAACAGTGTCAGCAAAAGCGGCGCCAGTCCAAACGTGCTCAGCTTTTCCATCTTCAACTCGCTGAAGGAGAACTCGTCTTCGCAAAGTGGTCATCCGAGTAATCACCATCACCAGTCAATTACTACCACTACCACCACCAAGTCCGACGTGACCATAACGGCGACAGTGGTCAACGGCGGCGGCATTGGTCCCAGCGCTGCTCTCTCCAATGGAATCAAAACAACAACTGCCTCGATGGACCACAACAACTACGCAGCTAATAAAGGCTTATCACTGAAACCACCGGAGGTGGTGGTCGAGGATCAGCAGCAGCAGCAAGTGCAACATCAGCAGCACCAGCAGGAGGCCTACTCGGGGCAGGACAGCCAGGACGACGTCAATCTGATCGAGGAGGAGGACATTCTGGAGGACGAGGAGGACGACGCCG
>JAALOO010001479.1_pt1 | contig 15786 bp, 18 predicted proteins | sample 7257641 | NCBI WGS metagenome assembly JAALOO01 (sample SAMN14085613, study PRJNA598686) | mite metagenome | biome: ENVO:01001000; feature: ENVO:01001002; material: ENVO:01001226; isolation source: single female mite from University of Michigan culture on fish food culture... ...
CTCTCTCTCTCTCTCTCTCTCTCTCTCTCTCTCTCTCTCTCTCTCTCTCTCCCATACTACTAATAGCGACCATATATCATTACCAACAAACTGCTAACTGTTGTCGCTTCTCTGTCCATTTGTTTGCCAACAACTCGGTGCCATGTGGTTTTAAATGGATCACAGTGTGCTCCTTTGTGGTGGATCCACTTTCACTTACCTTCGAGATCGAGTAGATTTCGCTTCATTCCCCGAGGTAAACTGTGCTGGGTCTGCATCTGTCCGTGCTGGTGAGGATCGGGCGAGCCTAATGAACCTGCCGCTGAAGAGTTGATACCGAGAATGCCGTTGATGGAGTAGGTGGTCATCGGCTGTTGAGATTGCGATTGCGAGTTGACGATGACTGAAGTTTGATTGGAGGCAGTTGAAGAGACGCCCTCTTTTGTGGTCGACCCAGGACTGGCCAGTTGAGGGCTCATCGAGCCAGAAGCTGGCGAGGCATTGCCCACTGAGGAGTTTGAGCTGAGATTGTGATGATGCGAAGAGGAGTGGTGCACATTCTTGGCCTTCTCTGCTGCCTTGTTGCGAACTATTCGGTTAATGGAGGACACCGAGGGAATGTTGTCTGCGTCACAAATGCCATCAGCGAGCAGTCGGTCTCTGATTTCCCAGGCAAACATTGTTGGATTGGACTTTTTGTAGTCCGCTATTGCGTCCACCACCTTGGGGGTTGCCACTTTGGGCTTGGAGCCGCCGATGACACCGGGCCTGATGCTTCCCGTTTCATAATATCTAGTGTAATGGAAAAAAGTAATGGAGAAGAGGAGGCAAATAAGCCAATTAGAGTGTGTTGTGAAGGGGTGCTTGATGAAGAAGGCCAGAGGCTTAGCAGCCTGGCAGCAGCCTGGCTACCATCCGGCTTTCCATCAAAGCCTGCCGCGGTGAATAATTCATGACGCCAATTCACATTGCCTGCCATCTCCATTAGCCTCCCTATAGCCTGCAAAAGCAGCAGCAGCAGCATTTGTAATGAAGCACTTCCACTTGGAGTGACTTTGTCGTTCGCCAAGTGAAAATCTCATTGCCTCATCCATTGGCAGTGACTGGTTTCCTCTGCATATAGAGTCGAATTAGTGGGAACAGATGACAGTGCTACTGCTACTGCTGTTGTTCCTGCTGCTGCTGACGCAGAAACGGTGGCAGTCAGACGGCGGCAGTCTGGTGGCATCGATACCAGAGAAGAAAAGAGAATGAAAAATAGAGAGTGAAGAAAGAAAGAGAAAGAAATAAAATGGAGAAAAATAGAAAGAGCTAGTCGGCGATCAGAGGAGACTGCCTGCCGTCGGTGCACTGGACTTTCGCTAGTACTTCTCCAAAGGAGCAATGGCAGTGATGGCAGTGCCTTGAATAAATCATAGAAGGAATTAAAAGTAAATAATTTGCTGTCAATGTCCGAGCGTGATTTGGACACGCATCGCTAGCCTCTACCAGAATGCATACAGGCAGTGCATAGAGTCGTAGAAACAGGAAAAACAACAGCGACGACGACGACTCTGATGATTGCTGCTGGAACAAATGCCAGTGCTGGTGGTGGCAGCCAGAAAGGGAGAATGAAAAGCAGACAAGTGAACACTTTCACTGCAAATAATATATAGTCATGGTCAGGAGAAGAGTTGCTGGAGAACGATTTACTTTGTCTGGCTGTCTTTGAACCTGCCTGTATCCGACTCTGCAAAGTGTGCTCTGTCTGGGCACTCCTGGTGGAAGTTGGTCGGGCTGGGCAGTGGTGCAGTGACCATCGCAATCTCTATTGATCCATGACCACGGGCAGTAGTAGTATCTGGCTGGCTTCCTAGCTCCTAACTCGCTTTCTCTTTTGCTCTGTTCGATCAGCTGGTTAGTCGACATGGATCCACGCGCTCCATGAGCAGTGTACAGTGTGCTCACTCGAATGAATCGTTCCGTTTCGATTGGAATGTGCTCAAGTGTGCAGTGCCTGCTACACTGTGTGAAGAGTGGAGACAGAGACTGAGACTGAAGGCGAAAGTGCTGGTGTTCGGTGATCTGTGCTGGTGGTTAGCAGTGCACCAGTCATTAGCACCAGGAGAAGCGGCAGCCACCGGCGGTGGTGTCGTCACCGTCAGGCAGACACAATGCGAAACGCTCGGTGGCGTCACCTAACCAACCGGTGCCCACAAGCACCCTACCGCCACCACAGAGACTCGTGGAAGCCTTGCGTATCGAAGCGCAAAGCAGACAGTCTGTACTGGGCAGAAGCCTAGGCAGTGCAAGCAGAGGAACGTGGTCACTAAGCGATCGCTGGTCAGTGCACCGAAACGGCGGCAACCAAGCCAAACGATTACCCAAACGTGACCAGTGAATTGGACCGCAAAGAGGCTGCTAGTGCATGTCAAAACAAAACAAAGCAAAACAAAATAGGTAGATGTGAAAGTGGACTTACCTTCCAAGTATTTTGCTAACGCATCCATGACTAACTCGCAGTTGACGCGAAATATCACAGGGTCGGACGCCTTGGTGCGCCAGCTCTACTATTCGAGATCGGACAACGTCAGGCAGGGGACGGCCGTTGACAAAGACGCCGCCAAGCTGGTTCACTCCGCCATGACCTGTGTGGTAATGAAAAGTGGAGGGAGGGAGAGAAGAAAAGGAAGAAAGGGAAGAAATGTTAGCAGTTAGTTTCAAGGTGTGCCATCAGATGTGTGTTCTAAAAGTGCACTAAAAGGTGAATAAAGTAAGGGCAGGAGCTTAGTACAGGAGTAGTACTCCATCATGGAGGCATTGTAGCGGTATAGACTGAGGTCCATCTTTGCAGACGACCAGTCACTTGTCAGGTGATGATGATGACACGTGGTAGAAGGAGGGCGTAGAGGGCGAGAGTGACTCCTCAGATTAACTCGTCACCGCGGGCAATTAGACAGTTCAATGGGTGCGCACTGTGGGCACTGGAGCACTGTGCCTGTGTTCACTGGTCGAGTGGCCGCATCAATAGCTGCCCATCCTTGGATGCACAACGATTCACACCGATTCACATGTCCGCATGAATGGATGGATGGATCACTGCTTCTCTGGCCAAGAGTGACAGTCGGCAGTGGGCTGTGGAGGAGGCAGTAGAGCAGGAAAGGCTCACTGACGAGATTCACCAGATAGAGATTAGCCGAGGAAGAAGAAAGAAAGAGCCAGAAGGAGAGTGAGAGAGTGAGAGCGCCAAAGTGAAAATGAAAGTGGTGCGGCTCAGTGGGCTCAATCGTGTGAAACGAATTGAAACAAAGCAGACCAGTAGTGTGCACAGTCTGAAGCACACTGCTGCACCGAGCAATTAACGAGATGGACAGTGCTGACGAGCAGAGCGGAGCGAGTGCAACGGCGATTCGCCGACGAGGGCGTCCAGATGAACTACCGAGTCCGGATTTAACCGAGTGCTCGACTTGACGATCTGCTCTGCACGGGCACTGCAACAAAGTGACTTTGCCGACCAGATAGCTCCACCAGATTCGTGGCAGCAGCAGCAGCAGTGGCAGTTGATGGTGGCGGTACTCACTCGGGTTCTTTCTCTTTCTCTCTCACACCAACAGCAGTCTCAGTTTCGGCAGTTTCTGCACGCTTGTCCGTTTGCAACACAGAGAAAGACAGGCAGACAGAGCGAGAGCGAGAGAGAGAGCGAAAGAGAGAGAGAGCGACAGGCAGTGCGCATCGCTTTGGGCCCGTTACTGAGCTGCACTCTGCCCGCCCGCTGCTGCCTCCCGAAAGCGGCAACGGTAACGTCCCGCGTGCGCCAAGATAAGCGTAGACAAATTTAGACGCCAGACCCGCCCCCACTGTCCGCAGCAGAGCCACACTGATCAGACACAGCCGAGACCAGTGAGAGCGGCAGTGCTGAGGCTGTGTCCACAGGCACTTCACTGCCACCGCCACTGCCACCACCAACTCCGTCTTCCTCAGCACTATCCTCGACTTCGTCTACGCAGAGCACAGGGCGCTGCACCAGCCACAGTGCACCGAATGACTGAAAGGAAGAGAGAATAGAGGCAAAGAATAGAGGAAGAATAGAGGGAGAATAGAGGGAGAATAGAGGGAATAGAGAGAATCGGAACAGCCAATCCCGAGTCACGGATCGCTGGTTTTGTGGATCCTCGTGGCGCATGTGTCTTATCGTCGGCATCGAGTGTCATCAGAGTGAGCTCAGAGTGCTGTAGTGCTCTGGCTGCAGCAGTGCCTTCCGAGTCTCCGTCGTCCTCTCCTCTCACTGCTCCCCCGAGTGTATTCAGCGAGAAGAGCAAGTTTGCAAGAGCAAAAAGCTACAAGCGCGAAGAGAACCAAACTGCGACAAACTTTCCTGCCCAGTACACTGGTGCCTTTGTGCACCTAATGGCAGTCTAATCTAGCAGCCCAGTGACAGTGCCATTTCAGTGATGCAAATTTATTATTAATGACCTGTGTGTGCCCTCGGTTTGTCATATTTCGACACTTGAAATCCCCTGGTGAGGGCAGGAGCCAATACAAGGCCTATTATGGCAAATGGCAACAATCGGCCAAGGTGGCCTGCAACTTTAATGATAAGCCATGGCCCGGTCGAAGTTTACTTCTAGTAATGTCTGTTTTTGTGCGCGCACTCACTGAGTTCACTGAGCAGCAATGACATTCACCTAATGAGTTCACCTTTGACACCAGTGCCGACATGGCACACTCTACAGACTCGGGTTCTCTCTTCTTGGACCACCAGTTTTGTGTGTTTCAGACTGCATCGCCAGGGACTTTGCCACCTTCTCATCATCACACTGCCTCAATAGACGACTTGTCATTAGGCAAATGGAAAAAGAAAAAGAAGATGACGAAGGGGCAGAAAAGGCACATTGGGCTGTGAGCAGTTGGGCAAACTGCAATCAACTTAATGATGGCATTAGCTATTAGGCACTGACCAATGATCATCATACTGCAGAGGACAGTGTGTTTGCCTGCTTGCCTGCATAGTCAATGTGAGCACAGTACGGCACAAAAGACAGACAGACGACGACAACTGGGCCGAGCACAAGAGTGGCCCCAGGTTGGACCCAGCCCAGGAAGGCGGCACAAGTCTCTCCAATTAGTAGCATGAAGGCACACTCAAGTCCACTCGGTGGGCTTTCTAATTTGTCATGTCACACTTTTCCAGGTGACTGGCTTTACCATAACGAGGTGTCAATGATGTTTGAACTTTATTGGCTGGGTGGCCGGCCTGTCGTTTCCCTTCCAAAGTTCCCGCAGGGGCCACACACACTCACACACAAATCAGTCCAAAAAGACTGCGCAATTAGACAAATAAAGGCAACTTTGCTCGTTGTGAACTTGATCAGTGACCTTTTCTGGCGGTGAGAAGTCGATAATGACATGGCAGAAAAGCCGATCTAAAAAAGCAGAAAGAAATGATGAGGGCAACACTTTCTATTGAGTTTGAAAGCAAACTCAGTTCAGACAAGAGCTCAGTGTTGAGAGGTGCTTTGTTTAAAACCAGTGGCCGACAAGATGGACGTTGATTTTTATGCTTATCAATCAAAGCAGTGCATTCCGCAAAACAAGACTTTGAACAAGGGGCACTTCAATGAGAGAAGAAGACAGACAAATTGGACCCTCAAAAAGATAATTAATGTGGGTTAACTGAGAAAAAAATGAAAACTGTGTTTTCCGACAAAACAGCACCACTGGCAAGTAGTAACAGTTGAACAAATGTTCACCAAGGTGTCATAATAAGCCAAATTTTAAATGTGATTCTTTTAGACAAATCAATTGTTGTAACTAAAGCTCAGTTTTAAATATTTGTATGTTTTTTCAAAAAGGAAAAAATAGTTAAAACCGTAATAAAAGTGGCAGCAGTAGAGTGGCAGTGAATGAAAAAGCAAAAAAAGAGCAGTTAAGGTTTAAGGTCATGCTGTTCAAGCCGACCGACTGAAGCAAAAGTGAATTAGCCTTGTGGTGACATCATCTATATTGGGAACAACAATCGGTCCAAAGTGAGCGTCAGCAGTAGCGGCCACTGATGAGTCTGCAAACTGCACATTCAGACAGACTGTACAAGTGAGAAAGGACACAAAGACGGCGCTTTCTCCTTCGTCAATGATTGGAACCAAACAACTGGCAGACGGCAGGGACACGCGACGCCGCAGCCCAGTGCAGCACGACACACGCGTGTCCGCCATTCACCAGGCCTTGTTCGGCGGCATCACTCGCTGTCTGTCTGTCTTTCTGTGGAAGGTCTACTCTGCATAGTCATCTTCGTCCTGCAAGTAACTCCTGTCCTCCCCCTCTTACTCCTCATCGCAACACATCGCCGACATTAGGGTGATCAGCGTTGCAGCTCGTTGCGATTCGTTCCGTTTCATTTCGCTGTGCCAGAGTCGACAGAATCACAAGCTAAGTAAAACTAGAGTATAAAAGAGAAACAGTGGCTAGAAAAAGGTTCGAAACAGTGAGACAAGGAAGTCGTTTGACAGCAGCTAACAACACTGCTAGTCGACTGGTCCATTTCCGGAGCATCATCATCATCATCATCACCGTCGCCGTCGCCATCGTCGTTGTTTGGGGTGCCCGGTCAACTGAGCTGCACTGTAAGGTTGCGTCACAAGCCAATTTGTCTTCATTTTGGTGACATCACTAGCAAAAAAGCATATAGAACGTACACTGAGTGTCCACGAACAGATTCTGGACTATGGTCGGCACGAGACGATGCCAAACTATTTCCCCTAAATGTCAGACAGAGTACAGCCAAATGATGAACACTATTTGTTGTTGTTTTCAACAACAGTGCAACTTCCTTCCGCACGCCCAGCTAGAGGCCGTCTCGTGGCCAGTTTCAGCAGTACCCACTATCAACACCATCACCATCATCATCGCCATCTTTGTTGTGTTTCGCTGGCTGATCTTTGGTTGTTTGCTCGTTTTGCTGATTTTCTGGTGTCTCCTCAAAGAACTGCCACCAGGCATCGTTCCGCAAGGGAAGACATGACCAGTGAAACCGCCCGGAACGGTCATGCATCGCTCCTTTTGGGCGCCTTCAGAAGAAACAAAACGTACGGCGGAGTCGAAGAGTAGACGCCGACACAGACACCGACACTTCCACTCGGCGGTGGCTGCAAGAGAAAGAGCACGATTTTTTGGGAAGTGCATACCGCTGCTTCATTAGAGAACAGCACCGTCAGCAGTGGTATTGGACACAGTGAAACGGTGCCAATCTCAATCGGTTCAGTGATCCAGTAAGTGAGAGACGCTGACTGTGTGTGTGTGCCATACCATACAGTCACTGTATCTGCTCTATGCCTCACTGACGCTCTCTCAGCTGCCATTGACCGAGCGCCCATTGCACTCCACTGGTCATCTCACACAGAGAGTGCCACCGCTTTTCAATGTCAAGTTCACACATGTCCATCTCCGCCAATTAGCATAGACAGACGGCACTGTCTGCCACTATCTTCTGGCGCAGCTAACTACCTACAGTTAGCAACATCACGACGGCAAAAACACTGCTATGTTTGATTTCTCACGCCTAATCAGAATCTTGGCAGGCTAATTCTATTAGCATTAGAAAAGAAAAAGAGGAAAAGAGACAAGAGGACAGCAGCTTCAAATGCCAATCGAAGATGCCAATCGTCGTGCCGCAGACAGGCGACGCACAAAGGGCAACACAAACGCTGGTCATCATCGATCATCACCTGTCGATTGGCAGGTAAAATGGCCAGTAGCCGCATCACAGAAGGGAGAGAGAGTTGGGGTTGGTTGTACACAAATCAATTATCAGCACTACCTCTCCACTCACCTCCGACCTCATCAGACAGGTCGTGACTGATGTTCATTGGGCAATCAGCACCTTAATGTAGACATGACAGGGCGAAAATAAGCAAATACTGACAACTTCTAGGCTCGTCAGGCCAATCTCTGCTCAGTGACACTTACGTTTTTTCTTTGAGCTGTGATGATGGTGCACTGGAGGACTGCTGCTGTTTGTACTGTTTGAGTTCGTTGAAGATCGTTGAGAGTTCTGCTGTGCTGACTGACCACCATTACCTCCGTTTGGTTGAGGTGAACTGAGACTGGTGGCACCCTGAACATTTCCATTCGCTGAGACGAGCACAGTGGTCCCGTTAGCTGTACTGTACTGCTGGCCTGGCTGCTGCTGCTGGGACTGGTGCAGTGATGAGTTGCCGTTGTGCATGGCAGTACCGTTGAGGGTGAGCAGAACACCACCGGGAGTCTGGCTCATCATCAGAGGGGCATCAGGAGCATCCGTGGCCAGCAGTCCACTGGCTGCCTGCTGCAGGAGGTCAGTGTGCATTATCCCGTATTGCTGTTGATGGCCAGAGCCGTTGCCATTCAGTGTGGCATAGCCCATTGCTTGCTGGTGAGGGTGCAAGGTGTAGCTGATGTACTCGCCGTTGGTCAGTGATTCATTCATGGTGAATGAGGGATTGGAAAAAGAATGATGAAACCTGGAGAAAAGGTGAACTACAGCTAGATTGCACTAAAAGAAGACACTTGTTGACACTTGTCGGTGTCTAAGGCTAAAAGTGGAGCACACAAGTGGACATCAGACAAGACAAGGTCAGGAGAGCCGGAAAGGTGACACAAGTGAAAGAGAGAAGATGGCGACTGGTGATGGTGCTGGTGTTGAGAGGGAATGTGTGCTGGGAGTAGCGCGACTAATTGGACGCACGCACCGATAGTGCGTATCGCTCTACACGTTCGTTTTCGCTACCAATCGGGCACGATCGGGCGCTGGAGAAAGAGAGAAAGAAAAGAAAGAGAAGAAAGCGGAGGAGTTTAAGTGAGAGCTGAAGATGAGCACGCTGAGGATATGGATCGGTGCGCGGATATGTGGCAGTCAGTGTTGATCAGCGGCGACGATGTTTTGCTTCGCTGGCTGGCATCGATGAGCGCTCGATGAGTTCCGATTCGATTGAGCACGCACCGTCTTTGATGTGAGTGAACGAGTGAGCGAACTCCTCACTTCGATGCTTCGCTGCTCGACGGTTTCACCGCTGAAGTGCGTTCGAAGTGCTTGACTGGCAGAGTGACAATGCCCAAGCTGGCGAAGCTGTGCGACAACGGGCGACGATGGCGACAGTGGACGACGACGACGAGCTTCACTGAGCTCCTGAACACTGTCACAGTAGACTGCTGCTGACGGCCCAACTGAGCTACGGCTAGTCACTGAGTGAGGTCGGCACAGGTAAGAGGCAGCTGCAGAAGAAGGCAGAGAACGGTCTCACTCCGGCAACAGTTGAGTCGCCAGGTAGGCAGGGCGTTGGGCAGGCTCTCTCCTTCATTGCAACATGCAACACATGATGGTGATGCTGGTGGTGGTTGTGGTGGTAGTAGTAGTAGTGCTGAAGGAACAAACGAGCACTGGCCAACTGCTGAAGTCGGCAAAGAGGACTGTTGCAAAAGACAAGTCAGCAGCAGCAGCTGATCTGACCGGCATCACTGCTGGCAAAACAGCATCAACAACACTGCAGAAAGCTACCAAAGTGACTGGACTTTTCCTTCTTTTTTGGCAGTCAAAAGGAAAGGACATCCCCCGGAGGGCGCATCGCCGATTGGTGTCGCGCCTCGGTGCGCACAACCTCCTGCCAGCTCGACCAGATTGGCGCCAGAATGCTAGTCGTCGACCAGTGCTGCTCATGTAGCCAAATGTTTGTTGTTACCTTACCTGACCTTACTTCACCTTACTTCCTCTGGTGTGGTATTAAGGGGGTAATGATCTACAGGTATTGCCAAAGCAGTGCAGACTTTGAGTGAAGAGAAAAAGGGGGTATATTGAAGACTACGACAACAGTGAGCACTTCCCTTTCAGTAGTGCTCTTCATTTGCTGCTGCCTTACCAGTCAGAGAGCGACCCAACCTGGTTGACGGTGGTGGTGGTAGTGGTGGTCACTGAGCAACTGTGGTAGTACTGAAGTGCGCGCGTCTCGTCGACACGCTTTCCACCTGTTTTTTCGCACTAAAGCCGCTGTTCACTTTTTGAGCGTAATTAGTGAGGACCACACGAGGGCCTTTTTTGCTCTAACAGTAGAAAACTGACTGTCGGCAAGGAAGGTGAGAGAGCGAGACACACAAAAGCAGACAGACAGACTCATTACAGTGCGGGCTGAAGAAAGGCAGTCGGCCCCAGGCGAGGCCTAATAAAGATGAGTTTAATAAAGTCACTTGACAAGTCAATCAATAATCCTTTGAATGGGCAAAAGAGAAAGGTCAATAACCATTGAGAGGACAAGTTCAAGGTGACGGTGGTAGTAATAATGCACTGAAAAAGAACTAGAGGGAATTGGAGTTTATTGAACAGATATGAAGAGATGACACAGAGTGAGTGATTGTTGGGAATTAGAGAACGAAAGAAAGGAGAAAATATAGTGGGGGCTAGAGTGGAGACTAGACCGGACAGTAATCAGCAGTAATGAGTCTGAGACTAAGGGGGCACACTTCCGACAAACGTCTTCTGACTGCCAAAGAAAGCATTTTTTAGAAAGCTCGGCAAAAAGGCTTGGGCCGTGAGTTAAAGTCCTTGAACATCAAGCCCATAGCGCTGGCAGGTCTGGAAGGCGGTAGTGAGGAAGCGACAGGTGTGAAAACCGGACCGGCGATGGGCGACGAGTATCGGGAATAGGGTGACATCGAAGGAATCGGCGACGAGGAGGCTGAGTGGTTTGCCTTGAGGTTGCGAAAAAGTTTGTCCCGAGCGGCATCAATCACTTGCTCGGCAACGTCGTCGACAATCCATCCATCGGTAATTGACTTTTGCACTCGCTTCGCAAACAGCACATTGCCACGATTCGGGTTCACTGGCACAAAAGAAGAGAAAGAAGAAAGAAAGGTGTTAGTGAAGAAGGGTTGAGAACAATTAGGCTTGTTCAAATCGGATTGCCAGACTGAGCTTGGGCAAACACCGAAGTGGGTCGTTAAGTGATATGGCAATTGAGTAGTGCTGAGTATGTAATAGCTCAGTTGCACTGCCACACTACACCACCACTACGACTACTGGTGCTACTCACTGGCAGTGGTCATCATGCATCGATTCACACCGGCGCACGCAGAGGAAAAGGTGAGCTAATGAAGCGATTCAAAGCAATCGACTGCAGCGCAAGGAAAGTGCACAAAATGTGATGCTGATGATGACTCCAAGTGCTCAGAGTGGAGGCGAGGAAAAGTGTGGGAAAGTGATTCCAGAAAAAGAAGAAGGAGAAGAAGGAAAGAGGTGATCACACACCGAGCCACCGTAGTGGGGCGAGTGAAGACGTGCTCAGCTTGGCAGGCGCTTTAAGAAGCGCCGAAACAAAGGCTTAAGTGGCAGACCAGTGAAAGAGATGACAATCACCAACTGCCACTTGACGAGTGAATGCACACAGTCTGCAGGAGAATGCGATGACGTTAGCAGTTCAGTAGGGAGATCAGCCGAATGAAGTTAAGGCTAAAACTACTACCGCCGTTTTTAACCGTGCCACATGACTAACCGCGGAAACAAACAAACAACAAATCTCAGCCAGTTGTAGCTGTAATGTGCTCTGGTCTAGAATCTACTAACAGTAGCCAAATGAAAAACTCTAGAATTGTCCAACGCTGTTGAGTAGATGAATAGCAGACACGTGATTCTGCTGCACTACAACAAACGATCTCTGTCAACCAAAAAACTTCTACTTTTTTTTCTCTAGCTGGCGGCCGAATGAAAAGACCTTGAAAGAGCATGCATCACAGGGGAGATTACAATCAAACAACGGAGAATTATTCGACAAACGCAATGAGCAGAATCGAGTGACTAAAAATAACACAAGTGAAGTGGCACGGGTAAAGAGCGAGAGGGATGCGTCGGGCAAGAGCACACAACAGCACCATCAATAGGACACAGCCACCCACTGGCAGACAGACCGGCGGCAGACACTGGCAGAATGTTGGCAGTGACATTTACGATGCCGGCAGAATCTTTGCTGGCAATCTAGCAGTACTAGTAGATTAGCACTGTCCTCCCTACTTTCTCTCCTTCTCTCCCTGGCCACCTTGTCTCCTTCCGCCCTTCATGAGGACCATGGCGCAGCAGATGCAGCAGTACGTGCGAACACAGCACAAAAAACTGAACACACTGTAGCACTGTCTACTACTAGAACTGGAAGATAACCATCTAAAAGAGAGGACGAAGGGCGGAAAAGGAAGAGAAACAAAGGACAAAGGCAAAGGTGATGTCAAAAGGAGACTAGAGAAGGGCCAATTTGACAGAACAATTGCCAACATCCGTGTGAGCCCAAAAGAAGAGATAGAGAGGTAAGAGGGTAAGTGTCAAAGAGTTACGTAAGGTGGTGAGTGGCAAATGAGCGATGATCATCATCAGTGGTTAGTCTGTGAGGCCATTAAAGGCCATCAAAGCCCATCAGAAAAGCAGGAGCACAGCTGACCGGTGTGTCAGAGACTGTTGCTCTGCGCAGAGAGCAAGCCAATTTGAGTGCAATTAATAATATGTCTCCTTCTGACATGATGGAAGAAGAACTGATCGGAAGCAGAGACAATCAAGTTGAATGCTGAGGGGCAGAGACAATGGTGCCGATAAAGGACTGCGCAATAGAGGGTACGCGTGCTGGCAAATGAGAAGAGGAAATGAAGCCTCCTCACTGCCAATGCTGATGCCAATGGGGCACTGAAGAGAGGACACAGAAGAGACAACTGCTCACTTTTTTGACGGCGATATTGTGCCCAGTGCGAGTACTGCCACGGTGAACACGCGCACCGCGGGGCTGCTCTGGCAGTAGCACAGGAGCACAGGAGCACCAGTGAGGTGAGGAAGATAGTCCGTAGTAGGGGAAATGAAACGAGATGGACTAATTATTAATTAAGCAGATAGGTGGCTGAGAGAGAGAGAGAGAGAGAGAGAGAGAGAGAGAGAGAGAGAGAGCGACAGGAGACTGGCGCAACAAGAGATGGGTCAGGGGTCACACTGAAGAGATAGCTGCAGATTAAGGTAGAGCAGAGAGTGCTCTCGGAAGTGGTGGCCGCAGGGGGAGAGAGAGAGAGAGAGCGAGAGGGGAGTAGAGATTAATCACGAATGTGACGGAGATCTACGGCAGAGTGCCGCCGCCGTAGCTGTAGTTGTAGTAGCAGAAGTTATGAATTAAAAGTGGAGCACGAAAGAAGACTCAATTGACACTGTCTTCTGAGTGGACTTGCTCTGACTCTGACTGCAGCCACATCACAGCAACATGTGGCTAAAGGAAAAAGGTCAAACTAGTCACACAAAGAGAAAGAGAGAGACAGACCGACCAGTGGCGGTAGCAATCATGTCAATTGACATAAACAATAAGCACGCCATCGCTGGAGATTGAATTTCAGACAAAGCAAGACAGATATCAATTTGGTTAGTGCCAGTGGTAATAAGAGGGCAGAAAAGAACATCGAAAAGATCAGAAAAGAAAGAATAGCACCGAATAGTAAACACTGGTCAGCTGTAAAAGGTGGCAATGAAAAGTGGGACCAGTGCATCAATGACAAGCACAGTGTAGGTCACCAAACACTGTAGACCTAGGTGATGGGGACCGTTGAGAGAAAGAGCGAGGTAAAGAAAAATATAAACACCAGCCAGTCTGTGCCTAGCTGGTAATGAGGCAGGAGGAAAGGCGGCAATTAAAGGTGAGAGGAAGTTGTTATCGGCAGCAAGAGAGTGAGGGAAAGAGGCACAAAAAACGAAGAAGAAGCAAAAGGGACAGACAGTGCGCAAATTACAAGTGGCCCGAGCAAAGTTGGCGAGTGAGAGAGTGAGGCGAGCACACGCACACTGCCACAATAAAAACGATAATCACAGACGAGACCAAAGAGGCCAGAGGGAATGAGAGAGAGCGAGAACAGTGCTCTTTGCTGAGTGACAGTGGTCCTGTGCCGTCGTCGGCGGTGTCCGCACGGCCAGCAGCAGCAGCAGCACTACCATCACCACCATCAGCACAGTGTCTCATTTCCTGTGAGTGCATCATCATTCGCGCGCGCAGTCCAGGCGACAAGTTAATTTGCCCTGGCACACACACACACATAAATTCACCTACAATTGATCAACGCACACAACTGTAGCACTACTTGAACAATATTTAAATATTTAAATGAGCCTCAGTCGGCGGAGATGACACTGTGACGCTTATCTGCTCAGATCGACACACTAATCCACGACAGCGGCGGCAGAGGAAACCTCACTGTGAGCATCATCTAGTTTTGCAGACTATTATGCAAGCAGTGGGATGCTTGTTGCAAACTGTCAGTGAGTATGTGTGAGTTAAGTTAAGTAAAGTAAAGTGGAGTAGAGTGAAGTGGAGTAAAGTAGAAAGAACAACTTTGCAGTGGCAGAGCAGACTGAGACTAAGTCAGCGAGCACCGACACCGCTGAACATACCTTCAGGCGACGTGAGGTCCTGCACGATGTGTCTGCACGTGTCGCGTGTTTGCGCTTCCTGCGTTGCAATGATATGCTCATTTACGCCTTGCACAGTACTGATGTCCTGCAAAAGGAGTAATTGAACGAAGGGGAGAAAAGGAAAATGGAAAGATTATGGTCGATTAAGGGTGCATACCTCAACATGGCGTGGATCAAGTAAGAGTCGAAGATTGGGAGGTCCTGTTAGAAAAGAAGAGAAAAGAGTACAAATTGATTAATCAAAATGAGAGTGGCTAGTTTGTGAATTGACATGCTCAAACCTTCACTGATGGTGCGCTCGTGGTAGTCTTCCTCGACCGAACTAAAGTTCTGAAAAGAATCTTCATTTTCCGTCACCCACTTGGAAGACTTTTCCACCCGTCGTTCAAACATTTCGCGACCTAAACGATAAAGATGCAAAAACGTCAGTCTTGCTGGCGGTAGTTGTGGTCAACGTTTCGACTAGTTGGCAGTGAGAAGCAGTGCTCAGGCTTCAAAGTCTAACCGAAACGTGCACTTTTGTCTCCGTTTCTCCCTTAACGGCCCCACAGTAGCCAGCAACCATTAATGTGCAGTTTACGTTGCAGCGAAACTGTGGCCCTGACCGTCGCCGATGCTAACTGTCAGTGTAAGCAAACAACAGCAACAGCAGCAGCAACAACAACAGATGCGTAGCGAGTCCGGGTAATTGTGCTGTTGGTTGGTAGCGGGCAGGCAGGCAGACAGACAGAGAGGGCCATCGAGCAGCGTGCAGCCACTGATTAATTAGATGGCACGTACTGATTGAGCATGGCACGTGGCTCAGCGCACAGGAGGATTCACAGGAGGGGCAGGTGTGAGTGGTGATGCTAAATTCCGTTAGTGTGTAGCAGGCCCAGAACTCAAACACATCGAAACTGTTGGATGACGGTTGAAAAGTGAAGACAGCAGCATCAACACACTCAACAACAGTGTAACATAAGCAAAGAGGAGCTAATAAAGCCTGGCCGCTTGCCACTTGGGCACCTTAGTGCTGATTCGGCCAATTACCTTGCCCACCACCACATAAAATTCAGTTAATGTTTGTAGCTATTAAATAGCCGATTCAATGACCGTTAAGCTAGCATCAAGCGGGCATAAGTGCAGAAAAGGCAGGCAGGTATCAGTGACAAAACTGTTGCTGACTGTTGCTCTAGTGGCTCTTACCTTTGCTTTTGGCATTAGATACATCCGACACCAGTTGCTTGGCGATCTCGCGACACAAGTTCACCTAGGAAAAAAGGAGAAAAATTGAAAAGGTCAGAGTTAGAGGTCACCAAGATCAATTGATCTGTTCTCGACGGTCGAGTTTGAGTGTCACACAGGGAAATGGTTTCAGTCACCACTGAAGAAAAAAAAAGCGTTTCATC
>JAALOO010001480.1_pt1 | contig 15780 bp, 11 predicted proteins | sample 7257641 | NCBI WGS metagenome assembly JAALOO01 (sample SAMN14085613, study PRJNA598686) | mite metagenome | biome: ENVO:01001000; feature: ENVO:01001002; material: ENVO:01001226; isolation source: single female mite from University of Michigan culture on fish food culture... ...
AGAGAGAGAGAGAGAGAGAGAGAGAGAGAGAGAGAGAGAGAGAGAGAGAGAAACCTGGTACGACTGCAATCGACTGGAATTGCCGTCGAGTACGACAGAGGCCAGCAGCTGCAGCAGCAGCTCCACCAGCTCCAACAGCACTCACGCCATATGGACGGCCAGGATCAGCGAGAGAAGAAAAAAGCTGGCTGTGGATCAAATGTGCCTGGTGTTTAGTTTTGCAGCCGCTGCTGTGTCTACAAAAAGGTGGCTATATAGAAAATACAAACCGACTAAACGGATGCTGCTTCACTATTTCTTTGCGGTCTTGCCGACTGATCATCGACAAGCACTGGTACTGTTGATGATTGACAGTGAACGAGTGTACGAGTGGTAGAGGAGGGGAAGGAGGGGGACAACTGACTTGGCATCACAAGTGCCGATTGTTGCACTCAGCCCAGTCCACTCAATCATCAGATAAGACAGCTGAGAGAGACAGATGAGGCAGGAGTGTGAAGAAGAAAAAAGGAAACACACACAGATTGCTGGACACAACAGAATTGGTGCGTGTTGACAGCAGGTGCCGGCTGGAGAGGGCACGGTAGCGGAAAAGAATGAGTGATGCGTGCGATTCTCTGAATTATTACGCAAAGTGTACAGTACAGTTCACACCACTGCACTGACAACCGCTTAGTAGTGGCTGGCACTGGACAAGTAGGCTGCTTTGCATTCAGCAATCAACACATCTTGGTGGACACTGCTGGTCAGACGATGTGGGACACAACAAAAAGCAAATTGCATAAACAGATGTGCCTGTCAGTGCCAGTAATGGAAACAAGCGGTGATTTTGCTGAAAGAAAGACATCGATCGAGGAGGAAACGTGAAGGTGCTTAGTTTTTTGGCAAAGTAAATTGTAAAATGTAAAAGTAATAAAATTCAAAATGCAAAGTGCTCACTTTAAGTGGTACTCTTTATAGTGGAGGAAGTTGCCATGAATCAGCACACAGACATATAAACTAACTGCTGCGCTTCTTCTGCTGTCGCTATTGATTAGCCACTTGATTAATGTAGTTTATGCCGTACCGTAAAGTAGAGAAAAAAGAAAAAGCAAAATAAAATGCAAGCAAACCACGCAGAACGAGCTTAGTCAGATGGAGAGATAAAATGAGTGGCTGTCAGTGACAGAAGTTGAGACAATAAAAAACGAGAGGTTTCAGTGCTGCACCTCACGACACACTGCCGACGAACACTGCACTGCACAATCCTTGAACCGCAAAAGCGCAAGAGCGCAACAGCTTTCTTCAGATGAAGTTGAACCGAGAGAAGGAGACGATAAAAAGGGAGGAGGAACCTGAAAATTATTTGCACAATCGATTGAACGGTTTTGGCCGTTGTGGTAGTGATGTGCAGGAGGATGAGACAGCGTGGAAGTGTCTGAGAACACTGTGCCCCCTTCTGCTGAAATGTAGTTAGTAATCGGACCTTTTCTCTTCTAGCTTTTCTTAATTAAGAATGCACTTTAAATGTCTTCAGTGGAACAGTCCGAAGTTTGCAGAAACGACCACCATCACCACTGCCATCACCACTCACCTATGCCATCAGGGGCAGTAATGTTTCTTGCGAACATCATTCGGTGCAGTTTGTGCAGCGCCTACCCATGCTGTGAGAGCCATAGCAGCAGCTCACTTTCTCTTTCTCTTTTAGTTCTCTCGGAAGCGACCTCCGCGGGAGTGACGAGGCAGTGGGCGACGCGGTAAACGGTGCAAGGCTGGAACAAGCTGCTGTACACCCTATCCAGAAAAGGGAGAGAATGAAAGAGAAAGAGACCGACGCCACAGGACGCTAATTAAGGCGCACACGGATGTGTGCTCTTTGTAGCCGTCTGTTTTTACTGAGCCTCGCCGACGCTTTCCCTGTAGTCCTCATTTTCCCCGTAGTCCTCTCGTCGCGTCGGTTGTCGCCTAATCACACTGCCACTGACATTTACTTTGGGTCTTTAGGCTGTCCTCCAGCTCCAGCTGCTTCTCTCCGAACAGCAGCAGTCAACATTAGATTGTCGGCAGCGTTGAGGTAGCAGAGTACCTTCTGGAGTGGTGGTGGATGGTGAACTGACAACTAACTAACGACAAGGACAGCGACAGACGATCGATTGCCCAATCGTGTGTGTGGTGATTGTCATGCTGCAGACACACACATTTAGAGTGAATGGCTGGCAATCAGTGGTATGACGGAGGAAATGGCCACATGGAGACGGACAGCAGAACCAGCGAAACGAGCACATCGACCCACACAAACGAACAACATTAGGCTGTTGCTGACGTTGTCAGCACTGACGCCAAACACTGCACACATTCACAGACTGAGTTTGTCAGAGAGGGGTGAGAAGAATGGACTGTGACAGCTTTTATCCCCTTGTTCTTCAATTCTGTCTATAGCGCATCAACACACAAGGACGACTAATTTAGGTGACAGGGGAGTGGAAGAAAGGGGAATTAACAAATGCCACCACCACCATCAACTGTAAATGTTGCTCAATTCGGCGACAGCAGCAAATTACAGCAGTGTCAAACTGTGTAGGCAGAGAGCACTCTACATTTATCCTATTCCTCTGTCAGCACTTTGCCCACCACCACCACCACCATTGCCCTTTATTGCCACCAAATGAGGCCCACCACACTAAAGTGAGAGAGAGAAAAGCGCCAAGGCCCAGCAATAGCCACTCACACTCACACTCACACTCAAGCTGACCAGAGAGGCTGACCAGCGAGACAATTTGTTTGTCCTGGTCAAGCGCAATTGAAATTCATCCGCAAGTTTATGTCCACATTCGGACGATGTGAGCGCAGGCAATAAAGCACAGGGGAGAAGAATGTAGCGTCGGTGCAATTCAACAAAAGCTGAAAAGCAGATCTAAAAAGGACTGAGAGACTGAGGAGACCAAGAGGACAGGGATGGCACACACACTTACACACAAGCGGGTGGATCAAAAGAGCGGCTCCAGCTGTAAATGCAACTGGGAATACCAACACACACACACACTGGCCCATTTGCCCACACAGAGAACACATCATTTTAAGAAAAGCATGCCAACGCTGCAATCAACCGAGTCGGATAAAAAATGCAAACGAAGAGCAAACAAAAGGTGAAAAGAAGTAGGATGAATAGTGTGAGGAAAGCACTGCAGCAAAGCACGGTTCGTGTTTTTTCTCTCAGTTTTGTGTTTGCTGAAGAGGTGAAAAACAGTTTTCTCTATGATAAATTTGTTCATGTCAACAAATGAAGGAAAAAGTGAGAACATGAAGGTTTTTGTGTGGGTATGTGCGTATGTGTACCCTAACAAGACAATCACTTCAGCGATAATGAGAGAGAGGTGTCAAGACAGTGCTCATGCAAAAGTGCACTGAATGGGAAGCAGCAGCAGTTGCTGAACAACAAGAAAAAACAAGCACTTTGAGTGAAAAACAAAATTGTGCTAAACAGACTAATTACTGGCAGTTTATGCAGCAGAGCACACACCTCATTTCAAGTTTCTCTCTCTAAAGAGCACTTCATTGCACTCACCCAAGTGCAAGAGAGAGATGCCATCCATTAAAAAATTATGCCATTTAATTAGCATGCAAAGAAGCGCACGGAAAGTAAATAAATAGTTGTTGAGAAGAGAGAATGAGAGAGGGAGACTAGTTGAGTGCGTGTGTTTGTGAGCAAATACTTGGTTGAGCACTGGGCGGCATTCATTCCATCCATCATTTTCCCCATCGTCTGCTGGTGCCTCATCATCATAAGGACTTTGCGGCGAGTGACTGCAGCCAGGTGCTGCCATTGGTAATGGAGGTGGTCATCACCAGAATGGGCACCCCCTTCTGCGTGGCAAGAAAGCGAAGCGCCGACACTTCGGCGTAGGTGATGCCGCCCACCAGAAGCACCAGCTGCAGGCGTTTTCGCTTCTCCGCCAGACTGCGACCACTGTGCTGGTTGGGAATGAGTGAGGGCTGCAGCTTGCACAGCGTCCCCCGGCACCACTCCTCAATCTGACCGACAGTCTTCAGGTCGAAGAAGGTGGCCAGCAGCTTGCATACGTAGGGGTAGTAGGCGCCGCCGAAGACGTAGCCGCAGTCGCTGGGCGTCCGCACGCTGTAGCTCTCCGTCTCCAGCAGCGGTATGAGGTTGAACTTCTTCGTCACGTGGCGAAACTTCTTGATCGTCTCCGAGGGCGGAGAGGAGGCGCCCGCAGAGAGGATGGCGCCCTGGTAGGTGGCCACCTTCTGCGAGGAGGCAGAGGAAGAAGACGCAGAGGAGGAGGAAGAAGAGGATGTGGTCAGTGCCGAATCGCGCACCACCGGCAGACTGCTGGCGACGGCGGTGAAGTTGAACTGGTTGAACTGATTGGACGTCTCAAAGATGAGGCCAATCTTCTTGAGGTTGAAGAAGGCGAGTATGGAGTGGAAGCCGTAGCTGAGGCAGTACAGCCTCATCAGACTGTGCAGCTCCTTGTTGCTGATGCCTGAGTAGCAGAGGGAGAAGAGGCAGATCAGGCGAAGCATGAGCTGGCTCGGATACAGTCGGGTGATGCCCTCCTCGATGAACGCCAGCGAGGCGCGCGATTCGATGCCCTCAATGAGGTTCTGCTCCACTTTTAGCTGCTCGGAAAACTTGGCCGCCTTCTTCCTCTCCATGATGGCCTCGCACACGTTTATGTCTGCCCGTGATGTGTGATGTGCCAATAACATAATAGAAGTAAAATTTAAAAATAGTGCCAATATTTGATTTGTGCTCAGCTCGAAGAGCAAAGACAAACACACGCACACACGCAAAATGCTGCTGTCGCTAGCAGAGCGATACTTACGTAGAAAGAGCGCCTTGTGCTCCGACTGAATGTTCCGCAGGTCCTTTGTCAAGAATTCCTTCATTTCGTTGAGGTTCATCGACTGCCGTTCGTGGTACTTCTGACGCAGTTTCTGTCCCTTCTCCTTCAGGGAGATGCACACCGAGGAGAAGGACATGTCCTGCACGTCGGCGAAGATGCGGTCACTGCCGAAGAATAGCTGGTGCTTGGCAGGCGCCGTGCTGCCGTCTTTGACGACGCTCGAGTCGAGTTCCACCTTGCCTGCAGAAGAAAGGAATGTTTGTTAGTTTTTTAAGTCCTTTGTTCCACTTGGTCTTTTCTGTAAATAGATCTTTTTTTTGCTTTTTTCAGTGTCTCAGTGTTTGTCTCCGTACCGCTTTTGATGTTGAACGTCTCATCGACGATGCCCGAGTAGTTGAGCTGCGAGAGAAAGAGCGATGCGTAGTCCTCCTCGCGATCAAAGACCAGCAAGTCAATGGCAGTCTCGTCCCCGTTGCCGCCGATGCCGCCGCCGCTGTTCACCGGTCCGACGAGACCAGACAGTGCGTTCAGCTTTTGAAAGTGATCACAGATAAATTCCGATGCTCGCCCCTTGGCAAATATCAGGTTGATGTTGCCAATTAGCTTCTGCAGCTGGTGAAGTCCCAGAACGACGGTGTTGAGGAATTGGTAGTCGCCGAGCTGAAAAGAAACGTCAGCGTGGTGAAAAGCGTTAGCTTGTTGGCAGGAAGAGTAAACAGTGCACCCTTACCAAAAGGTAGTCTTGATAGGAGTCATTCAGTTCCAGAGAGAACAGGTCGCGGTCGAAGGGAATAAAGCCGAGAGGAAAGTCCAAAATGGTAAAGTAGCTGAACAGGCCTTCTTGTTCTAGGTATCGTTCACATTCGTACGACTGAAGTGAATTGTTGAAAAAGCTTGCAAACTTATCATGACAATGGAAACTTTGCATACCTTTTGTGGAACAAAAATGATCCAGTATTGCAGGTCGTTGATTTCTTTGCTCTGAAAGACATTCAGCCAATTGCACACCTTCTTCACATCGCCTATAGTGGGCTTGATGATGAAACATAACTACATTCGGAAGAAGTTTTGAATTATTCAATGCACCAATATCCCCCGTGAAAAGGTACCTTTTTCGTGTTGACACTAGGCACGTTGTCAAGCTTGTAGATTTTATCGACACCAATATTCTAATGAAAACAAAGTGTAAACATGGAAACGATATCAAACGGCGCCGGCCTACCTTCATCTCCTTGAAGCTGCACACCAGGTCGATAGACGCTATGAGTTGATCACAGAGCACTATATCCTTCTGTCCTTCCACCTAGAAAGCAGTGTCATCATCAAATAAGTACCACCAAATCCAAGAACAAACAAACAAATTCAACTGCAAACCTTCTTTAACACTGCCAGCATCATTTCAGAGGCGGCATATTTCAGCAGAGCGGCAATTGAGTCGCCCTCAAAGCCGTCCATCTTTTCCGAGTAGCTGTTTGTAGCACCAGAATCAAAGGGGGCGATTCCATCCACGACGCTCAAATTCTTCAAGTGGATTCGCCGATGATCGCCTCAACCAACCAATCAATCACCGAAAACAGTGACGTCAAAAAAGTCAGCGATTGTTTACGATTGTGGCGCTGCTATTTTGATCAGCTGTGCGCGTGTTTGTATCCTGGCGCTGGGAAATAGCTTCAGCAGCAGCAGCAGCAGCAGCAGCGGCACTCGTCCAAGATGTGCAACAAGTGGCCTTTCAGTCTTGACAGACACCTCCTGATGTCTCTCACTCACTTGACTGACAGACATCAAGAGGAGCAGTACTCAGCAGCTCAGCAGCTCAATCTCCATTATCAAAGCTCTCAGTCCTGCTGCCTTCGACCATGGTAAGCTGAAGTTGAAGAAAAAAAAGAGCGTGATCATCTTTCACCTTACTTCATTAAACATTTTTGTTCTGTCATTCTCTCTCTCTTTCTCTTTCCCCCTTCACTCGCATCATACGGTCATCGACAGAGGAAATCGAAGAGCGAGGAAGAGCTCTCTTCAACCAGATCGACGACGACAGACGTCGAGTCGAGTGGCGCCAATGCGACGACGACAACTGGTTTTGCCGAAGTGACCACCACAGCGACCACGGCGACCACCGTCACCACGACCACCAGTGCCACTGGCGATGCCGCTGTTGTTGATGCTTTGGCAGGCAATCGCACCAACTCGCAGTCGACAAACAGCTTCAGCGACAGCAGCAGCATCACCCCACCAGCCACTCTCGACACCCGGAGACAGTCGAGCAATGCCGTTCTTCAGCTGAACAAGGAGACCAACACCTGGAAGATTACTGCACCCTCGAGGACGACGCAACGCACCAGAAGGTCCAGCATGAAACGAAGCGGCGGCGGCGGAGGTGGAGGTGGTGGCGGCGCCGTCGGTGGCCGTAACTCCTTTCGAAACTCCTTCCTCAAGCTGCAGGCGTACCTTCGCCAGGAGAACGCGGCCGAGTTTCGCTTTCGCACCATCGTCGCCTTTCTCTTCTTCTCCATCCTCGTGCTCGTGCTGCTCACCCGGTACATGCACTACCACCGTGAGATCAACATGTCAATCATTCGGCAGATCTATCTGCACAAGAACAATCGCAAGATAACGTTCCTCGACAGGGACGGCGGCAATCTGCTGCACATCCACTACGGCCTCGGCATCCCCGCCGACATACAGCCGGTCAACTGTCGGTCCATTAGCGAGAACACCGTCCACTGTCTCGACTGGAAGTACCGCGCCCACCTCTCCGTCAAGTCCTACCGAGAGAACTACCGGACGGCGCTGAAGGTGGACGATCCGGTGACGTGCTACAAGTTCAAATGGCAGTCCTACGAGAAGTACTCCACCATCAAGGACTGCTTTGATATGACCGACTCGCACTGGTGGGAATTTTTTTCTCAGCCTCCTTTGGAGGATTTTCTTCCTCCTCCTCTTCACCAGTGCGCTGACTGATAAGATGTTTCCTTTCCTTTTCTTTCCTTCCCTTCTCCCTTCTCCTTCTCACTGATAGGTTTGGCATGGGCGACTTGCACAATCTACAGTGGCCGCTGAACAAGATGTCCATATCAGCGTCGCCCTTTGTGACGAACCACCGCACTGCCGACGAGCTGGCCGGCTCCATTATCGGGCGGACGTGGTTCCTCAGCAAGGGCGTCTCCCTCACCGTGCCCCTCGATGTGCCCCTCTTCGTCAGCATCAACTCCACCGACGACCCGAACCGGGTGTGCCTGCTGTCGCGGAAGCAGCCACCCTATCACGTGAACAACCTCAACAAGTACCTGGTCCACCTCGAGTACTCCGTCTGTCTGGCGCAAAACCTCTCCACGCTGCAGAACTACGTCTTTGAGGCTAATCGAGGCACGGTGCTCGGCGAGAAGCTGCTGCTGTCTGGACAACAACTGCAACAGCAGCAACAACAACAACAACAGCAGTTGGCAAAACAGACGAACAATGCCTCTTCAGCAAATGCGACGGCGTCGCCACCGCCACCATTGGACAACCACGAAGCGGAAAACATCTTCCTCGACCGCATCATCTGGTCAACCAACCCCAACGTCCTGCCCAACTTCACGCAGACGGCGGTGCAGATGTACGTCGACCAGATCACCAACTACGGTAATGTCTCACAAATGATGATACTAGCGCTTACCAAACCATGTCCATGTGCTTTTGTTCAGACTACGGCCTAAACTACGGCATCATCCTGTTGGACTCCCGCTGGGAGAACACCATCGGCGAGTTGCGCATGAATGAGAGCTTCAGCAACCCGAAGGTGCTGGTGAACATTCTCCACAACAAGGGCTTCAAGATCATGCTGCAGCTGTCGCCGAACATTGCCCTGCGCTCGCCACTGGTGGACAGCGCCTCGCCCTACCTGATGCTGGACTCGAATCTGCGCTCGCCACTGCTCAGTCGGTGTCTCTCCGACCAGGCGCACATCTGCGCCACCATCAACTTCACCAACCCCGACAATGGCGAGGCCTTCCGGGCCAACGTCAAGCGGGAGCTGCTCAGCCAGAACGTCGGCCTCTCCGTGGATGGCCTCTTCTTCCAGGGCATTCAGTCATCGCTGCAGCCGAGGTACATCAACTTTGGCCGCAGCATCAACCCGGACCAGTTCATCGAGCACAGCAATGCCGCCATCCGCAGTCTGCCCACCGCCATGGGCATCTCCACCTCGGTCAGCGCCAGCAGCTTTTTCGGCTACGTGTCGATCGCCTCCCGGGACTCCACTTGGCGGGCACTGCAGAGCATCATTCCCTCGGTGCTGACGCTGGGCCTGCTCGGCTACCCGCTGGTCAACTCGGACACCGTCGGCGGGCAGCAGCTCTTTACGCTGCTGAAGAACGAGACCGACTACATCAACAAGGAGCTGTACCTGCGCTGGTTCCAGCTGGCCATTTTCCTCCCCGTGGTGCAGTTTGCCGAGCCGCCGGGCGGCAACGACCTCGACGTGATCAAGATCGCCAAGCGACTGCTCAAGCTCCGGGGGGAGCACTTTCTGCCGGCGATGAAGGCCGCCCTGGTGGAGTACTACGAAAGGGGCTCGCCCATCATTCGGCCGATGTGGTGGACGCAGAAGGAGCCCGAGGCGTACCTCATTCGAGACCAGTTCTACGTGGGCAACAATATCATCGTGGCGCCCATTACATTCGAGGGCAAGACGGAGCGGGACATCTACCTGCCCAGTGGCTGGTGGAAGGACGAAATTCTCGCTCAGGTACCAACATTATCATCAAGTCGTTCATTTTAGTTTTTGACCGAACTTTTTTTTGTAATATTTTGTAGGTGATTCGTGGAGGGAAGTGGATGCGCAAGTACCAAGTGCCCCTGGACAAGGTGGCCTTCTTCGTGAGGACGGAGCCCTCACCGCCGACCATATAACCACACAAGTAAACTATCTGTGACCGTACTACTATTCTGATCATATCTCTTGTCTTCTTTCTCTTTGTTGTGTTTTCCTACCTTTCCACTATTCTATCTGCCGTTTATATTTTCTCTTCAATGCATTTTATATTTGGAACTGTTTTTAATTTATTATTTATTAGTATTTGATATAAACCTAGGGGAGTTTCTCTCCAATGACAATCGCAGTATCACAAAGGTTCTCCAGCTCTATAGCAGCCATAGCTTCAAACATTAAAGTACTCATTATCCGCCAGTTGCTTGTCCACTGCACTCTCCAGACAGACCATGTACTCCTCTATGCTCATGGGAATGGCTGACTGACTGAAGAGAGCGATGGCGAGAAAGGGCAACTTCCGAATGGTCCTTCCACTCAGAGTGCCGCTCTTCCTGACGATTTGCAGCAGTGTACTGCCGTTGCTCCACGCCACCTGCACTGATTGGCTTTCCTTTTCAGCCATCTCAAGTGTTATCGATTGCAGTGTATCATACGAGAGAATGGCCTCCTCAAGTTGACGATGCTCTTCTTCGGCACTCCCTTCTTCTCCATTTCCGTCCATGTTGTAGATAATTTTTGAGTTGAATAGTTCGTGAATGCAAGTCAGATAGATTTTGTAGGTGGTGCACTCTGAAGGGAGGCCAATGTACTGCTTGATGTCGGCCCGATCGACAAAGGCATTGTCCATTGCCTCAGTCACATTAGAGCTGGCGAGAATGATCACGTTTGGGTACTTGCGAATGGAGTCAATTTGAGTCAACAGAGCATTGACCACTCGAATGGCGTCAGACGGATCTGAGCTGCTGTTACGCTGACGATCATACGCCAGACTTTCCACTTCGTCGATCAGTACAAAGATGAGATTTGTGCTGTCGTCGGCAAACTCGCGAATGCCATCAAAGAGCTTCAACACAAGCTTTCCACTTTCAGAGAACCACTTTGAGAAGAGTGAGTGTGAGTTGATTTCAATCAGCTGAAAGTTATGGTAGCGGTCGTAGAGTCGAATTGCATACTTTTGTGATAAAGCTTTGCAGAGAGACGTCTTTCCTGTCCCTGGCGGGCCATGCAGTAGAATAACCTGAAGTTATGCAAATAAAAAGTTAGTAACTGTAGATTATGAGACTTGTTATCAAAGAAAACCTTATTCCAAGCGATAATGGAGGGATTCACTTTCTGGTTGGCAAAAAGCAGTGAAGTCTTCACGTAGTTGAGCAACTTCAGACGAATGTTTGAGTCAAAGATTAAGCTTTCCCAAAGCCCGTCCAAATTCGCTGAAGGCAGCAAAGTGTGAAAAGACGCCGGCAAATCCTCCTCAAAGTTGTTTTGCATAATTTCATCAAAGAGCGGGTAAAAGTAACATTCAGCATTGAGCATCACTGAATTGCACTCAGGGTCTCGAGACGCTACCAGGCGGTCAAGTTCTTCTGTTTTGTTGTCGATGTTGATGCTCACCTTTTCCAGCACTTGAGATAGCTCATCGGGAAGCTCATGCAGCATGTAGTGTCCATTAGTTCGCATGGCGGACTTGATAAAGCGGACCAAGCGCGCACGATCTCCTTTAATCCATTCGAGCAGTGAAGTCCGCAGGACTGGTGTCTCCTTCTTGATGTTGACATTAGGCTTTACCTGCGCCTCAACATGAATAACAATGGGCATTTTGTACTTTGAGATGGTGAGCGAGAAAGTGAAAGAAGCGGGAGATAAAAACACAACAAAAACAAAATCGAGAAAGGAGAAAAAACGGCCAAAAATTTTTGAATATCTCAAGCGACATGCTCGCAGAGGACGTCTCTCCGCCTGTTGAACTTTTTTTACGATCGTGTTTGGCTAACGAATGAATTTCGAAACTGTGCTACTCTTTTGAGGATTAGGCAAATGGGATGGTGATCCCCCACCGACAATCGAAGTAAGTATCAGCAAGAAAGTGTATATTAATTGGTCAAGTGCTCGTAAAGGCACACTAAAAATCACATGTAAAGGGGAAACAAATATTACCATCACCAGGTAACAATAAAAAAATGTAAGTACATTAGGCTCATCTTCATAAACGCATTTCGTTTTCATGTTCAGCCTGGATGACTACTAGTGGAGTTGTGATGCTCCAAATTAAAGAGCACATAGGAGGGGACTAGGAAGCAGACAAAGATGAGCAGAATAATTAGGTAGCGCCAGTGGATGCCAAAATCAGAGCCATCACAGGAGAGGAAAACGCTGGAGGCAGCTTTCGTTGGAACAGTGGAGTTGATGAGGCCTACTGCGGGATGATCACCGTCCACCTGGATAGGCAAAGGGGCAGCAATAGAAGAGTCCTCCATCTTCACCTGTATGGACTTGCGAATCTCCTTGAAGTCTTCGCCGAGATTGTTGAGAAACTTCTTATAATCATCGCTACTGTTGCTGTTCAAGTAGTTTGAGATGCCGATTTTGATGACTTGCGTTTTTGGAATGGAAGCGCCAGTGCCGCCGGTGTCGTCCGAAAGGTCCACCAGATCCTCGACAAACTCTGTCCGCTGCTCACCTGCTGACGTTGACGGCTCACTTGTGGCTAGCTGCTCGGTGAGGATACTGCTTCGAACTACGGGGATCTTTAGCACTGTAAGCCCGTGAAAGGTATTGTCGCTCATCAGATGGTTGTGCAGACGAAGCTGGGATACTGTACAGTTGTACTTGAGAGCAATGCCCTGCAAGGTTTCATTCGGCTTGATCGTATGGTAGATAAAGTCGATCTTGCTTACTTTATGTGATTCAGTCTCTCCGCCCAACTCGAGCGGCCTGCGCTCCTTGCTGTGGCGATTTTTAAGCTCAAAGTTGTTTTGATCATTTTTATCCTGGTAAGGGAGCGATTCTTCAAGCTCCTCTTCATTGATCAGTCTGTGGTACATTGATATTGGTAGTGATCAGAACTGTCAACAACAATCAGCTGGAAACAGGGATCAAGGAGGATCACCCGTGAGCATGTTCCTTTAGATGGGCAAAGGGAGATTGGTGTTCCAGTGGCGCAGAATCTTCTGTGTTGCAAAAACGCACAATTTTAGGCATCTGAAGTTAATTTTCATCAAGAAACTAAAATCATGACGATGTAAACAAGTTAGAAAATCAACAGAGAAAAATGACTTGTGGCAGCTTTCCGGGAACTTTCTTTCCCGATAAAAATTTTTTTTTTAAGTTTTGCCTACTTTTTTTCCACTTCACTGGCACTTGAAAATCTGTGCCAAGTTGAAGATTAATTAGAGAATAGAAAGGTAGGACTGCCCCTACCAACAGATGCACAGGTGAGGTTGCCAGTAAATCAAGTTTAATTAATGAATGGGCCAGCACTCTCACTTTCACCTGAGAACTTTACTTTTCCATCTTCTGCCCCTTCTTCAGCTCGCCCGTCCACACTGGCCACCACAGCAGCTTTTCTGGCCAACTCTAATTTTGCCCCGTTAAGGCGAATAGGTGCGCGCACTCGTTCGAGCGTTGCAGCAGCACTGCAGCTCAGCATCAGCAGCATAATCGAAGCTGGCCCGGAAGTAACGGCTCCGCTCGGCTCGGTGGTGTTCTGCCGCTCGTGTGGTGATACTCGCTGATCTTCTTACTAATGGCGCACAGACACGCGTCACTGCAATTGCAATCGGTGTGATCCAACCAACAGCCATCGACAATTGCTGATATGGAGATGAGCAGAAAGATAAAGCTGTTTTAGAGAGAAAGAGGGAAAGGATGCCAACTGTTTTCGGTGAGGATCGGCTGACCATAACCATCAGCATCAGCAGCACTACCCGAAGTGCAATAAATCAATAGATGACTAACTAGTGCTTTTGTGGGCGCCCAGTGTTGATGGGCTTTGATCGATGGAGATTGCATTTACACACACCTCTAGTCAAAGATTAGCCGGTGCGGCAATTAATTTGCAATTAGAACGATACTAGCAAACCCGCATCAGTGCCGCCCTGAGAATGCCAAATGTGAGCCTAATTTTCTGTATGTCTGCTTGCAAGTGTCAGTGGCTGATGGTTTCCGACACCAGCACTCAACTGATGCCGTCCACTTGAGACAGACTATTTGCTCAAAAAAGAAAAAAAGATGTTAGTCAAGAAGAGCTTACTGGGGAGATTCGCGTTGATTGAAAAAGAGACAGCTGCTGCTGCTGTCTCCATCGTCGATTGTCTGCGTGCCGTGAAAAAAAGTAAAAAGAAATGAAAAGTGCAGCAGCAGCTTCTCAACAAGAACAATGGCTCATTTAAACTCCTTCTGCGGCTATTGGGTGACATTGTCCCCTCACTGCAGACGAGAGCAGTGTTAGTGCAGACTGCTGTAAGTGTGTTGATGCACTGCTAATGCATGTTCAATGGCAAACTAAAAAATGTCCTGAAGAAGCAGCAACAGCCGCCGCTCGATTTAGGTTCACCTCGAAGTACATCATCGAGTTTGGTCTTGACCACTACTACTACCACCACCACTACCACTAAACGATAGTTTTACTGATCAGTTAGCAGTAATCGATCAATCACACCGTTGTTCTTCTGGCATCACAGCTGACTAAAAATCCAGTCAGTGACCAATTTGATGGGCAAGCAATATGTGCTAGCAGTGCTATTCTACTCTAGACAAAGTATGACATCCCTCAGACAGTGTGTGTGAATTAGTGTGAATATGAATTAAAGATGAGCATCAACGACGACAACCGCAGCGACGACAACGACGGTGAAGTGGCCATTGACCAACGATCAGTGTCGATATTACGACAGCGATCTATTGGCAGCATCTTTCACTTTCACTCTCCGTTTGTGCTACTTGAATGCCATTACAGCAGCAACAACAGCTCTGCTAAAGACAATCAGCGATTCCTTCAGCAGACCGTGTCTGGCCACTGTTGTTGTTGATCATCGACAACAATGGCCAATGCCCGTTACCTTGTTGATCAGCAGTGGAAGCGGCGGCAGCAGAAAGTGAGACGTGTTGTACTCTGAAAAACACTGAGAGTCTGCTGGGAGATGCTTGTAAGTAAGAGAGTGAGAGAGAGAGAGAGAGAGAGAGAGAGAGAGAGAGAGAGAGAGAGAGAGAGCTGCTTCAGGAGTCGTTGTCTCAATTTCCTGTTTTATTGCTTGTCTGTGATGAGAGAAAAATCGACGCAGCAGCCAAAAAGCCAAAGTGAAATCGACGACCACAGCAGCAGCAGAAAACATCTTTGCCGGTACAGTTCAGCTGAGGGAGGCGGGCAGGCTATAAAAGAGACTGTACTGGCCTGCTCTCCGGACCACTGCTTCACTGTCACTCGGCCACTCCACTTTGAAAAACTACTTCTCGTGTGCCAACAACGTTTTACAAGACACTTAAAATGATGTTCAAGGTAAGCTAGGTGCAGCCGCATCTGCGGCCATCATCAGTGCTCATCATCACGCCCACCTGCTCAATCTCAATTCACATTATTAGACAGAACTACTACTGGTGCTGGGTCTGGCCGGCACCCTTTGCCTCGCCCAGAAGATCAAGTACAAGTCAATGCGCATCGGCGACACCGAGGTGCCGGAGATGGAGATTCAGCTAAGCGATCCAGCGCCCTACGACTGGAAGAACCAGCCGGCGCCGCCCAAGCCGTACATCAGCAACTTCAAGATTGAGACGCCGCCTTCCTCGGCCCAGGACGAACCGGAGGTGCCCCAGAAGCCGCAGCCCTTTTCCTTTGGCTTCATGAGCATGGCCAAGGACGGACAGCAGTCGAGAATGGTTAATTTTTTATAAAAGATAATCATTATAAACCTTTTTAAAAGTTGAAAGGACAGAGACTCATGCTCGTTTCTGTTCTTTCAACTGTTTTCTAACTGTTTCCTTTTAACTCATGCTGTAGGAAAGCCAAGATGCGAGTGGTCGTGTCACCGGCAGCTACAGCATCGTCGACGCCAATGGAATCACGCGCATTGTCGAGTACTACGCTGATGACACTGGTAATTTTTTTTGTCTGTTTAGAAAAATGCCATTTTCAAACAAACTCTCTCTCTCTCTCTCTCTCTCTCTCTCTCTCTCTCTCTCTCTCTCTCT
>JAALOO010001481.1_pt1 | contig 15769 bp, 10 predicted proteins | sample 7257641 | NCBI WGS metagenome assembly JAALOO01 (sample SAMN14085613, study PRJNA598686) | mite metagenome | biome: ENVO:01001000; feature: ENVO:01001002; material: ENVO:01001226; isolation source: single female mite from University of Michigan culture on fish food culture... ...
TGCCTCGGGTCCTGCGAGCGAAGCGAGCGGGGCCCGAGGCGGCGGAAGTTTAAAGTTTACAAGCGATGTCGGGTGAGCCGCCGGTAAAATAATCGATGTCTGTTAGCGGTGCACGCCTACACTTCGCGAGGTCTGATGTGTCTTGACCACTGTTAACTTCCGTCTCCTCGGGTCCTGCGAGCGAAGCGAGCAGGGCCCGAGGAGACGGAAGTTGACAGTGGTCAAGTCACATCAGAGATTCGCGATAAAGTAGTTTTTAAGTCCGAGCGTTGCACGGCTAGGTTTGAAGTGACTTGACCCCTGTCAATTTCCGTCGACAGTAATTGCAAGTTCCTATTGATGCACAATTAAAATCCGCAAAGTCCTAGCAGTGCACGCAAAAAAGGCTCGCTGTAGTCCTGGCTTGCCAGACTTACCCCCCTGTTTCCAATTGCCCCGGTGCTCGGCTGCTGTAATGTGTGTCTGTGCGTTTTGGTCAGCGTTCAGTCTGAGAGCGAGTCGTAAGGCGAAGCTTCAGCAGCAGCAGCAATTCTACCGACCAATTCCTCTTTCCCGTTTCCTTTCCTTTCCTTCCTTCCTTCCCTTTCCTTTTGCCCCCATTTTGCCTTGCACGCCGATTTCAGCTCTTCTCAGAGACACTCTCTCCCTCTCTTCTTTTCTCCAGTGTCTCAGTGTGTGTGTGTGTGTGGTTCCTTCTCCATCCGGCAACTATTAGTGCAAATTAATCTTGCTAGCAAATGATTGGCGTGCTTAGCGCGCTTGCGACAATCGCCCTGGCCATTTCATTGCACTACATTGTAGTTGCCTGCGCCTGTCAGAAGTGTCAAACTGCTCTCCATTGTCTGTTTGTTTCAGTCCCTTTTTTTCTGGCAGTGAGCAGCACACTGCAGAACACTGCGCGCAGTTTAATTGAAAATCCGCTTGGCCGTTAATTTTCAATTAAACTTTCACATTTCATTTCGTGTTTTTCTCAGTGCTGCGCTCTTTGTTGTCTTAGTCGACGGCGGCGGTGGCGGCGATGATGATGATGGTGGTGGTCGTAGTTCTGGTGGCAGTCGTACTGCTTTTCCACATATGGTCGGCTCATTGGGTTTCCATTTTCATAATGAATCACTGCCATAGATGTCTGAAAGGCATCAATTGCCTGAATTGCCACTGTCAAAAGGGGGGTGGGGGCGGAGAGATGAGTGCACTGGGCGAGGTGCACTGGTGCACTGGTGGTGGTGGTGGTGGTGAAAGGAGAGACCACTGAAGAAATGAGAAATAGTGTGTTTGTGTTGAGGCCGCAGCGACCATTCATTCAATCGGAGGACGATGCATCCTCGTTCCACCACTGCAGTGTTCGCATCCGTGTCCAGGAATTCGACAGTGGGTCGAGCTGTTCGCTGCTGATGCTGCCGCTGCTCCAATGACTCGTTTCCGATCGGTGGCAGTGATCACAGAGAGTAGTAGTTGCAAAGAGCAGTAGTTGGTTTGCCCCTTGCCAAGTCAACCCTAGTCAGTAGGAAAAAGTGTAGCCCAGTGTTGCTTTCACTTTTGATTAGATACCGCCCAGCGAGAAAGATATTTAATCATTTGAAATCATGCCAGGGTGCTCGCTGGTGGTGGTGGTGGTGGTGGTGGTGGCAGGAAGGGCAACCAGACAGTTTCAAAGGCACCAGGAGCAGACCTGCTTTTCCTGGTCCTTTTCTTTCTAAATGCGCCACTTCTCAGTCTTTGCAGACTTTGCAGCAGTTTGCACTGGAGTTACTTTCCTCCGCCGACAGACACAAACACACACACACACACAGACTAGCACGGCGGCGGCAGTGGCCAGCACATTGCCTCACATTGAGCCTATTAAATATGCAAATTTTGGAAAAGGCAGCGAAAGTGTATATTCACGCTCATTCAGCGGGGAATTGTCGGCTGTGTGTGTGCTGCTGCTGCTGTTTCTGCGGCGCTAGTGATACGGCAAGTGGCAATTCATTTCATCCTTCTTCTTTCCTTTCCTTTCCTTTCCTTTCCTTTCCTTTTTCTTATGTTTCATTCTCTCCTCTGATTAGATTTACCCACACACACACACAAACTCACACAAACTCACAAACTTAGACAGAGGACAGCACGCGCCTGGTGAATGAATGAATGAAGAAGGCGCTCCTCCTGGAAAGAAGTCAACTCGTACGACTTGAGCTGCTGCTGCTGCTGCACACACTGCCATTTGGCCACCACCACCATCACCATTTGCAATTGGTCACGGTGTCCTGTCTTCTTCTTCTTCTTGCCAGTCAGTCAGTCTCACCGTTTCTGACAGTGCAATTTTCTTTCTTCCTTCAGCACTGTCCGTTATGCGTTAGTGCGCGCGTGAATTCATTTGCCATCATCACGCTCATTTTATGTGCTCCTGCTCGTTAATGCTTTCTCTCCCTTTCTCTCTCCTTCCTGCCATCAGATTTTGAAACAGAAACAGAGGCAGACAGACAGACGAGCGTACCATCAACTACAGTCGTACTTCATACTTGAAGAGGAGGAGGAAGAAGAAGAATTCCAGCAGACAAGGAAGTACAATTCCACAATGTAACTTGATGGTGGTAGTTATTAAAAGGAAAAGAATGGTAGCCGGTGGCTCGACTGTAGACGCAGTAGACACTGACAGCTTCTAAAAAGTGTGTCTCGTCAATGAAGGTAAGCTTCTGTTGTTGCTGCTGCTGCTGCTGCAACCTAACTGTTCTTTCTTTTTTTAGTCTGCCGCCATTTGCCCGTCTGTCCACGGCAGCGGCGAACTCTCTGGTCTCCCTTTTGAGCTCCCATATTAATACGTTAATGCCTCCTAATGGCCTCTATATGGCGCTAATTTATGTGCTCAATTGAATTTGATTGCGCAGACTAAGACGATAGTGGCGGGGTGCGGGATGCCACTGGGAGAGCGACTTACTTGTTGTTTATTTGTTGAATACATTAGACCAGCTCACTGAACGAAACTCTAGACTCTTGCAGCAGCAGTTTTGCGGTAGTTTGTGGTGGTAGTGCCCTCACAGTAGCATTGAACGACTTTCTTTATCTTTGGTAGTGATAGCAGTGACACGCTGCGCCGGGTGCCATCGTTGCCAGCATTTTTGCTGCTGTTACTGAATCTGTTTCTACAGCCTTCTCCAGAACTTTTTATCTTCCGCCTCACTTGCTCTGGCCCCCGTCCAGCAGCTTCCCCTGCTACGTTCTCTGGGTAGGCCATGTCATCAATAATGCTTTTCCACTCACTATTGATGATGGCGCCTAATAGCGGGGCACATTACTTGCAGCAGCAGCAGCAGCAGCAGCAGCAGCAGCAGCAGCAACGCTAGTCAATAGCTCAAACCCATTGACTCAAACCCATTGGCGCAGATTTGCCCTTCTTCTCTCTTTTCACCACCAATACAAAACCCCGTTCGATCGCCTGTGCCCAATTGCACCTGATATATTGAAAACTGCAAAGAGGCTGGTGCTTCTGCTGCTGCTGCCCTCGCAATTGGCAGTTCGCCACACATTTACAAACACACACACATTTCCTGCCTACTAATGGTTTGATTAAGAAGGACAGAGTTTAACGTACGCTTTTTCTAACAAAGCTGGCAACAACTACTGCTGCAGCAGCAGCAACCATTGCCCACGCTGTCAACGAGACATGCTGTCGCAGGGTAATATTATTACCACCACCACTACGACATGAGTAATAGTAATAATAACAGCACCAGACTATAAAGCATAAAATTAAAGTTTGAGTGAAAAGTCGCCAGCAGTGCTTCACTGGAAAAACGCACTCGCTCTCGCTCGCGCACACGCCTTTATTTGCAGCGATAATGTAATTCACTTATCAATGCCACAGACGATGATGCGATTCCCATCATCGGCGGCGGCCACGCTCAATTGCCCTGCCGTCAGAACTGCTGCAGCCTAAGACGACGTCGTCGCCGACATTGCCCATAAATCACTCTTTAATTCGCTATTTAATTAGCAAACTGAATGGCGGTGGTGGTGGTGGTGGTGGTGGTGGTGTGTTTTCGATTTCAGCAAACATGTCTCAAGTGAAAAGCAATGCAGCGCAGCGTACATTTAAAGCAACAGCACAGGGACAGATGGCTACTGCTGCCTAAGGTTTCGCAATGCAATGCTTGCACTGAAAAGCAAGGCCTCTTCTGAATGGCCGATGGAGACGGATGGAGAACGCACGGTTGGCATTTTGATGGCCCTCTCCAGTGGAATGCTTCTCCCTCTTTCCCTCTTTTCCCTATTCAGTTCTTCCGCAATTTAAAATCCCCCATTCACCCTGCGCCTGACGACGGTGCATCGAAATTAATCATTGGCTGCAATAATCGATTGACGGTATCACCGGGAACTGATGTCAATACATTTGTTTCGATTAGCATTAGCTTGATTAAGTTGTCAATTAGGGTGGAGGAATTCACCATCATGCCGTGCTTGCTTGCCTGCTTGCTGGCTGGCTGGCTGCGTTGTTATGTGGGCCGCCGCCTCTGCAGTTTTTATTATTAAACAGCAGCAGCATCGACAGTAATTGCCCCTGCTCGACTAGCTTTCTCGGCTAGATTTTGCAGTCCTGTCGCCCAAATAACTAAGCCGCTCGATTAGATGTGTGTGTGTCTGTGTGAGCTGTTGTTGCTGCCATTAAGTTAATCCAACTCGTGTGATTTAGTCTGGTGCCGCCAAATTTTTTAGTTCTCTGAGCAGTCTTTTAAGTTTGCCCTTGTTAGAGACAAAATCTCCCGCTTTTCTCCATCAGCAAATTGGCACATTTGTGTCGACTTATTTTTAAGCGGAGACTCAAAAGAGGCTTCAAAATGAGGACAGCCAGTCAACCAGCCGTTCGACCTTTTAGAGAAGATGAGATTAAGCTTTCCTTCTTCCTCCAAAACTCGGGCTCTAATTGGTCTAAATTAGATTCCCGCGTGGTGATCTGCGGCTAAACGCCGCAACAAGAGCTAAAGCTACTCTTTCTCTGTTTCTCCTGTTCTCTCCTGTTCTTCTTCTCTGTGTTTCTTTCCGAAGAAAGAAGAAAGCATCGTCGGCAGTGTTGCTTAAGCCCAGCGTCTGCAGGCCGTCTGCAGAGTGCGCTATATACGTGAAGAGAAAGAGAAAGAATGGAGAGAGGAATTGTGCACCCTCGGTTTGAAGCGAGGAGAACTCACCGAAGACAGACTCAGCACAGTCGGCAGTGACTCTTCTTTGCATAAATTTGGCCACCATTTCATCAATGGGCAGCACTTTATCTAAATCCTCCGATGGCTCCACATGCTCGACAAGTTGCTCGTACTCTTCAGTGTCCTCCTGTGCTACTTGGCCTGCTGCTGTGGATGTTATTTGTTACTTTTTCGTCTTCACCTTCCATCATCCCATCACCTTCTTCATCTTTTCAATTTTTTTATCTTTTTTCCACTTGAATTTGCCGTCTACACACTTTAGATTCTCCTTCGCTCTCTCGCCTCTGGTGAAGTGCTCAATTTTAATTACCCTAAAACTGCAACGATATCAACTGTCACCAAGTGCATTCTACCGCTACCGTAAGCATTCTGCTGTGTCTGAGAAAAATTCAGCCTACTGATCTTCAGTAGTAGTACAGTGCACCGAAAAAATTGACGACGACTTAGCAGAAATAGAAGAACTTTGTCATTTTTTCCTTTTCCAATGCCATTCGTTGTTCCTGCCGCGTCGGCAGTGAAATAAAATATGTTATTTGTCGCACGTCGGCATTAGACCGTCTTTCAGAGAAGTGCTGCCAGTGCTGTTAGAGAAGTTTTTCAATTTAAATTGCCTCCTTCACACAGTTCATTTTCGCCCATGTAAGCACAATATTGCCGCCTGTGAGTACGAGTGTAAGTGTGAACACTGTACACATGTTGCCCCACCACCATTCACCACCATCGTGGATAACTGCTGCTGCTGCTGCTGCTGTGAACTCGAGAACTCACTGAAGCACTTGAGCGCAAGGAGCGGTGTTGTAGCGGGCAGGCAGACAGGCAGGCAACAACAATAACAACAACAACAGCAACAGCAGCAGACAAAAAGAAAATGGAAACACTTTGCCAGTGACGGCTTTTTGAGAGAGGGAGAGCACTCATTTTTTGGATTGGTTTTTCTGCACCTTTCCCACCACCGCCGCCGCCGCCTTCATCAGTGAACAGACAGCGAAGTGAACAGCAAGCCTTCTGTCATCTACAACAGCAGCATCAGCAGTCTGACAACGTCACCGTCACTGTCGATGAACTAAGCCAAGTTAGTATTTAACAGCAATCTACTGCTGTCTCTCTCTTTTTTGAACACCTCCGATGCACTTTAATGTGTGCTAAATAATTGATGATCTCAGTGAGAGAGAGGATTGTGCAAATGCAAATTGCTTTTCTCCTTTCCGATTTTTTTTCTTGTTTTTTGCAAACTGCCAAAGCAAAGGCTGCCAACCTCCACCTGCTTAGCTTCTAATTGAGTTCACTTTTTCTAATAGCATTAGTAGTGAAGACTCTGGCCAAACACAATGACCACGACGCCAACGCTCGACACTGTGCACACACACACATTCCTCAACCCCCCCACTAATTGGGCAAATTATTGTAGACCAAATGCCGATTTTTATGCTTTTTGTGCTCTACTTTAATTGAATGAATGTAAGATTTGCCTGAATGTAAAGTTCAGACGCTTAAACGGGATTGATCATTGTGCGGTTGAAATGATTGAAATGATTGAGGCAAAACGCAGGGCAGTAGCAATCTTCTCGCTTTCCTTATTTTTTCCGCCGCCAGATCGGAAAATGGCACCGCTGGCAAACTTAATACTCGGCCTTTCCGTGCGTCTTCTCTGTCCATGAATTGCAAATGGATAGCTGCTGCCTGTTCCTCTGTCGGCAGTAAGGTGAGCCTGAGTACTTCCTCTTTTTCTTTCTCCAGCAAACCAGCACTCTGCCGCCAGTTCGATTTTGTACTTTTTGCACCGGGCATGTCACATAGAGGAAGAAATGAGAGAAAAAGTAAGAGGGAAAAAAGACCTCCATCTGCGCCAACGATTCTCCTGGGCACGATCCCTGCTGCCAGTCGAAAGTCAGTCGAAAAACAGGCAATTCTAGCTGCAGCACAACACACATTCCAACTGGTTAACTTAACTGCCAACAATGTGTTTCTGTCTTTGTGTGTGTTGCATGCCAATGTAAGAGGAGGTCGGCACTAGGTAAAGTGGCACTGTTGCCAGTGTACGAGAAAATGAATTGCGGCCGCTTAATTAGCTGTCCACTAGAGATTGAAGTTGAAATGATGTTGCCGTTGTGAGCTGGGTCAAAGTGCACAGTGGACTAACTGATTGGCAATTACATGTTGGTCCCCTTGACAACAACGACAGAGTTTCGGTTTCTAGCACTAGAAGTTGTCATCAGTTTCAGTGCACTGAACTGATTGATTTATACTGTCGTTACCGCCAATGAGTAGGCCAGTCAGGTCGTAAGACAAATCTGTTGCACCTCGGAGTTCTGGCTGCTTAAAATGAGAGTTTCGCTCAATGCTACTTTTAAAGAAATATATCGCAAGCATTACCCGTCACCATCTGTTCAAGGCAAATGTGTGTGTGCTCTTCAGGCCATTCTTGTGTGTCCCTCCTCATTTTGTCGTGTTTGCACTTCAGTAATGTGGAGGAAGCAATCGATGTAACAGCACTGCCAAAAACTGAATGCGAAAATAACTGGCCACACAGTGTTCAAACACAGCGTTGCCGACTTCTCAATTTCCGACCTGAAAGTGATCATTGCAATGTGGCAGTTACAATGTGCCTCAGCAGCAGCAGCAGGATCGATTTAATTTGGCTGCAGCGTCCATTAGCAGAGAGGCTAATTGCCACTTACAGGAGGGATGGCAGCGTTGTGAAGGAATGGGAGAGAGAAAGTTGGTGCAGCCTTTCTGCCCTTCTGCCCTTCTCGCATTTGATGAAAGGCAGCAATTTTTAAAATGGGCCAACAGTGCTGCTGGGCGATTTAAAAGGGAAGGAAAGCAGACGGTTGTGAAAATGGCATCGAAAATGTAGCCGCCTGGCTAGCTGGCTCAAGGCTGGCGCCGCCTCCTCCTCCTCCTCCTCATCCTCCTTTTCTTTCTCCTCCTGTGTCAAGCTGTTGAAGAGCAGCAGCAGGACCAGAAAGATGTGGTGGTGGTGCTGATTCGGGTGCAGCCATCGTCCGTGGCGACTGTAGCTGACCCCCGCACACACACACACACACACACACACACACAGACTGGCGCCTGTCCAGGGCACACTCAATGCGATCGATCACTCTGCTGATATTGCCTTTTATGTGTGTTGTGGTGGTGCTCAGTGCCAGCCAAGCTACCAAATTCCTCATCTCCAGCAGCAGCAGCATTGTGCAAACGGTTCTGCTGCTGCTGATGCTGCTTCGGCACTGCAGTGCACTCCACTCCGAGTGCCTAATCCTTTAATATATTGTAGTATATATCGATGGCAAATCTTAATTAATAAAGGCGCTTACATGCATTCGAATGCGATTGTGGCAATTGCCACCGCCCTTTTCAGCCTTTCTCGATTCGACCCGTTCCGAGACTGCTGCTGATGTTGTTGCTGCTGCTGTTGTTGTTGGCTTGGCCAGAGTGTTGCGGAAGTCTATCTGATTGCCATTCTTCAAGCTTGCTGACGGCTCAACTGTGGGCAAATGCTGATTCACCATCACCATCACCATCACTGCCCACCGCCACCATCACGATGGCCACTACACAACTCAGCCACTACACGGCTGCTCATCCGCATTCATGGTCGCAAAGGCAACTGCACCAGAAGCATCAGCAACAGCAGCAGCAACGTCGGCCGTTGGTGCAAAAACAAAAGCAGCAAAGAAAGCAGCAACAACAGCAAAAATACTTGCACTGCAAATTAATTAGAACAGTGGTGGAAAGTACTTTTTGGTCTACCAAGAAACTCCGCCTTCTTTGTTTTTTTCAAAGTTGCTAGTTGCTAATGGAACGGAAATCGTTGAGCACTAGCCTTTTCATATTTTCTAAATTGATTCTAAATTAATTTGCCACGTATTAGCATTAGTGTGCGAATGTTATTCTAATTTACTCACTTTTTTTCCTTTTGCATTGGTTTGTGTGTTCATGTTCTTGTTCCTTCAGTTGCAGGTTGTCGAGAAGGAGGGAGGAAAAGATTTTTGCAGTTTGCCAACTTTTTTGGCAGTTTTTGTTGCAATTTGACTCGTCGCCCCTCTTTTCCGATTTTGCTCTTTTTTGTTGTATTGAAAGCAAATACCCTGTCCGTAATGCATGACTTACTGGTAAATAGGCAGTTCTGAGGACGTAGTAGTGCCGATGCAGTAAAATGAAACAGTCGATGAAACTGGTGATGCGGCAGTGTAATGAAGAGCAAGTAGGCCAGTATCGGCAGATTAAGCGGTCCCTTTAGAGATGAAATTCACGCCAAGAGAAGAAGTCACAGAGGTTGAGGAGGAGGGAGGCAAAAAACAAAACAAAAGGAAAGCAGGAGTTGTGTGTCTGTTCTCTTCTGCCATCAAATTTTTCAGCCACTGAATGGCGCATCGAGGCGAGTGCCATCAAAATGGCAAATGGCAGCTACCACCACCAAATTGGCAGACAAACAAATGAGCTCATCCCTGGAGCAGCAGCTCAGTCGATATTCTCCCACTGAGTTCACCATATTGTCCTACTTTATGATATTACGCTACTCTCCAGTTTTTTACTTCACTTCGGGTGGCTTGGGTGGACAAAAAAGTAATGGCTCTGATTGCAGGCAAAAAGGGCGAGCTTTTATGTAAATTGAAAGCCAGGCACACCAGGCATCTTCAGTAGCATCAGCGTCAGCAGCAGTAGCAGTTGTAGAACTGTATGTAGAAAACTGTGTCAGCACCTATTACGTCGGAATGCATTACCGGCAAATATTAATTTGCAAATTGCACTGACTTCTTCTTCTTGCGGGGCTCACTGAGCCTACAGCAAAAGCAGCAGCAGCTTCTTCAGCACGAGCAGTCAGCTAAGTTTTGCTTTCTTTCTGCATTTAGCTTTCTTTCAATCTTTTCTTCAGCAGCAAACATGCACACATGCACACACACACACTTGCACTTTCTTCGGGGTGAAAAATTTTAAATTTAAATCAAATAATGGAGCATGCATGCACTGCCATTCGCTGCCTCATAGGCAACGGCAACGGCAACAGCAGCATCAACGACATCGACATCGTCAATGACATCAGTAGCTGAAGCAGAAGCAGAAGCACCAACGACGTGAAAGCAACATGGCCTTGCATGCTAATCGATTTCACTGTCACTTTCCGTCCTCGAGGAAGGCGCATTGTCTTTTTTTCTTTTACTTTTTTGCTGGTTCCTGCTGATGATCATTTGCATCTTCCTCGTCGTTGTTGGCTGCAAGTGAAACGCAAGCAGTCTGTGTTGTGCGCCAGTTTTTTTCAGTCTGTGGGTAGCCACTTGTTCTGCTTGTTGTGGTGTACAGTCTAGAGCTCAGCTTGAGTAGCTTGAGGTTCAACTTGGAGCAGGCAGTATTATAATATGAGAGATGCAGAGTGTACCGACAACTTAATGAAGACAACAACTTCGAGATGTGTGTGTGTCTGTCGCTGGGGCAATGCGATGCTCACTGAACTTGTTGTTGTTGTTGCTCCATTCATCCGCCGAGAGCCAAGTTTTTGGGCCAATTTCATTAATGGCATCGTTAGGTCTCGCCTTAATGGACCTAAATCGGACCGGCTGATTGTGCATTCATTGCCAGCTAATTGCATTAACCCAGTCAGCCAGCCAGCCAGCTAGCCAGCCACGCTGGGTGCATTTTAAAATAACATAAACAACAATTGAAAGCTCCAGAGTTGGGTTGAGCTGTTAGAACGGTTGAAAAAGAGCTCCCCTGTTCTACTAAGTGCTCTAACACAAAAAGTACAAGGGGGTTACTAAAACCAAGCATTGAATTTAATTTACGCAGAGCTCAAGCGAGACGTGATGGACAGCATCACCAGCAGCACTAGCAGCAGCAGCAGCAGCAACTGGACGGCGACCAGTGGAGGCGAAACTGCCGATTTAGTGGGAAGCAATGCCAGCGCCTTCGGTCAGCCGGAGACTGACCTGCTGCAGGAGGTGGTGGCCATTGTGGTGCCCATTCTCTTCGCCATTATCGTCATCGTCGGCCTACTCGGCAACTCGCTGGTGGTCATCGTCGTCAAGTGCAATCCTACGGTAAGTGAGCACAGGCCCTTTCACCTAACTTCATATTAGAGAGTAATGATATTACCCGTTCAACCTCTCTCTCTCTCTCTCTCTTAGATGTACTCCACGACGAACTTGCTGATCATTAACCTCGCCATAGCTGACTTGGTATGCTACTGATGCTCAGATGATTGCCTCTTTTTTAATAAATCCCCTACTGTTATTAAAAAATTCGCTTCGTGTGTGCGTGTGTTCGTCACAGGCGCTACTGCGCATGCTCCCCATTCTGCTGGCGAAGCAGAGCGGAAGGGGAGGAAGATGAGTACAGTGTAAAGGGGAGCTGTAGAGAGGAAGGGGTGTGGGAACTGTGCTGCTAACTGATGGCAGCGCTTTTGGTAACGGCAGCTTTTTTGTCCTGTGGGCAGAGAAGAAATGCTGATCGGTGATTGGCTAACAGGGAGGGCGGAAACAGTGGGAAATAAGGAAAGCAGTGCACAGAACCAAGGCGGCGGAAGTTTACAGTGTCTAAGTCAAGTCAAAGTATGCCGCCGGTCAAGTAGATTTTCATGAAATTTTAAGTTTAGGTTTAGGTTTAGGTTTAAATCTAGGTCCATGTCTAGGTCTATGTCTAGGTCTAGGTCTAGGTCTAGGTCTAGGTTTAGGTTTATTTTTAGGTCTAGGTCTAGGTTTAGGTTTACGTTTACGTTTACGTTTAGGTCTAGGTTTAGGTTTAGATTTAAGTCTAGGTCTATGTCTAGGTCTAGGTTTATTTTTAAGTCTAGGTCTAGGTTTAGGTTTAGGTTTAGGTTTAGGTTTATTTTTAAGTTTAGGTCTAGGTTTAGGTTTATTTTTAGGTCTAGGTTAAGTTAAAACTTAGTTTTTGGTTTAAAACTAGGTTTAGGCTTAGGTGTAGGTGTAGGTTTAGGTTCAGAGGTTAGGTTTGTTTGGTGCCATAACTCTCTACAGTAAAAACTTTTGCTAAAACCGAAAAATTTATATCATTTTATCCCTAAAAAATGATTTACAGCTAAAAACTTTGCCTATGTTATGGTTTTACAAGCAGTTTTTAATTTTGTTTTTTCAATTTAATTTAAATATTTTTTAGTTTATTTGTTACTTGCTGCTAAAAACATAACTTTAGTTTTAACAATTATTAAAACTGCATTTTTAGAAAAGAAACAACAATTAAAAAACTAAAATCAATTGAAAATTTAAAACTAAGAAATACATTGGTTTAGGAGTACACTGCATAAACTGAGTTTATGCTAGCCCTGCTAGTTTTAATAAAATTATTGCACTCTTTCTTATTCTTTTTCCCTTCACGGTGCACATCCTTCAGCTCTTCATCATCTTCTGCGTGCCCTTCACCGCCTGGGACTATGCCTACTCCTTTTGGCCTTTCGGTAGTACTTGGTGCAAAGTGGTGCAGTACTTGATCGTCGTGTGCGCCTATGCCAGCATCTACACTGTAAGTACTGTCAGTGATGATGGTGGTGAATGACGAAAGAAAAACAAAACATAATGAGCAAAAAATTTAGTGAAAAAACATTACTTGACACTGTCACGAGACAAATTAGCAGTGCCAATCGCGCGGCGCTAAAAATACATGTCATAATGGTGGTGGCTAATTAGCGACCCGTTAGCATCCCCAAAACCGCGCTCGCGCGTGTTTTCGCCCGATCATAAAACCATGTTTTTGCATTTAAGTAATTGAAATTAATTAAGTTTTTAGCTGAAATCAATTGAAATAAATTGATTTCAAGCTCGGTAAGCTCAATTTGCTAATGAAGGATGCAGAGCTCAATTGAGATGAACACTAATTAAGCATTAGTGTGGAGAGAGAAGCGCACTAGATTAGAATTCTTTAATTAATTTGCCGTATTACAAGACGAAACAAAGTGAAAGTGACAGGTAGAAAGTGAAAAAAAGAATAATAAAAGTGGCAGCAACAAAAGCTCGTTTAGAATGGCACCGTTTGGAATAAAGCCACCGGCGATGCCGGTCAGCAGCTCCCACTGCCTCTAATTAGCAACTTGATGTTTGCTGATGTTTCTGTCCAACACACACAACCAAACTCGACCAGAGCAGGCCCATTAACTACTTTTGCCGTTCACTCTTGCTCTCGATTAATTAGAAACTTTTACTTGCCGGAGCCCCTTGGACAACTTTGTAATATACTTTTGTTTTCTGGAGGCACTGCAAAAAAATCGTTACTACTTTTAGAAGTGCTCTCTCGCTCTCTTCAAAGTTTCCAAGTGTCGCCTGTCGTTTGTTTGTTTGTGACTGTTATGAGGCAGAGTCACTTTGTCGAGCAAACATTCCACTCCGTTCGTAATTGGCCACACCAATAGCAATTCAATTGCCGTAATTTTTTATTGGCTTTTCCACTTACCCTAATGAGAGACTTAGTAGTAGTGGTGGTGATGCTAGTAGGGGTGGCTGTAGTTCAGAGTGCCCAAGAAAAGGGTTGAGGGCACTGCACAAACATTGCTGAAAATGCCGTAAATACTTGGTGACCACCAATGCGAGGCTAAGTGCCTCGTCGATCAGTCAGTCAGTCAGTCAGACTCTGTGTACATTCTTCTGCTCTTATGAGCGCACTGTCTGATGTCTGATTTGCCTTTTCCATACAAAAGAGTGTGTCTGCTGCCTGTGTGTCACACAATGTGTGCACCGAGGTGAGATTACCACCGAGGTGCAATGGGCAGTAAAACCACCACACATGCAGTCACACATTGATCAGGCAGACAATGCTCAGAACAGTTTGTGTTAGTTCGTTCACACAGCAATCTCATAGCGAGACAGACAAACTGACAGACAGCCAAACAGCCAGACAGATACACATTATCCTTCTTCTTCCGCGGAGACGCATTAAAGCAACCCGAGCAGCCAATCTAAAGTTGATTCGATTTGTCTAAACTGCTTAGGTAATCAAATATGACGGGGTTAGCTTTTTCTTTCAGCCAATTGCCTGTTATTTGTTCGCCCTCTTGTAGCAAACACAAACATAAACACAAACACATCGAAACAACTCATGATGATCAGTTCTCTGTTTGCTTTCCTCTGCTCTGCTGCACACAGAAGCTGATGTTGATGATCAACAACTGTCAAACTGGGAAGTTGAGCCATTCTTATTTACCATTTACCATCATCAGCCCACACCAGATCACCAGGAAAATGTGGCAGAAACAGGGAAAAGGGACAAAAACAGAACAAGCAATTGCTACCTTGTTTGATTAGCACTCTTGCATCTCCGGATCAAATGTGGCACTGCTGAGCTGTGCTTGCTGATGCGGATGCTAAGTCTGATGATGGTCTGTTAGGTGGAAGTGGAAGTGGAAGTGGAAGTGGAAGTGGAAGTGGAAGTAGTGGGTGCATCACTTTAGCTTGTTGGCAAGTTGTTGGCTTCACTGCAGGGTTTTAATTTAGTCAGTCTAGTGTATAAATGAATATATTAGCAGGACAAATACACACTCACTCACAGAATGAGAAGGAGAGAAAGAAAGAGGGAAGCAGTTTTAGGCAAGTATTGACGCGAGCCACACTTTTAGCAGCAGCAACCCAGTTATCCTCCTGTCATGGTCGTGTCCCAGCCGAGCCATTTAGGCGGGCATGTGTTTTGCAGGAATAAAAAACGAGCACTCTTCTTTCTGTTAGTTTCACAATACAGCAGTTCATCTTTCTTAGAAGGAGAAAAAAGAAAAAAGGAAAAATCGGATCACCCTTGTTCAGGCAAAGTGAAATTTAAGCGAGCATTAAGAATAACTTTGAACAGAAGATAAAAGAAGGGAAGCGCCGTTTTGAGCAGTTCGGTGAGCACCAGCAGCAGCAGCAGCAGCAGCAGCAGCAGTAGCGAATCAAAGGCAATTGCAGCTTACCCGTTTTCACGCTGCACCTAAGCCCGTGCAAAGAGAAAGGAAAAGGAAAAGGAAAAGTGTGAGAAGGAAAGTGAGAAGTAAAAAAGCCCGTGCACTTGTTCGTGCTAGCATAAATGGCGGCAAATTAAGTTAGCTTCTGTTTGCCGTTTCTATTAAATTATATTATACCTTTGAGTAATATTGGCTCAACCGTTACTGTCTGCTAGTGTCGCACAGCACTGTCTGACACACACGATGCACTACTCTTTTTTGCCGCACACGCAAACACACACACACACACTGCTGCTGCCGCTGCAGATGTTCTCGTTTGCCCATTCAATTTTCATTTACACTTCCCTGGCGGTCACTAGTCTGCCAGTGCAGTGGTGGTGGTGGTGAATGAAAGGCAAAGTGAAGGGCGACACTGTTTTCTCGCCAACACTGCCTCTGCCTCTGCTTACTCTTTGCTATTGAGCTTGTGTGCCTATTTGTGTTTGTGTGTGTGACTTTGTCACCGGCTTGTCGAGGAGGCAGTCTTTTTATCCGCTCGGCTCAGTTTGTGTGTGTGTGGATGTTTGTTTGGCGATCTTCTTTTTGCTCTCGGCGGCATCGATGTCAACGGGAGCGTGCCACTTTGCGCTTGACGTAAACTGTTGTCTTGTTTTGCATTAATTAAGCTTTAACAAGAGCGTGAGTGTCGCTTCGCGACACGTACTCTTTAGTTTTTCTAAATTTT